>Ga0126337_10001154_pt1 | contig 15428 bp, 7 predicted proteins | sample DipCmetagenome_FD_92527 | JGI IMG/M metagenome (GOLD analysis project Ga0126337, IMG submission 92527) | Coral microbial communities from La Bocana,Puerto Morelos, Mexico - Diploria C A metagenome | ecosystem: Host-associated > Invertebrates > Cnidaria > Coral | place: La Bocana,Puerto Morelos... | reverse complement strand
CGAAACTCAGAGTTGCAGTGAATCATGTGTGTTTTCATTTAGTAACCCAATTCTATACACCGCTCTACACAAATGTGTATTGAGCACTCTTTAGCAGTGTTATCTACAACTTCCCATGATTAAGTTTAAAAGTCCTAACGTACCGTGGCGATGTTTATCTTACTACACGTCACACACTTGTTCCGGTATGGCACGTGATGATACGAGTCACCAAGCTGAGCTGCCTCGCTTGCGAGTAGGCTTGACGATGTTAACAACACAATAGAGGTTGTTAGCGTGAAAACGGCCATCTATGTATGAAAAATAAAGTATTAATGACAACATTGACAACGTCAAATCGTGTTAAGTTGTTATTTATAGGACTGAGTGAAGCTACGGGTAGATATCTGAGCATGTTAAATAAGAGACATTCAACTGCGGGATATGAATTTAAAAGCTAGGATTTTTGTTTTCGAGTCTGGTGCCTTGGTTAAAAGAGCTGCGGACGGCGGATCTCAGCTTCCAGAGACCGTACTTGTAGGTTAAAAGGAACGAAATGAATCATTTTCTCTTCAGAGTGATCTGAATAGGTTACAGTGCGAGGTGCGCAGGACCATTCACTGGTAAACACTCAAATCCGAAATGAGAGGTCTAGATTAAAGCCTTGTCAAGAACTCGATGTTGTGTAAGAAGAGAATTCCTTCTTCCTATAGTGCCCCTCTCTTAACAGACCAGAAGTATACCTAAAATGGCTTTCAGCGAATTGCTGCGCAATTCTGATCTTCTGATCCGTACTGAACATATGATGTTGAAGTATCTCATCCAAAGGGACTAGCAATACTCGTTGTGCCACTTCGCGCACGGCCGCGGACACCGGCGTTAAGTGCTCGCAATAACTTAATGTCGATAATAGGACAATAACGTGACTTTTGAAGGGCATATTGCTTATTTGCGGCCTAGGTAGCATGGTTATTCTCATTATCATCAATATATCATGTCAAGTTTCAGAAAAGCTTCCGGATCAGAGCTTCCAATCAGGCAGGGCTGATGCGATATGATTTGCGGCCCGCCAAAATTCATTTTCGCCCGCTAGGCGCGCGTTTTTATGAGGGCAGTTTGTTATTTGGCCTTGTATATTGATGATAATACTTAATAATATGTGTTAATTTAATTGGTGCGTTAATGATAGTCGCCGAGAGCGGAGCCCTCTACTATTGAATCGCGGCGTTTGCTTAGTAGAGGTTTTTTTTTGGCATTCACTCATTATACCGAACTGTCATTGTATAACTTACCAAGATGTTGCAGGTTTTAGTGGAACTTGTGAATTTCTGCTGTAGATCAAAGACTAGTGTGAGAAACAGAATCAGTGTTACAAAATACGACACGCCCGTAGTGACTAAAAACGTAGTGTCTGTTACTGTTGTCTTGGCAACCAGCTTGACATAATGCAGCAATGCCCCAAAACAGGTTGCAAGGCTCACCTGCCAAAAAGGAAGAAAAAACCCTGATTAACAGCGCATTTCTCCTAACATTATAATGATTTTAATATCAATACATCGTCTATCTCATGAAATGTAAGCTAAGCTAAGCTAGTAGTGATGAGATTTTAACAAACAAACAATCAGTCGAATCATATTTTGGGAAGTTTTACTGCGAAAATATCCATCTGGGCGAGATACAATACTGAAGATTTATCTTTTGGTTCATGATGCAATCCAAGGGAAGGGGAATTTCAAAGTGGTCGGGGATGCTCGACCTTTCTCTTGGGGGTGTTAATCAAGTATTTTAGTCTTACTTAGAGTGTTATGGACGAAATGCCACTAGTTTAGCCGTTGAGGGACCTTTAAGGGTTACGCTGGAAGAAAAATAATTAAAATGCGTTTTAATAGAATCTTTTAGGGGTTAATTAAACCTTTAACCACGCTCAGATTAGCCTCTTTTAGGGGTTTAATTCAATTTTCCCGAACGTTTTACAAGGGAGTTCCCCCACCCCACCCCTCAGGCTTCAGTGAGGCATAGATATCAAGTGTGTTCAGAATTATACTCACCATCTCGGCTATTCGTATGATTCCGGAATATGATTTGAGAAATTCCTTGTTAATGCTCCGAACTAAAATCCAGCTGCGTTTTTGCAACAAAGATGGCGAATTCTCTTCCATGCCTACTGAAAATAGAGACAAAAAGATCGAAAAGGTCACACAGACAAGCGATTCCAAAAGAATGTTTAATTCATTTATTACAGAAAGAATAAAGGAGAGAAACAGCACAATATTTTCTTCGAGGTTTTTGTATAGATCGAACACTTATGTCCAGAATTGAACGCAAGTATTGTTTAAGTAGTATATCATGTTTAGCAGGATTATCTGACATTTTCAAATTACTTCATATTTGATATAATTGTATGTATTTTGGTGTCTTTTCGCCAATGAGGACACCTTGTGATGGTTATCATAACGAATTTGAATCTCATTAGCGTTCCATCCTGGACATATCTGAGATCGAACGCATGATTGATGAGGAAGTGAATATTTGAAACATGATACATTTAAACTGCGGAGAAAGATATGAAGCACCGCTATCGCAGAGTTCATGGGTACGAATGCACTTCAACCCTAAACTTGTTTCTGGTTTTAATTTCACAACTTAGTTGCGTGTATAGATGCGATGATCAATATGTCTTCTTGCTTCTTTCATGCAATTAACTGAAAAAAGCAATTCGCCGCATTTAATTTGTGAGCGGTCCATCTTAGTGGACCGCACCGCTAATGGAACCAACAGAATTTCGTTTCCATTATTCCATCTAATAAAAGCTGTTATGCTATGCCACTTCGCTATCAATCATAGCTTATCTGAGAAATACTTGTCAGTGCGTATATCTTATATCAGTACATGTTTGCTTAAGATAAATATCGACTAGCTATGTGGGATTATCCGTAAAATGGTTCTAGTCATCATGCGTTAACCAGACGTGTATTTTAACCGGCCATTTTGTGTATTGCAGCTCAATTTAATAGCTTGAATATAGACTTACCTTCCGCGTCACACAAGCCATGTCCAAAGAGAAATTCCTCTCATCTTCAGAACGCGAAGACAACAATAATAATCTAAGAATGACATTTTTAAAAATAAAACTCAATGTATATATATATGCATGTGTGCAATTACACAATTTTCACCTAATGTTTACTAGTTGAAGAAGCAACAATGACAAGACAAAATATGACGTGCAGACCCATAATTTTCATTTTTAAAGATATTGCATCAAACGATTTGCTTACCGAATATCTAATTTAGCGAGTACACCGATTTGTTGAGGTTTTGGTGTCGTAAGTCTAAGCGTCTAAGCGGCTAACCAATGATGGGTTTTTGGAAATTCTCGACTCGTCATCTTGTCGCTAAATTTGTTCTAAACAAGCTGTTACCAAAAATGGTAACTTAAATCATGGTTAATCGTTGCCGAAACATCCCTCATTAGCTTTCCTTATGACGCACGAAATATCAACGCTATTTACTATTATTGGGCAAAGTTACCGGGCATCGTGTTACGAGAAAAATCATTCAGCTAGATAATCAATCAACCAACCTGCCGCCTTCTCGTGGCCTCAAGCCGTCAGCGCGTGCTGTTTAGTTTTCGAATCAGATATTTTTCTCTGAAACAAGTGCTGTTTTATTCATCTTTGGACTCGCCCGAAAGTTCCATCTGCTGGAAGTTACTTAACGAACTTTCACTTCTACTCAATTCAATTCTTGCTTGAAAAGTAATTAACGATAAATGTGCTGCACTTGTATAAGATGACACACATTTGCATGTGAGCACTAGGTTTCTTGAACAAAACCGAGTTGGAATACTGACTTTAATGGCAATTCCAAATGTTAGGGTTCTCATTTAAATTCACCAGACGCCAAAGAAGTTTCTAGAGAAATATAAAGGCGAGTTTCCGTTTCGACAGCTGTGTCTTCACACATAATATTTAGTCAATTGTAAATAATCATCTGAAGCTCGAAATATTCAAGAAAATATTTCGCTTTAGTCAGACTCTTGAAGCGCGCTTGCGTTATTTACGTTAGCTGTAGGGCCGGTTCGCAGAAACTCAGAGGATAATTAAAATCGGCAAAACTCAAAATAATAATAATAATAATAACAATTGTTATACTAATTTTTTTTACAAGACACACGACATTGGAGAAGCCACTTCGATTTCCAAGAAAGTTTAATTTAATCTTCGTGATGGTTAACCATTTTCGAATCAGTTTGACGTGAATCGATTTGATGCAGTGGGACATATTCAAATGTGCGAACTAGAAAACCAAAACATATATTTATTTTGCGTTTTTGAAGTATGGTTATTAAATGTAAGTTGGTGTCGGGTTGTGATTTAGGTCGCATGGTAACTACATACTGCTAACTCCGAGCGACGGAGTCATTTCAAACCTAGCTGGACAAGTTACATGTTTCTGCTACATCAACCCAAAACTTGGTTTGATTTTAACGAAATTATGCTTTTTATGCGAACTCGGCCAGGCAGGAAGTGGAAAACAAGAATAAAAGCGTTGCACTAAATGGATAATAACGAAAAGGCTTCGATTGCCGGTTATTTTCACAACGCCTGATATGCACGCAAATCATACATTACTGTTATGTAGTGCGGATAACAGAGGTATAAAATTCTCAAGATCCATCGAACAAACACATAAATTTTATCTGTCTTACCAGGCAGTTGCTTCAGCTAGTTGGAAAAGAGAAAACATTCCTGTCATTTTAGACTTTCGTTGCTTGGTTTCCAAGTAATATTCCTCGTCTTTTTTTAGCGACGATTTACACCTGCCGTTTCCATTGTTGAAAAACTGGCTGGGTAAGCAAACACTCGTGGAAGTTGGCCAGTAGGTGATGTCATACGGGAAAACAAAATCCATGGAATAAAGCAACAAAAGAGACATGCTGATATAATGAAATTATTAATTCAATTTATTGTGCGATGAGAAAAAATGAATAGGAAAGAAAAGCAATATTTTAGACTTCATAAAAATTGAATTCGCGAAACTAATACTAATTAAAACACGTTTATAGGAAATTATTTGTTGACATGTGAAAAAGTGTAATTACATATTGTTGCCACGCAACAAAAGCATCAACAAATTTAACATCAACGGTCAAAACTCAGGATTGTGCTTGAAAGACGGAAACCCATCAGTACCACATGTTTATTTATAACAGGCAGACAAAAAATGAAAATACAATACAGTATTGTTTCAGCTGCATTGTCGGAAGGAATTTATGTAGGTTGAAAGCTTCCCGTCACTTTTTTTTTATTGTGGGTAATGAACAAAATAGAGAAACAAACAATAATTCTCCCTTAAAATCTTGAAGTAACACTCTTTTTAAGTCTTTTGGATCTTTTTAACACAGTTCCGATAGCTCAGTTTATTTTTCAGGAAATTATTTCTGCTGACGGTATAGGCTTTCAATCAACATCCACGATAACGTCAGTCCTGCCCATTGAAACATACAGCACGCGAGGTGAGATTTACCTACCTTTCAAGGCCGGCACCTTATGATCTTAGCTCGCCTCGTGGCTCGGTATTATCCACCACTATTCACTCCACTTCGGTGAATAATTATGGTTAATTAATAAATCTTCGGCTCATCCATCTCTCAGGAAAGCGGCCACAACTGAACATCAAACTATGTCACCCTCTTCGATAAGGTTATCAAGAGAAACTTCCATTGAGAAGACAACAAACTTTCGTGAATCATATTAGATGAAACAATTGTCAATTTACATTTCTAAAACAAATTGAGTGCATGACTCTGGTAAAAACGCCACGAGGAGCACTTTTCTTTCCCATCCTTTTCTGGTATGGGGGCAATTTTACGCTTTTAAAGTGTACCATAGAAGCATAATAGTTTGAGTAGAAAGTGTTTTTCTAAACAAATGTTTCATTTAACTCACGCAATGGCATACGCCTTTCTGAATAGTATCGCGTAATGGAGAAGACAACTTAACTCTTGCGAAAAAAACAAAACAAAGTTTGAATGCGGTGTTATATGACCAGCATATACACCAAGATCAAAATGATTTCATTTTGCAGCCGAAACAAAACTCGTACATTTAGCACTGAGTTTTCTCTCATAAAATAGGATTCCCGCCTAGTGCAAACCGTGAATAAACAAAAAAGAGCAAGATTTAATTTAGAAGAAGGTCCTACAGCTCAGAATACCCAACGAAAACAGGAAGCTTTTCTGTGGGAGTTAAAAGAGGAATTAACACAACGTGATCACAGCTTTGAACAAATAAAAAATCTGATCCGGTAAAACAACTCTTCAAAAGACTATGAAATGTTTCCTTGTGGATCACGGTTCGAAAACTGAAACGATTAGGATCGATCAAAACTATCCAAAATCTTTGTATTAAAAAGAAAACGTTGCAGTTGATACTTCGTAAGGTATTAAAACCCCATTTTGGGTTATTTGCGAGTCAATTTGGCCGTTCAAATTCACTGCACCATCACTAACATTTGTAAACTTTCTAGTACAATATATATTGGTCGAAACTCATGAATCGACCAAAAGTTCAGGACCCACACTGTCCGGACCAACAAAGCAATGAAATGACCTCAGTCGGGTTAAACTTGGACCTCACGACCTGGAGACCAACGGATAGCAACAACAACTATGCCCCCGCTTTTCCCACCAGCGTGCGCACTACAACAGCCTAACAATCATGGTAGCCTATAGTATCCTGTTATGGGTCTTTTTATAGGTCCAAGTTTGATACAATGAAGGGTTAAAATCAGCTATTATCTTTGGGCAGATAACAATTCCTGTTGACAGTGAAAAAAACGTTCAAAAGATCAGAATAATTTTGAAACAGTTCCAGTCGATCAACCTCGTTCCCAGGGCTAATGAGGTTGCCGGTCGATCCTATTTTATTAGCAATCAAAAGGTATCTAGTGGTGCTACATTCTAGTTTTTTCTATGTCCCAGTTTTAAAAGCAAACTGTGACTTCGCAAATGGTATCAATGTGTATGTTTTGATGATATTACGCTTTGAAAAAGGAAATAAATTGATAAGGATGCTGTTTTGTATCGCTGAACAGCTCAGGAGAAAAGCAACTGTAATTTTCGCTTCAAGATAACAAACAGAGCATCCAGCTGTGCTGCTTACTTGGAGAAGGGAGCCTCTGTCAAAGTTGGGGGGTTCAAAGCCTCTGTCAGGGCGTTGGGGTGTGACCGAAAAATCACGGAACTATTCTCTCGTTTTCGTTCTTAAACATGAATTAAAAGAAGGGTATCTAAAGAAAACACAAAGCCCTTTAGTGGAGGTTGAGGAGTTAACAGCTCGTCACCCGGTGCGCTTAAAAAATGGAAATTATTAGGTGAAATGCGTGAATAACTCTTCAATCAATTCTTCAATCAATGGGATCTACCCTTATTGATCACAGTTTGAAATGATAGCTCTTGATCGTTCTGAAAACAATTCAAGAACAATGTTGATGATTTTTGAATGAAAGATTACGTTTTATTATCAGGTGTTTGAGGTTTCAGTCCCTTAACACAAAATGAGGCAGGGGAACTATTCTTTTTCTTCATCATCTCTATTCGTGTTTTGTTAAAACAAGTTTTGTGGTATGTGTTGATTGGCATGTATTGTTTTCCAATATCCACAGCGATGAATAAAAGAACTGATATACTTTCTGCTCGACTCATTCGACAGTAGTCTTCAAACTGTTGTAGTCAGCGACGAACATCTTTTGTTCCTTCGGTGGATAGAAATCTTCGGTCGACAAGGTTAACGTCTGTACCTGGTAACAAGTGACAGAGGTAAGCCAGTTTCTTCAAGACTAGCTTTAGATATGAGAGCATCCATTTTTAGCGGCGTAAAACAAGGTAAAAGAAATGTCAGTATACCACACCCAAGATGAAGATTAAACGTGGCTGGATATACCTCACGAGGGTGTGTTTCACTTTCCACTACAAAAAGTATACGGAATGTTCTTAGAACTGAGTAAAAATATAATTTTGTACGCGTATTTTTCCTGGCTATATTAAGAAGTGCGAAATCAATCAAGATCGATGCATGTACACAGGCTGAGAAATGGCATACGTAAGAAAGGCTGGAGACTCCCACCCAAAATCAAGGATTAAAACCAGCTTCTATCGAGAAGTAGGGCCTAAAAATGATACCAAATAAAATTAATTTACAAATACTGAGATAAAATACTTTGATTTGTAACTCTTGGAATTTAAATTACGATGCTACTTTAAGTGGGAAGTCTTCACTGAGGCTTTTCAAAAAGTTGTTTTGTCTCGAGAACGGGTAAAAAGGCACCTCTCACGGTTGTTTAGCTAAGCTTTCTGCAGTTAAAACCACATGCTTAACTGAACTGTACCATTAAAATGCCAGAAAATTTTCCCAAGTTTAGAAGCTAACACCTACCACGTCTACCGACTACTCGGCAGTTAGGAGCATTGCCACTCCTTCTGAATAAAACGCACATCTTACTCCCACAATGTTATTTTATTAATGCGTCCTTATCATTGGGCGGTAACCATTCATATTGAAGGTCACTGAGACTTCGAACTCGTTAGCATATAAAAGATATGGGGGAAGAAGCATTTCTATTAGAAAGTGGGGAGGGGGACGCGTAAACCAGGCTCTTGCCCTTCAAAAAAACATTTTAAATTAATTCATAAATGTTTTGATATTGATGTAACCTATTAGTCTTTTCTTGGGGTCCTATTAGTTTTTAGTCTCTGTTATTGTGAAATCCTATACTGCGCCTTTTATGATTAATAAAATCAAATAGACTGTGTAGAACTCAATCTTGTTTGGTTTAGTGACCACGTTTTTATGGAAATAATTTAATCCTGACAAATTTTTGTAAAGAAATATGAAGTACCTAACCGCACTCTTGTTGTATGTCTTTCTTATGAAGACTGAACAATATTTTAACTGTGGAACAGCGAATTTATTACTTTGTTTGTTTTACACGGCAGTTATTATATTTTTTTAGCAAACCTACATGCATCACTGAACAACTTAGCAAGTGATGAAAATATATTTTCTTGTACGTGGTTCGGTTATTATTGTTTTATTTGTGGGCACTAGTGAGTGGGTCGTTATTGCATGTTCCTGTGCGCCTGACTAGCATCTCTCGGCTAAGGGTATCAGTACAAATCAGTAAGATCCGACTCAAGAAATATATTGAGCTCGCTGTGGGTTTAACTGAGAATCTGCGCAAAAGATAGCTCAAGGCGATGGAGTATACCTAAGGTCATTGTAATGTAAGTTTTTTTCCTAAATGACAGCAAAACGTGACAGATATAAGTGCATAGTTTGGTATCAGAAATCTAAACGTATACTTAATTTTGTTACTGAATAAGGACAATAATAGTGGGTCCTTTGTTGGTGTGTCATTATGCAAATGAATTCAGTGTTGTTCACATTAGAGTAAATGTGACAGCAAAAGACCCCGGCAAAAGACTAACAAAGCTTAAGTACCAAGGCACACTACATACTGCAATACTAGCGAATGAACGAAAAGCTCTTTATTGAGCTTAAGTGAACCGCAAAGGAAATAGCGAAATTAACGAGACATGCGATGTGTTGTGTGTTTATACACCTCTTCAGAGGCGCATATGATCGCGGCTTGACATAAAGTCCAGTGACACAAGAGATGATCGATAATCCGTTCAAACATTGAATGCAATAAATCATTCTTAATTTGGCTTATCTCTTCGCACGAGATAAAATTTGTGATCGAAGTAAAATTTAAATGTGCTTCAGTGATACAATCGAGATGAAGATTGAACGTAGAGCTTATTAAAGTACTATATCCTATATTCAGATTACTGAAGCAAAAGTGAACGCTAGTGAAAACGCGCGCAAAATCGGTTCCCGCCAAAATGGACGAAAGTGAAACAAGAAATCGGAAAACACTTGGATTTTTCTGTTCTTGTGCGCATTGGATTTGTGTAGAATGATATTATTAACAAAATTTTAATTTTAATTGACAGAACACGTTGATTTCTGCATTTTTGCGCTAGAGAAACGCGTTAACTATTAAGATGTCTGAGAGTGAATTCTACCTGTTCGATTAATTATATCAGTTATATTAAGACGTTCTAGCGGTTTAACCTTGACTGACCTGATCTTGCCTTGATCTTAATTTTGGCGGGAATCACGTTTAGGCGCTAAATTTAATTATCCAAACTAAATTATTTGTCGTGACTCTCCGGTGCACTAACAAAGTACTAATGTTTTTACAGTAAAAGAAGCTTCACATGAACACCACCATACGTACGACTTACTACGTTCATTACGAAGCATGCAACATTTCTTGGATGCGTTCCGTATATCAGATTTGGTCAGCGAGCTCTACTTAAAACAATGCCAATAAAAGGTGACTCTACTGTTCAACAAGAGAAACTGAGCTTTTAATGGTGAAAGACTAGTTACCGTGAAGAGGCGGTTGTAACTATGACAAAAATCAGTCTCGCAGAAATCGGTGCGAAACTAAAGATTCCAGTCCCTTGCGTTCTAAAGCGATGGGCCAAAACTCTTTTCAGTAATAATTTATTACTGCACGGTGAATAGCGATCCAAACTACACCAAGCTTGTGTGACCCCTATTGGTAAAGATCATTGATCACGTTTTCCACAAATGACAGGAATACGACATCAACATGACAATTAATTGTATAGCTTGATCTTGAAGGATTAAACTTTATTTGTATTATGATAACAAAAGGGACGTATAAACAAAGTTCTTTTTTAATGTTCTGTATATGGACTATTTCAATTCCTTTCTTTTGTACGTTCCTAATGAATCAAAAATAAAATGCACTAGCCTTTGTACAATATAAGAGAAAATTAAAGAAACTCTTTAGCATAGCATGGGTAGATCAATTGGAAACGTGTATTTGTTTGAAATGACCCACAGGATGATACTCTTGAAGGTGATGGTATGACAAAAGAGCTGGGTCAAATCCAGGCCAGGATCAGTGATCCATGCATATGATCGCTCGCGTCATAAGCAAAGGTAAAGACAGAATCCTTGCCCTGGATCAATCAATCAATGAATTTATGAATGCCATGCGAGGGAAGAGGTTACCCTTATTATCCGAGCCAGAGGCTCATATATAAAACGCATGATAAAATTCATCGGTTTATTTCATGTACCGACTGATCATGTTGAATAATTGATCCTGACCTGATGGATCATTCCCAGGCCTAAACGCACCGAAACTAATAGAAAATTAAACAGTCACTAGTTACACTCAGCGGTTTTGATCGAGGTCGATTTTCAAACATTTGCAATTAAATGGTTCTTTGGGACTTTGATGATCATAAGTAGACAGGATTGACACCTATCAAAATTATTTTTCGGTTCGTTTTGACATAATTATACCTTTTTCTCGTGATTGGCATGCATTGTTTTTCTACAGCCGCATGACTTATAAGGAGTGATAAACGTTCTGTTACACTCATTCGGCGAGTAGCCTTGAGAGTGAAAAGTTGTGTAAGTCTTGTAGAAATAATTTCTTCCGTCGACACACTACACGTCCTTCTCAGTTAATAATCACGCCGCAGCTTGTAGCAATTAAGGTAAGCGTATTATGCATTTATTTCGTGTCAAGCAATATTTGTTGCCCTTTCACCCGGCGCGGTGACTACCATGCATTGTGGAGCAACCTAACGCAGCCACATCAAAAATTTTTTAGTAAAACTAATAAAGTAAGAAGGCTAAGCGTGAAGTTATAGGGCTTATTGAACGAGCGGTGCCTCTTTTCAGCTTCTAAAACTGAAAACTGGGGAAACCGCGGTACCCCTTGAAATGAATTTGCGCGCCTAAAATTCGCGCCAAAATTAAGACGAAGTAATGGCAATTGGTGAATGAAAACGTGAAAACGTGAACCGTACTGGAAAAAGTGTGTACTCGTCTTTGAAACAGTACTATCGAGTGCTAGATTGAAATTTTCGATAATAGCAGTAACGCTTAGCGTTGAGCACGAGATGATGCGTGGGTGTTAAAAGATTCCCGCCAAAAGTATGCGATGTAGAATAAAAAACTAAAAAAAACTGTAGAACATTTTCTCCCACTTGATTTTATATACTGTATAATCTAGGTGTGTTTGTCAGGAATTACCTCTTTTTAGTACAAGAAATTCTATGGACATAATTCCATGCACGATTTTTAAATATTCTTATTTACTGAAGTCTCCGCAGTTTTTGTTTTCATGTTCTTGTTAACAACGTCCTTAACCTGCACAGAAATCCAATCACTTCTGGGATGTTGGTTTAAAATGTTAAATTATACTACCTAATTTTCAAAATTAAAAAGGATAGCATTTAGTCATTTTAATTGGTTGACTGATTGATTGCTTCATCTTTTCACCAGATATCAGATATCAAAATATGTCTTCTTTTGTCATTCTTCTGGTCCTGGTTTCATTCCATGTCTTCTGTCATGGCGCTCCAGGCCGTGCAAGCGTTCCACTGCGTCGTTTTTCCCATAAGGCGCCACTGAAAGACTACAGAGTAGAAAGACGTACAGGTAGTTAGCGATCCTTAATTTTGTGACTTAATTGTTAATTATCTAGAAATTCACGTTGTGTTTTTGTTCAAAAGTGGACCAAGACGCCTGTCTTAAAGCCCATAATGACAAGCGTGAGCTTCATGACACATCACCACTTGTCTGGGATGCTGAGCTGGCTAAGGACGCGCAGGCCTGGGCTAATCACTTGTTGGGGTTGGGATATATGATGCACGCACCGGTCAGTGATCAAGGAGAAAATCTGTACATGTCCATTTCAACGGTTCCAACAGAGGCCACGTGCTCACAAGCAGTGGAAGCTTGGTAGGTGACCAGTCGAACAAACAAATCCAAGGATTGCGTGGCTAAAGCATTTCTAAATCTCTCGGCAAACACTACGCTATGCCCCTTTTCACCCGATACGTCCCAAAAGATAGTTATCTTTATCATAGGGGAAAAATGGAAGTTTCAACGCATTAATAATTCCTCGCCGTTTCTACACTCGCCGCCAGATCTTTCGTTGGAATACCGCCCGCGTCGCTCACGTTCGCAACTGAAAATACGACTGTTTGTAGTTTATCAGATATAGGGCGCGGGTTGCCGATTGTTGTAAGACCTTTTAATTGGTTATTAAAATAGCTGTTTTTGTCCTAAGAGCCTCCTAAATTGTTCGAAATTCTAGTTTACAGCAAGTGTTGTTTAAAATATAGACGTTTGCCTCCATTCATATTGTAAAGTAGTAACTTGATTAACAGCCTCAAGGTGTGAAACTGTTTAACACATGAGTGAAAGCTATGTCTTTGCAACAGATATTTAATATGCATGTTTTTCGTTTCGCTGATTAAAGGTACGACGAAATAAAGGATTATGATTTTGCGGATCCTGGATTTGCTGCCAACACTGGTCATTTCACGCAGGTAACCGTACTTACTAAGGGGGGAGGGGTCTCCTTTTATTCGTCGCTATTGCTCTGTCTGAGTGCTCACGTTTTCTCTGAATCGTCAAATTTGGTAATTTTCTATTTTCAGAATGTAGAATATGGTTTTAAGGGTTGGTTAAAAAACGTTAAAGTGGCGTCTACTCGAGCAATTTTTATGTGACAAATCCTGTTTGTTCGTGTAAATGAGGAAAATTGGCCAATATATTTAAGTAACAAATATATTTGCTGAAAATCTGGTGTGTTAGCTTTTATGTGACAAGTACAAGTTGTCACATACAAACAATTGCTCCTGTTGACGGCTTGTCCAGTGACATGTAGCAAATGCCTTCAGAAGTGCCATATGTTTAGGGTTAACTACGCAGGATTGCCTTGTTTTTTGTTTTTACGAGATCTCTGTTGTCCAAAGTCATTACTGACGATTTTCAAAAACTTTGAACTGCTGACAAATATTTGCTGTACCATCTGCACGATCAAATTTATTTGTCACATGAAAATTGCTCGTATAAACGAGGCTTATCAAACTTTTAGAAACTGTTATATTTCCGAAGTGATCTATTAAGAGTTAGAAGCATTCTTGGAAGCAAACACATTGATTTAGTTTGTTACATTGGCGTTTAAAACTAGCTCTGATTTCTTTTCCATTTGCCCATTTTCCCGCCCTCTCTATTAATTTCCTCAGAAAATGAAAAATAATCGTCATCACAAAGTCGGTTTAAGGATTCGGTGTATCCTTCTAATGAAATAATTATATTTCATTATATTCGTATGATACACTCGCACTGTTTCAATTTCATTCTACAATGGCAGCTTGTTACGATCTCTAGGAGCACGTCAGAAAACAGCTTTAATATTTCAGGTTGTCTGGAAGGGAACTAAAGCAGTTGGAGTCGGTATTGCAACAACTTCACGACCGGATGCAAAGGGCTTCTACAAAAGCTATGTAGTGGCTCGTTACTCCCCACCAGGAAACTATGAGGGCCAGTTTGAAAGCAACGTTGGTAAATTGCTTTAGTAAGTACGTCATCAGTCGGGTTTGAAGATAACTGAAATAGGGCAAAATTTTGCAGCTGCCAGGTGATGTTACCGAGAGTCGTGATATTAACAGACGAGTTCTCATTCCAAACAGTGAAAAGATTAGCTGGCTTGAAGTTACCTAGTCAATTTTAATAAACATACATCTTATCTCTATTGATTAATCAAACGAATTCTACTTTAATTACTTTTCTGACCCTTCTCTCGCCTTACAAATTGACCTTTAATATAACTATGCGTTTTGACTCGTGATTGGTCCGTTGGTATGTGTGGCATTGAAGTTATTAATAACCCATACTTAATATTACTTTTAGTCTTGTCCAGTTTATGTCGTTGATTACGCTAATCTCAATTTGTTTTCTTTTTTGTAGATCACCTTAATAAACTCATTGGAGATGCTTTTATGCATCCTCAAGATTTCTGAAGTGTACGCTTTTTATAGGAGTAGTCTTCGACATCTGTAGTATTAGTAGAAGTAGCATTCATTACCCAATTTCTTGTACTGTAGTAAAGTTAATTAGCTGGGTTTTCATTTATACATCCTTACTTGAGCTCAAAAATTTATTCAATGAATTGCACTTATTGTTATTTTGATGATTTAATTATTGTAGCTTTTAGATTTTTTCTTTCCATTACAAATTTTTCCTCAGCAGTATAACCAAGGAACGTTTTTCAAGTAATCGAAATAAAGTTTTCTTTGTTAACTTTCGTTATAGAGTTCTTATAACTTGTGACACATGCGCTTGTGAGCAGTGACTGAATTTGGTTTTTTTGGATCCAAGCGTTTTGACCAGAAAGGGGAGATTACACTATCTAACTATTATTATAACATAGCTAGCAGAGCCGCGCAATCAAATTCAGTATACGTAAGCGTGCTCCAAATCCCGATAGTGCACGCTCAGGATAGCGTGAGCAAATCGCTTCGCCAGAAATCGCGTCGG
>Ga0126337_10001153_pt1 | contig 15430 bp, 11 predicted proteins | sample DipCmetagenome_FD_92527 | JGI IMG/M metagenome (GOLD analysis project Ga0126337, IMG submission 92527) | Coral microbial communities from La Bocana,Puerto Morelos, Mexico - Diploria C A metagenome | ecosystem: Host-associated > Invertebrates > Cnidaria > Coral | place: La Bocana,Puerto Morelos... | reverse complement strand
CTCATTGCTTCACTATGTTTCACATTTGCCGAACCATTCGACGACATTTTTCTCTTCGTCAAGTCAAGTTGTGCATTGGTCAGCGGAAATACAAACAAACGTTTACGACCCAAGAAAGGAAGGAGTGACCGATCAACCGATCGACCAAGCGAGTGAGTTCGCGCTCGGTCACTAAACTCCTATTTTGCATTTCTGCAAAATAGTCGTAAAAATGACAGGTATAATGGCCAAGGCAAGGTACTACTTATCTCTAATAACTCTGCAGGCATTTTATGACACCATGGTATACCCTTATTTAACATATATATGTTATTTACCGGGCAGGAGGTCCGTATGGGAAAAAAACTGTGGCCGAGGTCTTGAGTACTCAAGACCAAGGGCACAGACCGACCTAGCTCAAATCAAATCAAAATAACATATCTATTTTTTTTTTTTGGATTTCTTTTTTTTTAAAGTTGGGAAAGAGATTTATAGGCGTCATTTCGTTCAAAGTTTCTTCCTCCAAACCCGTGCTAGTATCTACATTAGAAAATCAGATCCATGTGCTATATTTTAGTTAGTTTTTAACATATGGGGATCTTCTTAGAAAAGCTCAGTAGAGCTTGCTAAGATCTCCAGCCATTATATAATAATATTTGCAGCAGCTGTATGACAATTTTTTACTCGGGCTACCTGTAAGGTAGGCCGATTTTAGGTTTGGGTTTTCTATCTATCTATCTATAGTCATGTCACGATTATATATGCTGACATAATGCATTTAAATACATTCACGAAAACGAGGCGACGCACGACTTAAAACGCATAGTTTAAGTAATGGCCGCCTTCGTGGACAATTTCTTGCTTGATGTAAGCGAAGAAATTCGATGGCTATTACGCTCAATATACATACAAAGTCACACACCGTTCGCGGTAGACCCACATTAAAACTTGTGGAGCGAACTTTACGAGAGATCAATTTAAGAGCGATCCTTTACGAGTGAACCTTCTATAGAGAAATATCAAGCGAAACCTGTACATGTAAACACAATAGTGTATTTACAGTAGACGTGATCGAGAAACCAGTAGAATACCAGAAGCTACTCTGAAACGTCTCAGAAGAGGGGAAGGAAACTAAAGGAATTTGTTTACGAACGTATTCGTCTAAGCATACCGAAGTCCTCTTGGCTACGTCATTATGCGAAGGTTTGAAGAGTTACAAAGAATGTTTGAAAGCTTCATATGAAGAGGGTAAGATTAAATAAAGTTGCACGCAACATGAGAAGAAGTATTTGTTGAATTGTTCTGTGAGGATATATCAAAGGATGATTAAATTGAAGTATAAAGCAAGTCAATATTTATCAATGTTCTCTTGTAACAAACCCGTGTGTCTTTATAAGCGTCAGACACACGTATCAAACTATTGTAAATTTCAACCATAGTTAGTAGAGGGGACTACTAACTATGTTTCAGCTGAGTTCAGATATAGAAAAAAACCCTGGTCCTACTCCAGTGTGCATTGACCCTAGCAAAACAATAACGGTACCAGATAGCTAAGCTAATGAGTTAATATTTGGACAAAGTTCGGGACGACAATGTGCTACAATGAGTTTATGCCCTTTGATTTACAATAACAAACAAGGAATCAATTCTACTAATCATCTGGTGTCAATAATGAATACTGGAAATCAGTTGTATTCGAGCTTGTCTCAGTTAACCAGACAATCATTTGTAATGCAGACAGAATTACCCACACTTTTAAATGTGTTCGAGACTGACTATGAACTTCAATACAGTGAAAACTACACTGTCAGCAGACAAAATAAACACAAGTAGAATTATTCATGACCGGCAATTACGAAATTGCGTGGCGACGGCTTTAAACCTAGTCGCGGTTGGGTTTTCTGCCCGTTTGTAACTCTACCTGTTTCAGTAGTACTTTTTGCACAAATTACTACGCTATATCATTAAGAGTAGCCCGAGTAAACGCCCGTAGGCATCTAGTTGTAAATTTGAAATATAATGGACAAATTAAAAAACAAATTTAACTGATATCTATGCCATGCAGGATGAAAATCCCTGACGACTGTGCTAATAGTATCCGATACACACCTCCATTATTACCTCAGTTGTCCATTGGCAAACAACTCTCACGAAGCTAAGTAAGGATGTGAAATTTATATGAAATAATTCATATATCAACTGCGGTTGTAGATGAAAGTGAAGAATGATCATCGCAGTTAATTTTCCAATTTAAGCAATTGGAAAGAAGAAGCCTGAGAAAATCAGGGCTTCAACGGGATTCGAACCCGTGACCTCCGCGATACCGGTGCGATGCTCTACTAACTGAGCTATGAAGCCACACATTGGGAGCGAGGTCAATTTATTGAGTTCATATCTTCCCGTGAGGAGTGAAATGATGTGAAATTTATATGAAATAATTCATAATTCGTTGAAGCCCTGATTTTCTCAGGCTTCTTCTTTCCAATTGCTTAAATTGGAAAATTAACTGCGATGATCATTCTTCACTTTCATCTCACGAAGTAAGTTGGGCGACCACATCGGTCACGTGACATCTCAAATCGCGTTGTGGGACTTGTGACAAGTGTGTTGTCATGGTTTGTTCACGCCGGGGAAGGAAGATCACCACAAAGACCCCAGCGCCCGCGGCCAGCAGATATACAACCTCGTTCCCAGGGCTTTCCCTTGAAGGGAAAAGCCCTGGGAACGAGGTTGGCAGATATATATTTCTCTTATTCGTCTCTGATTATGATCCAATTATGAACTGCAATATCGTGGAAGATCTAAAGGGCTTCCTATCTTTGTTCTAAAGGTCTAGACATATGCATACAATTTTCCAACGCAAAACATTGCAACACTGTGTGCCGTACACGCAATATTTTGCACCTCTCCTCTCACGCGTATGTCACACTAGCCCTTCCCTCCCATCCCACCCTTATCTCTTCCCCAATGACTTCAGATTCGTTTCCAGGAATCACTTCCGTCTTTCGGAGAACACAGCCCGCTTAAGATGGAGCGGAGCAGCGTAGGGTTGCAGACAGTCTCTTTATTTAATAGTATCTGAAACTTCGTCCAGAGAAGCCGAGAATGAAGTGTCCAGAGTGCAAAAATACTTCCCTCGGGGAAAACCACAATTTCTGCTTTAAATGTGGCTGCAAAATATTAAAGGCAAGAGAAGAACCGAGTTCACCGTCAGTTGACGACAACGACAAGACACCCGTCACGAATGCAGAATTCTCTGACGCTCAGGAAGATACAGACGCTTCACTTGGTAGGATTGGTGAATGTAAATTCGATACCAGTTGTTATTAAACGTGATTCAATACTTTCGAGAAGAAATAATTATTTTTTTTTCGGTGAAAGGATTGATTCACTTTCGGTTTGTGATCAATGACATCATCATGATCAATACGGACCTTTGCTTGGTTGCGGGTGGCTTCATAGCGGTAGTACATACCTTTGATCGTCTTCAATATATAAATCTTAAATTTCAGTAATTATTATCTCTTTTGTTTCGTACAGGTAAAGGGATTTATGCACCAGTCATTGTATTTCAAGTCCAAGTGACTTACTAATTGCGCCGCTAATATGAGGGGTCCCCCCATGGAAGGAAGCGGAAGCTACTTTGGCTGGTGCATTATTCTGATAATTGTAGCTGAGAATGAAAGTGTAGGCGGCGGAAATCTTTAAAAAATGCAAAGAATGAAACAATTTTTATTGAATTTTTTTACCAAAAGGTTAACCCAGTGTTGTCATATAAAGCAATGTCTGTCTGTGTTACAAAGTGGTGGGGGTGGGGAGAGGGGTGAAATTGTTTGTGCCTAGTGGATAGCCCTCAACTTGCTGTACAACAAGATAAATTTATGTTAGTTTTGAAATTGTAACATCTGCCATCTTAGATTTGCAATCTTACATTAAAAATTATCTCACGAAAATATCCATACCTCAACCACAGAGGGAATTTCTCAGTGTCACATAATTCCTTAGGATTGTCTTCACATATAGCAAAGTGAATATGTCTTTCTGATCACAGAACTGTATCATAGTCAGAATCACAGAGAAGGTTCACCAGAACACATTATTTAACCCAGGATAATTCTATTGAAAACTTGGATTCCCAGTAGCAAAGCCAGAACCATGGTAGAATTTTGGATTATTGGGATCCTTGCAAGATAGGAGATATATTTAATGGACCACTAGTTCTTGACCTCCTGTAAAGTTCCTGGATTTCAGTGATAATGGCCTTAGGTTTTAATTATGAGAAGAATATTGTACTAAATACATTTTACAGATTATATTTTTTCTGAACACCAGTTAATTGACAATTTTTAAGTTATAGTTACAGAGTAGCTGGAGTGTGTCATCTGTACTGTCTTTCATGTTTTTTTTTATAATTTATTATTTATAATTTATAATTTATTTATAATTTATTACTGTTGATTACTTTCAACAGATGGAGGACAAAGGAAAAGAAAGGACGATGGTGAACTAGAAGAGAAACCAGCTAAACGGAAGTCTGCTGCAAATGAACATGATTCCATCCCTAGTGGAGTTGATGACATGACAGCAACTGCAGCTTTACAGAACCTACAACTAGCAAAGGACCCATTTGAAGTGCAGCAGAATATAGTTCCTGGTACACTGTCAGGGTTAGTACCAACTACTGAACACCCCTTAAGTGACTCCAGGGCATCAGACACACTGTCAATTGAGCAGGAATCCAACACTGGGCATCAGCCTACAGGTAGAGCTAATTGTATATGTCAAATACATGTGCTGTATTGTTTGTTCTTTAATAGGCTTTAATTAACCTGGTTTATCAATCAATATTCAGGATGCCTTACGTGGTCTTTTTTACTTTTAAAAGGTTTAAACATAGTCTTGTAACTAGTGTTTTTACTTTTGGATTTCACAGGCTAACCTTCCTTTTTTACTTTTGGAGGGTTGAAGCCTACTTTTGAGTAGCTTATCTATCTAGCTACCAAGAAATTTTTTCACACTTATATAGAGGGTGAAAAAAATAAATATTGTATGTTGCAAATTTATATCTTTCATAACAAGTCTTTGACAATTATACTATTATTGTGACAGGCTCATTACAGGGTCCAGTACTTTTGTAAATTTACTGTGTGCTTACTGCATGAATAATTCACTGATCTTAAGGACATTTGCGCTAATTGTTTCTGCGCATCCCTACTGTGCACAAAATTCACATGCAATGTCATGCATCAAGGGCGCATGCTAAGTATAGTAAAGTGAACAATAATAGGGCAAATGGCCATTGCTATAACTTTGTGTGCCGGATTTAATGATCTTGGACGTTCATTGACCCCTATTTTTCTTTCAATTGGTCATTTTCGCTACCAATTTTCTATGTTTTGCAAAAAATGAAGAAAATCTATCGAGTAGAAGTTTGAATTTTTTGCAAAATGCTCCATCGAATTCAGTTCACTTGACCTCATTGTTTAGCTGTGTGGCAGTTTCATATGCCTATTGTTTAGCTGTGTGGCAGTTTCATATGCCTCTTTAAGGGTTAAGGTTTGTGAAAGTGATGGCAACATTTAAAATTATTAATTCACAGATCCACTTATACAAATATTTCTAAGATAGTTATCTTTGATATTCTAACCTAAAAACCCTGGAGACCATGCTGAATTACATGCACCAATTTATCAAAATCAGACTAGTGTTCCATACGCCTTATCCCTGAAATGAAGCTGGTAACCCCCAATTTTTATTTCATTTCTGAAATAAGTAAATCATCATCTGTCCGAAGTAGAAGTTTAAAAAAAAAGGGTAGAAAATTTTCATGCACACATCCTTAAATCGACATGTATATGTACCCTTCCTTTTAACTTACATGCACACATCTATATATAGCCAAGGAATCTGCTATGCCTGAAATTGGTAGTACATGTGAGTCAGAGAAGTTGCTTGGAGCATCCAGTACATCTAGCCCAGATGCCAATATGCAGCCAAATCAAGAAGAGAATGTATTTGTGAGAAGAGAAAATGATGTGGCTGACTGCAAGCCAAACAAGTCCACAGACAGTACTGCAAGGAGGCAATCCAATGACGATGACATGGGTGACAGTGATAATACTAATGGTTCAGATTCAGAGGTATTTTTGTTATTCCTCCAGTACACTCAAAATTAAAAAGAACATTCATAGTGGTCCTCATTCCAAATGCAGGACAACCTAACACCTGGCTCTAGTTGCCTGGTGACTGCTTGGTTACCCTTAAAATATTGTATAATTTGTTGACAAAGTTTTAGTGCATGGTTTCCACAGCATTTGAAGACCTCTTAAAACCAATAGTCAAAAGGTTTCTTTTATTAGATGTAAATGACACAAAGTGGCGCAAAATGGCTTCGTTGAACCAGCAGGGTGCAAAATGATTAGGTAAATCAGTGAAGAATGGTTTTGGTGAAACTAATGTGTTATCAATGAGTTTGCAATAATTATATTATTAATTTGATTAAGAGCTGATGATGATGAAATAGATACGAGAAGATAGAACATCATTTTTTGTGTCCCTCTTCAACCTAGTGTCAGTGTGCCTGGCATTGTGCCATGGATAGGGAAATGTGTGATCACAGGGTTTCAAATGCCCCACCCTTAGGATCAAGAAACAGGAAAATACCCGACTTGGGGAGGAGGGTTTAATCTATGCACTACTGGAAATGACTGGTGGATATTGTTTAATATATTGAAGGAAGATGGAGTTAATCAGCCGCAAGATAAGAGCAAGAGATCAGCATCAGTAAGAAAACAAAAAAGTGCTTCCAGGATTAAGAAGGAGAAGAAAAAAGACAAGAAAAAAAGGAGGGAAGCTGAACAGAAACAAGCAGTGCAGTAAGTTATCTAAAACATTCTTATATTGTTCAGTTAGATCATGAAGTCAAATCAGTAGCCTCATTATTTAAGAGGATGGGATGCCTTGTTGAAAGGTACTTTCATTTCCTGTACCGGTGTACACTTTTTATTTTGACTCCAATTCTATTCTGCTTTTATCTACTTCTTGGTCAAGTCCAATGGCAATTATTTCTCTTGGGAGATCTGCATTATATTTAAAACTTTGAACAATAATAGAGTTTTTCTTAGTTCTTTTTTTGGGGAAAACAATAGCTTATTAACTTAAAACTATTTAGACTGGGCTTCTTTTTGTTATTTTCAGAGAGGGGGATGGGTGTAGGCTGTTGAGGTCTGTCCCCAGCCCAAGCAACTTGTAGAGTATTAAAGCTATGACAATGAAACTTGGAGGATTTTAAATGTATCCAAAAATGATTTTCTATGATTTCCTTAAAATGTCAAATGAAATAGAAATAAATAATCCATTATTTCTGAACATTTGCCATCTTTAATTAGATCAGTTGCAAAAACATTAGAAAACTAGAAAGAACTATAAGGACAGCCAAAATTAACATATCAGTGTAAATGTTACTGCAAGAAAATTGCAAATTAATTTTTTTTCATTCAAAACTGAACGAAAATTGACTAGGGTAGGGTAACTTCGACGTCCTTGAATATTAACTTATTGCTATGTGATATTGTTCTCAGCTGATAAAGTTTTTGTGAAAACACAAGACACGAGATAAACTTGCTCTTCATATGTATATTTTTATATATAGCTTTTTAGAGTTTTGCATATTTTATATTTTATTTTATTATTTATTTATTTATTTATTTATTTTATATAGGTTTTATCATAACTGAACTGGTCATCCTGCATAAAATACGTTTTTTATTATTTATTACTTAGTAGTGCTATTATTGTTATAATAATATACATGAAAAAATACTTGATTCCAATTGGCTGAGAGCAGTGCAGTTCAAGTGTAACACCAGTGCAAAAGGTGTAACACCAGTGCAAATTATCTATCATAATTCTGGATTTTGATTGGCTGAAAGACGATTGACTTTTCTGAGCCCATGATATCACATAAAATGATGACGTGCAGAAACTTTGAAAAAAGATTTCTCTTAATGGGAAAAAGGGCTTCAAGAAAAATCTGATGGTGTCCCCCCAAGCCGAAGCGACTCTCACTCACTCATGCAAATGAAATAAAAATGAAATAAATGAGTATTTTCAACATTTAAGGGTACATGTAAATTAAAAGCAATTGCTCATAACAGAAACACAATTTCAGATCAAGTTCTTTGACAATCTTTCAATTTGTTTTGGTTTAAGTTACAATTATAATACACAACCTGAAATGGACTAGAAGAAAGCTAAGACAAAGATAAAAAATTGGCTGCAGCATACTAGTAATAATTTTCATGACCCTGAAAAAATAGAATTTGAATTTCCCATACATTTAATTTTGAACACTGTTATGTAACTTGAACCAATAAGATGTGAGTCAAAAGTAAGTAAAACAACAAGGACTCAGTCTGGCTGGTCTGCACAGTACACATGAGCAGATGAACAGCAGTTGAATGATTATTTTCCAAAGCTCTGCCATATTTTTGTGAATTGAGTGGATGCCATGCCCGAACTGCCATGCCCTGCCCCTAAACATCCCATGCCATGCCCCTAAACTATGGAACAGCCTCTCAGGCTCCATCAGGTCTTTACCTCGCTATAAAACCTTTAGAAAGGCACTGTATGCTGTACATATTAGTCATCATTTGTAAATAATTGTATATATTTTATAATATTTCGCTCATTTTTAAACAAAGTTTAATTAAGACATCTTAACATTGGTTAATTTTCATTCATAGTAATTCATATACCGGTACTTAAATTTACTCATTCATGCGTCACATATACTTTAAAGTCTGTTTTTTGTTCTTTTCCTTTCTCTGTGGCTTACCTGTAAACTAGCTGGTGTGTTCCTGCATATTTTGTTGGGCATTTCTGTGGGACGCATCGAAACCGTAGCTAACTTTAAGAACCACATTAAACATTGTTGTTGTTGAAATAATTGTTTGGAAATTTATCCCTGTACAAGTGTATAAACAATGGCATTGATTATGCTATTGGATGAACTGGGAAATGAAACTCATGAAAATCCTGTGAATATATATTTATGGTATATTCACAGGATTTTCATGCCATTTTTATGGATAAATCCCTAAGTTTTTCATGGGTTTGATACCATGAAAGATCCATGGAAAAAAACATTAAAAATGCCATGAAAATGGAATGATTCAGGGTCCATGAAAACTCTTATCTTTTTGTGAACCGTATAAAATTTCCATGAAAAAACATTAAAAAGCAGTGTACACTGAAGCTGGTTTTTAATGGAATTTGAATGGTAATGAAAATCCCATGGATTGAACAGCGTGAGTTCACGGTATATTTTCATGGTTTTTGTTACCACATTCATGGCTCATGGTTTCTCCCTGAATATAGACATTTTAATGGCTCATTAAAATTTTCTCACTACTTTAATTACCTTTTCACAGAATTTTTATGGTACATAAAATTTGACTCACTGTTTATTTCATGGGATAAATGATTGAAACTACAACCTATGAAAATCACATTAATAGTTCATTAACTCCAAACAACTTTTTTTCCACTCAGTTTGATATTATTATAATTAAATAATAAAATCTATTGTTGTTTGTCTCGCCATGTAGTCACTTGAGATGGAAATAACCACGTCTTCACTGCTTACTGGTAGTCTTGTTCTGGCGATAAGGTATAATGATTGCATGGCATCATTTATATCACAAACGTTGGCTTTGATTGGAGCATTTCAATCTTCCTGTTGTTCCATTGTTCCGACGATTAGTTGTTCCCTCAGTGGTCCACTGTTGTATTGTTCCCTTGTTGTCACGATGCTTTAGGAATTTCAATTCCACTATCCCTGTTGATGTTATAAGGGAGAAGTCCTATGTGAATAGCTTTCTTGACCCTACGCATGTGCCAGTGAGGATCTCGATCAAGAAACTCGACCTTGTTCCAGATAGGATAGTGGGTGCTCAGGGCATGCTCAGAAATGAAAGTCTGGGTGCAGGCAAGTCGTATATCCCTGTTGTGTTCTTTGATCCTCTCCTGCATGGATCTCCCTGTTTCCTCGATGTAGACTTTGCTGCACTCACAGGGAATCCTGTAGACAACATCATCCTGTTAAGCCAGGTTGACAGTGTTCTTTGGTCACACTCAGTTTGACCAAAACGCCATGTCGGACTTAAAGATAGTGCGAATGCCTTGTTGTTCTAAGGAGCAGAGGAGAGACTATGATACTAGTACTCACTGGTAAAATGGTAGTCGATTAAAATTCCTCCACAGGCTCTCTTCTTGGGGCTCTTCTTGCCTAATTTGTAATCTTCAGTACAAAAGAGGAGGGATATCCGTTAGAAACGCGTACGGATGACAGATGTTTCTTCTCTCCAGTGACTACTGATGGTTTTGCTCATGAGATGTTTAGCCCGGACACAGATTGAAGATAAGAGCTCTGGGAAACCCTTAGAAACAATTCTGGGGCACTCACCTGCCTCCCAAAGTGTCATCGGGCTACTATACCCGGAAATTATTTTCTATTGGTGCACTCCGAACTCCCATCTTCCATGTGTGTACGCTCGGCGAAATTTGCCCCGGTATTAAATCCTATTGAATAAAGACGTTGCTTTGGTTTAACAAAGAAAAGAATGTCTGCTGCAAGAGTTTTGTCTGATGTTTTGGAATTATTTTATGGTCCCATTCTTCAAATGGAAAACAGGCAGTTGAGGAGACCTTTACAGCCTGTAAGAATCCCACAAGAAAGATATATTGATTTCTTTCTGACAAGAGACAATTTTAATGAATGGCTTCGTTTGTAGAGAATGGATGTTCCAGCGGGTCATCTATACAGGGTAAAAGGTAAAGTCTGCATACGAACCAAGTGGCCCATCAGGCCAGAGCTTATCCCGGTTTCTGTAGCATGAAGTGACTAGGAATATTCTGCTCTCCCCTGGATGGGATGCCAGTCCAGGGTTACCCCCAGCATTAAATTCTCTGGTTCCCATTTACACACCTGGGTGGAGAGAGGCACTGTGAGAGTAAAATGTCTTCGTGCTGCTCTATATCCACCGCCACAAGACGTAAAAGTTACAAGAACAACAAGCTTTCAGGAGCATTGACTTCCCAACACCAGTTTCACAAATTAACAAACTCGAGAAGCAAAACTTGAATCTTACAATCAATGTGTTTGGATGGGAGAAGGACCATGTCATTGTGCAAGAATAAAGCAAAAAAGATGGCAATATTCTGAGAATAAACTTGATGCTCATCCAACACTACAGCTATGTGTAAAGGCTTACAGCCCTCTTGTATGACCAAAGCAGGCACAACGGCATCAAACATTTCTGTGAACTCTGTTTGCATGGCTACACAACAGAAGCTCTTTTTGAAAACCCCAAACCCGAATGGGAAGGGCTTTTAAAAAAGCCAACAAGAATGGAGCTGCCAAAGGAGGGAAAGAATAAGCTGTCTTTCCTGAACTATCATAAGGAGATGAAAGCACCATTTGTGATATACATTGACCTCAAGTCTTTGGTGAGAAAGATCCAGGGTTGAGAACTGCCAAAAGATGGAACCTTCACTGTGAAAACAGAAAAGTACAAGGCATGTGGGTTTGCTTATACAATTGTGAGAAGCAAAAAAATTGGAAGAAGAGATGGATACTGGAGGTAGACCTGGAGTACCCCAAAGAACTGCTCGCAGCACACAACAGCTACCTGCTTGCACGGGAAAAAAGATGATCGGCACAAAAATGATGTCTGATTACCAAAAGAAGTTGATAGACGACTTATAGCTGGACCTGCTGAACACAGAAAAGCTAGTGCTGGTGCTGGAGGACAATGAAAAAGTATGTGGTCCACTACAAGAACGTGCAATTCTATCTCAAACAGCTGTTTTCTGCTTCAGACTTGGTTGATAAAAGTCAAGGAAGCGGGGCTCTTTGGGCAGGGTGATTTGCTTGTCCGGGTTAGCCTGGTTGTAGAGTTTGAAAGCGTAATCGGTATTTGTGAAGTTTTGTTGGGCTTGTTTTCTGATTTCTCTGTTGATTTCAATCCAATCCAGAAGCTTGGTGCAGTCACGTGTGTACTTCACATAAGGTGCCTGGTAAGCTTCAAAGGCTTTGTTGTGCCGAGTTTTCTCTTCCAATTCCGGCTTCTTGCTGCGGTTGCCAGACAAATGTTTAGCAAGCTAGTTGCCGCCGGTGGTCATCGCAATGCTAGCCATTCTCATTTTAAGACTTGCTTATTCAATTCATTGGAAGAATCTTTTGGTCTTCGAGGTACTGTTTCAGGACGATGATGGCAGCTATGACAGCTGTGAACTCTGCAAAGTTCACGTTATTGCTGCTGGGGTCAGAAGTGAAGTTCTCTTTAATCACCTTTTTCAAAATCCAGCCGATGCCGGCAACAAAGCAGGTAAGAGTGGCCGCATCAATGATCGTTTTCACAAGCTTGTTGTCAGACATGGTGAGTATGTAAGCGAAATTTTTATTTTCAAATCAAAAATTGTTGTCTGAGTCAGGCTTGTCGTCTGATACAGGGTTATGCTGGTTATTATTTTTTTTGCTGGGTTATTATCAGGCCGGGTGGTTGGTATTTTTGGAGTCACCTGATTTTGTGCGTCGACTGGTGCCTCATCTAGTCGAGGTAGTTGCATTTTTTTCTTCAGATGGCATTGTTCTTTTAGTGAGCAAAAATATTTAATGGAGAAATTATTCAGCATTTACTGAGCTAGGTACTTCATCAATGCCGTCAAGTGGATATCCATCAGTATCACGAGAAGGGTGGTTTGGCTCAGCAATGACAGGGTTGAAATCAATATGTTTTGGAATAATCATTGCCGTGCTGGCCACCATGAGCAGCTGCCCACATCTCAATGCAAGACTTCTGACAACAGTGGACAACTCTTTTGTGATAACATAATATATTTTGAGATCATTCTGCAGAGCTTGAGCGTCTTAAATTGTACATCGCAGCCTCCCTGGTGTACAATGAGAGATAGCTGTCAACAACATTTTCAGTGGTCTTGGCGCCGACGTAAGTCTTATACCTTTTGTAGTACCTTTCAACATCTTTTTCTCCCAAACTCCTGACCTGATCTTGTGTCAGCTGCATGCTGATGGCTTCTTTTGCTTTCCTTGTAGAAACCAGAATCGCCAGCTGTTCACGCATGGCTGGGTTGTCTTTGGGAGAGCTTGAGAGTTTGGTTTCCATCATCTGAATGATTTCATATCTGCCTGTTCATCAGTTTTCATCTTTCTTTTGTGCCTGTCGTGTTTTTTAATTCGAAAATTCAATCTTGTAAGGGTGGGGAAGAGAGAACACCAGGTAGGAGATCTTGAGCTCTTTCGCTGCTTAAGGTCAGCTTGGGAAAGCTCGCTTGCGTATTCTTCGAAGATGTCCTTTGTGGTCTTGGCCAAACGGGTGTAAAACAGCATGAGCGCTGCCGCATTTTCATGCTGGTCGTTTTGGAGACAAAAGTCGACAGTATAAATAAGCATGTGTGCAGTATCGACACTAAAGTTCTCCAACTTCAGAACAAGGTCACAACACTCGAAAGCTCGTTAAAGGAAAACGTCAAAGCAGTAAATGAGATGGAAGCTGGAATTACTTCTCTCAATGCTGACGTGGAAGAAATGAAAGTAAAAGCCGATAAAACCACTGATGAGGTTAACACTATACACCAGCAACAATGGTACTTAGAAACATACCAAAGAAGAGAGAATCTTCGTTTTTACGGGATTCCAGAACAACTTGATGAACAGGAAAACAACCTGGAAGTGCTGGTTGACTTCATGGTGAACAAGCTTAACCTTGAAGACGCGCCACGATTCGAATTTCAACGGGTACATAGAGTTGGCAAATTCGATGCATCTCAGCGTAAACCATGCCAGATCATTGCTCGTTTCCTGCGCTATGGGGACCGGGAGCAAGTTTTTTCTCAGGCAAGACAACTCAAAGGCACAGGTATGGGAATATCTCCCGATCTCCCTAAAGGAGTCGTGGATGTTAGAAAGAAGCAGATCGATACCTTGAAAAAAGCTAAAAAGGAAGGCAAAAGAGCTTATTTCAGCAGAGCAGAACCGGACAAACTTTATGTAGATGGACACTTAATCCCAGTTTCAGAGTAATTTAATTTAGTTTTAAGTTATAATTTGTAGGCCTTCGTTTGAAATTTGAAAAATTTGAATATTTGGAGCTACCGTTATGCAAATGACCTGACTTTAGTGCAAGATTCAGTTGTTAGCAGCTAATCAACAGCTTTGCTGGTTGCTTTTTAACTACTGCTGTGCAGTGTTTTTTTTGTGTGTGTTTGTTGCGCCTTGTTTTTTTTGTCCTTGTTTATGGTCGTATTGTTTAGCGTTTTTAGTATTCTTTGCAGTATCTTATTGTTTTCAGCTTTGTATAATCTATCTAGTGTTTTGTTCGCTCTTTTTGTTTCGAGTCTATGTCTTGCATTCAATTCATATAAATATAAATACCATAATCTTGTTCAAAGCCGTTAATATTTTTTTACCTGATGGAGGGTAGCAATTTTCAATTTAAACTGCTTTCTTTGAATGTAAGAGGGATCCGTTCTTTTGAAAAAAGGAAATGCATTTTCAACTGGTTGCTAAAGCAAAAAGCAGATATATTTTTTCTGCAGGAAACATACAGTACAAAAGAGATTGAAAATCAGTGGCGGAAACAATGGAGAGGAGATTTGTTTTTCTCGCACAGCACGTCGCATAGTAAAGGCGTCCTTATTTTAGTGCAGGAAAATTTGGATTTTCAAGTTTAATCAACGCATATCAATGATTTGGGAAGATTTATTATTCTAGATACCTTAATTCAGGATTCACAGTTTCTTCTAGCAAATATCTATGCGCCAACAAAAGCTTCTGAACAAGGTGAGTTTTTAGATGAAAGTGCTAATCATATTGCAGATAAAGCATGTCAATCTGAACATTATAGTATTACTGGAGGTGATTTTAATGCCACTTTGGAACTGGATCTGTTCGGGTGGAAGGCCTTCTATTAAGGACTGCATTAAGAACCTTAATGATATTATGTTACAAAATGACCTGGTTGATATATGGAGAGTGCGCAATTCAAACAAAAAGCGCTTCACTTGGAGACAGAAAAATCCACTAATTCAAAGACGACTTGACTTTTGGTTAATCAGCAATTCTTTACAGGATGACATAGAAATGCAGACATTCTAACTTCCGTCAAAAGTGACCACTCCGCAATTATTTTGGATATCGATAGCGTAAAGAATTGGAAATTTCATCAGTGCGGGAAGCGCACGCATTGAAATTAAAATTTCATGAGCAAACCGAAATAAGATATAATAGCGTATTCTCCTGGCTTTTGCGCCAAAATCAAGCCTTTCAAAGTCAAAACGAGGCTAAGGCCTCGACACCATGTAAAAATACTCATTCTCAAAAATGGAAGAGAGCTAGTAAGCAAGAGAAGACGAGTGAATCATAAACAAT
>Ga0126337_10001152_pt1 | contig 15432 bp, 7 predicted proteins | sample DipCmetagenome_FD_92527 | JGI IMG/M metagenome (GOLD analysis project Ga0126337, IMG submission 92527) | Coral microbial communities from La Bocana,Puerto Morelos, Mexico - Diploria C A metagenome | ecosystem: Host-associated > Invertebrates > Cnidaria > Coral | place: La Bocana,Puerto Morelos... | reverse complement strand
TCCTTATCGACCCGGTCTCTTTTGACTTTTTTGTCCTTACCGACCGTGTCTTTTGTGTCTTGGTTGTCCTTATCGACCCCGTCTCTTTTGACTTTTTTCTCCTTAGCGGCCGTGTCTTTTGTGGCTTGGATGTCCTTACCGTCCGTGTCTTTTATGACTTTTTTGTCCTTACCGACCCTGTCTTTTGTAACTTTTTTGTCCTTAACGATCGTTCCAGGTGTGACTTGGGTGTCCTTGCCTAACCTGTCTTTTGTGACTTTTTTGTCCTTACCGGCCGTGTCTTTTGTGCCTTGGTTGTCCTTACCGACCCTGTCTTTTGTAACTTTTTTGTCCTTAACGATCTTGTTTTTTGTGTCTTTTGTGACTTGTTGTTTAGTGGCTGCAGAAAGGTCTTTTTTCTTAAAAAGGTTTTTCATCCAAAAACCTCCTTTTTGGGGTTCTTCTTCAACGGTGACGGAAGTAGCACCTAAATAAAAGCGTATGAATTAAGTGTTAATATAAAGGAAGTGCCTTACATTTTGGAGCTTATGTACCAAAACCATTATTGCTGTATTGATGTACCGTTATGCTTTGCCAGCGGGTCAGCGAAATACTCGGGGAACTTCTCAGTTGCAGTAATTTGGAAATCCTGTCTACCGTGATTGCAAAATTGTGCTTGAAACACTTTATTACTATTTAAAAATATTCTTAATGTCCAAGAGACACCCCAATAATCCGTGTCCCTAGTTACAGGCCTCTTGGCAAAGCATTAGACTGTTTTCAAGACTATGAGGTCCCACGTCTGATTACCTTTCTCGCGTTACCGCCATCCGCGGTACCTGTATGCCAGAATGGGATAATCTCAATATATTATTAGAAGAAAATGAAAACATTGACATAAACAAACCTTTTTGGGTTTCTTTTTTGACGGTTTTGCGGGCATCAGGGTCTAAAATAAAATGTACTTTGTCAATTTGTTATCGATTTTCATAGAGTGCAATGTAGCCTGAAGAATTGCAATTCTGTAAGACACTGCTTAGCGAAGTAATTCAAATTGGCTTGATATATGCTGCATCACCAGGCCAGTGATACTCTGGGAACTTCGTAAATTTGGTTTCAAAATGGATTCTACAATCATTCATGAACAGGTTGTTGTAATTTTGTGGTACAGTATGTTACTATAGCAACAGTATGACCTGCTAAAAGCATCCATCATGATAGCTAAATGGCACGATTAAATGCTTTTATATTATTGAATTTCGATAAGCATGATAAGACACAACCTTTTGGAAAGCTTAAAAATAATCTGTGCATAGGGTTCAGGGCCACCTTAAATTTTCAAAACGTTAAGCGCTTCATCGTTCTCCTTCTTAGTAGCTTTGCACGCTAAGAAGACAAAGAGGATGTGTGTTGTCTGACATTACCCTTTGATTTGTGTTTTTTCAAGCCATCAGTGCCATCACGGCTATGCTTAATCTGTTTTGGATGATCTTGTCCGTCCTCTGTTGAGCTCTGGCTTATTTCTTCCCTGCTGTCTGTTTCTTGCAGAGAACGGGTTTCGTCTTCGTCATAGGAACCACTTTCGTCGGTGTAGGATTGTTCTTCTTCAGAACTCTCTGTTCCTTCGTACTCTTCATCGGAGTCGTGTCTCTCAGAATCTATTATAAAAAGTTAGTTACGTATTGTTACAATAAGAGAAGGTATCGCTTATGCCACAAGTGTTGTAAAATGTATGTTGCCCCGCGTTAAAACAAACCCTGTAAATATTTTTTACGGTAACGTAATACGTGCGAAGCTTTGATTCAAAGGAATTTTATTTTCAACCGGAGTGTATTGAAAGGAACGTTTCTTCAAATTTGAATTAAAAAACGCGACCAGCACACTGAGATGTTTTTACAGGCAACTAAAGTAGCAGTGCATCATGAAGTACAAACAGTTTATGGTATCTGACACGGTCCAGATATGAAAAGCTCACCTTTGTGGCAGCAGTATAGATTTAAAGTGCGAGAAGAGCCCAGTCGTACTAAATTTATAACCATGTTTTGCTCCCTGAAAGTAACAACCTCCCAAAAGTAACGACCCCTCGAAACTAAAGTAACGAGCCCTCGAAAATAACGATCCCTCAAAAATAACAAGCCCCCAAGGTAACGAAGCCCAAAGACTGCTAACTCCCACAGGTAAGAGAGTCGTTACTGGCGGAAATGTAAGGCAATCGCCTGTTGTCTTTTAATTTACTTATCGCTATTTAGAATTATGTAAGTTTCAGTTAATTTGTTGTTTTAGAATTGTAATTTCTTAAGGGGTGAAAAATATTCCAGCTACACCCACAAAACAGGATCTTGGAATTTCTTAATAGTTCTTTTCAAAATTTCCAACGGGAGTCCCCACCGGGGGTTTGCTGCTGTCGATGATTTTTACTAAATCCCAGACTCATCCCGCTCCCGACTGGTAACATTGTACCTCGTTTCTGTAGCATGAGCCGGTTTAAAAAAAGTTTGCTTTTGCCCCTGGATGGGAGGTTAATCAACCTGCGAAGAAACTCTCCCAGCCCAACTCTTTCCCAAAATATCGTTTTGGGCCCGCCTTGGTGCAGTTCTTTAAAATAAATATTTCCAAATGTAACCTTAGTAAGTGCTCATCGTCATCACAGATCTGTCAAACAAAGGAGGTGGTTATAGCTTTAATTCATTGAAAGATATTGACTGTTTTTTTTTTAACGGAGCTAACAAAACCTGTACAGAACTTACACTGAAACTCGCTTAATTTGTCCCCAATATAATAAGAGAACTTTATCTAGCACGTCAAAAAATAAGTAAACACAGTTGTGACCACATTTCTTGAAAATCAACATCATTATATGTTTCCAGCCTCAGATGATGTCGTATAGTGCAGTTGCGCAAAAAACGAACATAGGCTTCCGACGAATTTTTTCATTTTAAACCCGGACCTGGGGCTAAAAAAACTTCAACGAGCCACCTGATTTAAATAGTCGTTGTCAAATCAAAACGTGCGTGATCACCTTAATCAGTTCATAAATATACTGGTATCCACATTCAACATCTTTTTAAGCCATAACCAAGGTACTTACGTCTGCGATGCTTTCGTCGATGATGTCGACGGGACGGTTTTTTGGTTTTCATTCTGTCATAATCCGGCATCTCATCGGGACTTGATTCGCCATCTGAATGCCAACTCCATATCGAGGGCATTCGTCCCCGTCCCATCTGCCAAATTCTAACAAAACACATGAAGTTCAATGGATTTTTGATGCACATATTTGTAAGCTTGGCACTGAGCTCAGTCTCATCAAGCAGAACACCCGTCACTTTCGGTCACATGGTCTCAACTAGTCGCTCTTGGGAGGAGAATGTAACCTAGTTCCCAGGGCTTTTCCCTTTTGAAATTGGGAAGTGGGAGAAAATCCCTGGGAGTGAGGTTGAGGAGAGGGTCCTGAAGGGGGGGTATAAATCCCATTTTCCCAGCCCAAATTTTGCCCAAATCCCATTTCCCAGCCTATTGCTTTTCCAAATTCTAAAAATCCCAGTCCCAGTTCTATTGTTTTTCTGTCTGTGATTCCCATTTCCAGTGACCAAATCCCAGTCCCAGTGACCCAAATCCCACTTTCCCAGTGAAAATTTGCCCAAATCCCAGTTCCCATTTTACCCCTTCAGGACCCTATAAGGAGAATGCACAGAACTAAAACAATTTAGTCGACGAACCTAGTCTCATTAGTGTCGTGCGATCAGGGGATGAGACTGGGTACGAGACGTAAGGAGGCTAGACGACAAGATGTGTCGCACTTTTGTCACCGTTAATTAACCAAAAACTTGCCGGCCCTGAGGATGAGATTGCCTGCTCACCTCGGTCATACTTTTCGCGTGAGTGCTTTCGTTTCGGCGAAACTTAAAACAAAGTAGTTATTAAAACATTGTATTTAGATCTGACATCCCGCAGTTAAGATTTATAAAAATGATATATTCATGATCATGTACTTGCGATATACGAGCACCATGAGTTATGACCCCCCCCCCCCCCCAAAAAAAAAAAACAAAAAAACTTCTTTCTGTTTTTAACCTTGCCTTCCTACCCACGGAACGCAAATAACTGAGATAAAGGAAGGCAAAATTTAATCAATCTTACGAAAGATGTTAGTTGTTATTTAAAGATATCACTCACCCTCTGATTCCTCTGGGTCTCTTTATATGTCTCATATGTCTATTTATTTGTACCTCCTGCAATTCCTGCTCAAACGGTGCTTCTCTGAAAGAAGGTGGTTGTAAATCTTTTTAGTTTAAATCTGCTAGAATACTAACGGAAACGCTGCAATCTGATTGGCTGAGCTTTTGTATGTATGTTCTGTTTAAATCTAAAACGAACTGTGTTTATACGATCACAACTTGCATTTGTAGCCCACATAACGCGCGCTCTGATTGGCTTATACTAAGGCATTATTCCCCCATGATGCCCATGGGCCGATTACGGGCCAGTAAAAGTCAAGCATTAAGTCATGTAATAAACAACTTATTAACATCGAACGTTCGGACTTTGCAAAGTCTCACTCTGAGATGTTCCTGTAAAGACCTCACTCTTGGTTTTAAATGAGTAGTTAGTAATGTTTATAGGCCACATGAAAAAAAAAAATCTCTATGTTTCGTGTGTTTGATTTTGGTTTGCCTTGAGAATGCCTTTAGGTGAACAGCACCTCACAGGCAAACAGTTGTTCAATATATGAAGCTCATTTAGTTCAGTGTTACTTATTTTACTCACCTTTTTTTGTTGGATCTTGAAAAACAGGCGATAGCGACAATAAGGATGATGGCGAGGCCTAAAGGAACCCCTAAAATTCCATACTCCTTTACCCATTCACCAAAATTTGCTTTACCTAGAAAAAGCACCTCATTTTTACTCTTTATAGTTGTTTGAATACTGGCCACTTAGCATTACAAACGTAAGTAAATATTTAGACTTCTTACAGAGATATTTTTCTCAAAATCCGAAAAGTTTGTGGTATCTTTCTGACTGCGAACTCAAAACAGGATCGCCCGTCCCTCCCCTCCCTTTCCACGCCCAGCAGACGTTTGCTCCATTATTCGGTAAGTTCCCAGCAATATAAGTTGTGCTTACACCATACAAAACTAAACTAAGGAAGGAAGAGTTCTTGAAAAACTCAACGCTACTCCAGTTGCTCGTCATTAAAAGCCCAGAGAAGGTTTTGCCTTAATTAAAATGTCTGCCTGTACCTTGCTCCTCGGCCCGGCTTTGATTCGCAAATGTTTTTTCATAGTCCGGCGTCGCTATTAACAAAAAAAGACAACAAATTAAGTAGTAAAAAAAAAGAGCGCAGTAGAGCAATTTTTGGTTCAATTGATTCGGGTTGTGCTTAGTATGCAAAAAGGCGGAATTCACTTGTCATAACATATACACTTATCACTCTGACTGACCCGTTAAACCTACACGCTACGTTTAGATGAAACGAAAGTCTAGCTAGTGTGATCACATTACAACATTCAACACCTGCATGGTCACTCTTGACTTTTAATTAAATTAAGAAAGGTAGGCAGGCAGGAGGTAAGGAACGAAGCTAGGTTAATATGTTAATAGGTGACCTCGATAATTCTTCAGTGACAATTTGTACTTCTGGTCAGAGAGAAGCACTCTTGTATAAAAGTTGAGCACCTTGTCAATTGTAATATATTCCAAGTTGTTTGTTAGATCTCTAAGAACTTGGAAATGCCAGAAGGGCCAAGAAATAACCAATCCTGTGACATAGATTTTGCTTAGGTGGACAGCCTAAGCGGTTTCCCGTGTAATTTCACGGTTTCCACATAAAATCGCACGCAATGCGCATGCTAATAGGAAAACGGAAAACCTGGGTGCAATCAAAATCTTACTTGAGTAGAATTACTTTCAGAATAAGGCGAATACGAGAGAATACGTTTTGTTCCCTTTAATCTCTTCTGACCTTACATGAAACACTTTAGCTTGACTTTCACGCTGTCGAATCTGATAAGTGATCTTACCGTAAAACAGGACTTGAACACTTCTCACTTCACAGCCCTTGGCGTTGCATGCGGAAGCGCTGTAACTGCCTGAGTCTTCCTGAGTATAGGGAGGTTCGACGAGCAAACGTCTGTCATTGTCGAATGTCTTGTACCTGTCACCAATAAATAGCTCGTGCAGATCTTTTTTCCACTTTATTTTGATTGGTTGAAGCCCTCTGACAGACACGCTCAGATTGAATGGTTGCGTGTCACCCATTGGCATGCGCAGTGGAGACTTGACTTTGAAATATAGATAAGGCTTACTTTTCAACAGTTTCATGGATGCTGTTTCTACCAAAGGTTTAGGCTTTTGTGCTCCGAAAGGGTTTGGCTCGGCTGAAAAAAAGCGGAGACAGGTTCATAATTAACGCTGATTTAAGCCAAACTGCATAGTCAATTCAGGCTGGTTTTAAATTTTCATACTCTGACTTCTATTCGGTTTTGGTCGGATTTGGTCCCGGTTATCCACTCATCGTTATTTGATCACTTCCAATCCAAACTATATAGAATCACAACAAGGTTTTTTTTTTCTTGCTCACAAGATTTTGATGCATGCAGTCAGCACTACTGTAGTCGAACAACAACTTATGTGATCAAAACTATTTCGGCAATACTTACGAGTATCAACAGTAAGTTCTGCCTTCAAAATTGTGGTGTTATGAAGAGTTTCATCCATAACTAAACAACCGTAGCGGCCTTCATCCTCTACTTTTACGTTAGTGACGGTGAAAATTTGTCCTTTTTGTATGATTTTTTTTCCATCCGGTACCAGGTAAAATAAAGGAATCGGCTCGCGTTGAAAGGACAAACCAGTGTAATAAGCCAGCTTGGTAGTTGTACAATTTATCGTCATATTCTCTCCTTCATTGAGTTCGTGGAACATCACATAGTCATTAACATATATTAAATTGGCTCTGACATAAACTGAAATTGAGAAGAACACAACTGCCATTCAATCACAGCTCTATTTACTTATTAAGGTGTGAAATCTCGAGGAGCCAACACATAATGCTTCTAAAATCGCTTTACAATATTTCCTTGCATATTCTAGTGTCCCCAATTAGCACAGTAGTGGTGAACGCTTCGGCACTTGATTAGAATGGTCCAAAACGGAATATTGTTCTTGTAACTTTGCTCGAATGTCGCTATCATATTCTTCATTAAGCCGAAACGTTTTCCCATCCCCGTCCCTCCCTCGAAACGAACGTGATTCTAATTTATAATATACTATGAGACCTATTAGTAACACAAAAGCGGAAACGCCTTATAATATACTGCCACAATAAATGCAATATTCATAGCACACTGTGATCATTTAACCAAAACAAGTAAGTAAAGCTGGAAAATTAATAACTGTGACTACTTGTGCGCTTGATGGGATCGAATGGTAATGAAAACTTCTGAGAACTTGAAAATGGCTTGCATTGCAACTTACAATTAATTTGGATGCTACTAGTAGCTAAAATATCCGTAAAGAATACAAAAATATGCTCTCCCGCTTAAAAATGAGCCCTGCTGGTCAATTACTGCAGATAAATCGCCGATTTTTCCAAGAATTTGGCTGAGCATATTTCTCGCAGAAATGCCATCACTTGAAGCCATGTTGTTTATACCACGTGATACATTTTGGCGCAAAAACGTCCGCTGACCGATAAATAAACCAACAAAAAACTTCCCCTCCGGAAAAATTCTAGAACTGCTAAAGCATTCTCGACCGGCAAACAAAATTCTCCTCGACCAACAAGAGGAAATATAAATTCTCGAAGGGTTGATTTGTATCTCGCATGGAATGACATCTGGGCTGGGTTGTTCGAAAGCCGGTTAACACTAATCAAGGATTAAAAGTTAACCGAACTATAAATTTTTCTTGCTTACAATTGTTTTCCGCTTCTTATTTTTTGTTTAGTTTGAGATTATTAAAATTCAAAAGTGAACGACAAAAATATAAACAGAAAACCTCACCGAAAAATAGCAAAACTCAGATCAAAATTCTGGTAATCATGGGTTAGCTTAATCGGCCTTTAAACAACCCGGCCCTGGGCTTGTCGTCCGAAAAGTGGATCTTAAAAATAATCTCGACCACTTTTGTCCGTATGGAATTTCATAAATTAAAGCATTAATTAATTAAGAGTGTATTTTCAGTCCCATCGTTTTTAATTTTGTGAAGTAAGGCCTCGTCAATTATCAACTCAAAAATCACCAGCTTATAATTTAACTGTTAAGTGGTCATTGCTTTAGCCACGACTGCAAATAATTCAAGGGATATTTTAATTGCAAAAGAATTCTTATTACCTAATTTTTTTTCTTGAAAATTAGAGCTAAATTCGTTCAATCATACGTGTTGTCTGCAGATTTAAAATAACTGATCTGAAAGGGATTCTCCGGCGAAATATGACCCATGTTACCTCGGTTTAATTCCGATTCCGCAGGTTTATAAATTAGTGTTAAGAAGGTGAGGCGATATTTTGAATGCTTTTAACAAGAACAGAACTGGAAGCGCGTTGCAAGGATTTTCACTACAACGGAGCAGACAAACACCGCGCTCAAAAGAGACGTAGTTAATTGAAAGAAATGGCTAGGAAACTTGGCAGAGTTCTTTGTTGTATGGTTTTGTTTGCTATTTTGGGATTAACCCTTCACAAAACCTGGGAAAAAACAAAGGTAATGGAAGTTACATGTGCTCATATAAGCAACTAATAGAAGCATTGCGATTCTGTAATTCATGCATAGTCAGTGAGCATAAAAAAAGATGTGCAGGGTCAAGAGCCTTTCAATATAAATTTTAGCGTGTTTGTTTAATTCTTTGATGTTTACCGGCTTTCCTAACTATGATATAAAATAGGTTAAAATAACTTCAGTTTAGATTTAGTTCAACAAGCGAAACAACAAATACCCACCTGGACAACACAGAATGACACACCCAGTAATGAATAGATTCAACACCAGTTTCTCAAGGGAACTACTCGCCATAACTCAATCAATAAATATTAACGCAAATTTATGAAAGTGCCACTTGCTGCTGATGCCTGCTCCAAAGCTATATATAGTGTTACCTAAATTGCAAGCAGTGAATTTTGCACACAATTATGAAGTCACCTGGTTTACGTAGAAGCGCGCGATAGACAAGCGCGCGCAGGGAACAAGATAGAACTTTTTCGTGTACCACCAGAATTTGGGCGCAGTGCCCGTGACGGATACAGGGACTCTCGGGTACTCGGGTCTTGGGATTACCCAGTGTCTGAACACGACACTATTTTGTACTGGTGCCCAAGCACCAGTACTCGGACACCACGAGTGAACCGCAGCTTGAGTTAAAGGCGAAATTACGAACCAAGCAAGTTTACTTGAGACGATTTTTAACACGAAATTTTATCCATCCCTCCCTTACATTGCAATCTAAACTGTGTTCGTGTTGTAAAGTTGCGTGAAGATCAACTCGTGTGTATCAAATATAGTTATCATCACGCGCAGAATTCTAGAAGTGGAATCGTAAAAAGCAGGAAGAGTCATTTCCGTTCGTGGAGGGAGGCGCAAAAGAGGGAGGGAGGGAGGGAGAGAGAGAGTTAACAGTGGACCGAACTCTCTGTCCTACTTCCTTACTGGCTTTCAGGAGCGAAACTAAGAACAATTAATCGACATAACATTGACACTAAGTTTCCCAGTCACATACTTTTTTTCTCTCTTGCGGAAGAGGTGTCGAAAACTCGAAACAAGCTTAGTATAGTGACCAAGCCCCGCACACATATAGCATATCAGTACAGTTATAGCGTTTCTTCCCGTAGCGCGACCTCTCTCCCTCTTCTCCTCGCTACAAAGTATATGGGTTGCAGTGTCATGCCATCAAAACTAAAAATCGTACCCAGTCAATATTTTAAATCAAGAAGCTGTCATATGAAAGATGATTGATGTATAAACAACTTCACCACGATTTAGATCTGTGCGGTTATTCATACATGCGTTATTCGGAAAGCGTTTCACCCAAATTTATATCGGAGCTTCGGCGGCCGAAAGCGGCAGCCAAGCGGGGTCCCATACCCATAAAGGAAAGCAAAGGAACCCATGAATTATTTTCTCTTAGTTATCATGGCTAGCGATGTTGCTCACGGGCGCGTACGCAAGACGACGACGGCGACGACGGAGTCGCGCAAGACGGCGGTTAGGTTAACAGGTCAGAGACATTTTAACAAATATCGCCTAAAATGTTTCAAATATACTTATTAGAAGATCTGAAATAAAAAAAATGTTTCACCTAGCGAAATAATTTTTTTATCGTCTTCCAAAGATCGGCCCTATAGCCCGTTTAAAATTCCCTCGGCCGCCATCTTGAATGGCGCGCAATGCACTACGGGCTGATGACGAATGGTGGTTGCTTCGTACAGTCAAAATGCCGCACTGTGTAGCCTTTGGTGGCAACAACCAAGCGAAAAACAGAAAAGATACGAGTATAAGTTTCCATGTTTTCCTGAAAGATAATAGGTTACGCCGTGTTTGGATTCAAGCTGTTGGAAGAACGTGTTTACCAAAAAATCCCCGTCTGTGTTCGGAGCATTTCGATGCTGATTAGTTCGAATTGACCTGGACTGCTCTGCAAAATGGCATGCAGTGTCTAGATATAGAACGACAACGTTTATAAGCTTAACTGTAGTAAAAATACAAGGAACATTTCAAAACAAATATAACAGAGAGAGGTAAGCTCATATTGTGTAGCTGTGCTTATAAGCCTCTTGTTGTTGTATTTTCTCGGCAAGAACTGTATAGTTAGCGAAAACTTGAGCAATAACACATTTTTTGACCTATTCGAGAGCCTCGTCGGGCAGCCATTTGAATGAACCGTAACGCGCAAATTTGGAAATTCAAACGTGCTCTATTACATAATGAGGAACCCTTTCGGGCTTAAAACGTCAAGTTATTAGAGGGCCTTACATTTGATGAAAGTAAAACTTCAGAAAGATGGAAAATGTTTTATTCACTTTTTCTCCACTGCCTCCCTTCCAGGTTTGTCGCAAGAGAGAGGGAGCGCGGGAACGAGGTTCGGCTCTTGGCGGGAACGATGAGCAACGCGGTCGTCCAATTTCCTGTGTCAGCGGGCATACCCCAATAAAGTGACAAAGCGAAAGTATTGAAGTGTTGTGGAAACAGGCGGAAGAAGGGAAAATACCCGACAAATGTTTTCGTTCAATTGCATTATTTGAAGTGATCAGAAAGTGAAAGATAGGAAAACTTCCATTGTAACGTTGCCAAAAACAAATATTCAAATACTATGTTAAGGTTCTGGATAGCATGACAACGCAACAATACGTAGAGCTTTTCGTGTAGACTCGGAGAACGACCTGCTTTGCTGAAAGGAAACTTTCACGGCTTGGAAATGGACGAAGAAGAAGCGAAAACAGAGTTTTGCTCGAATTGGTAAGTTTGTTGCTCGATGTATTCATTAGTGAATCTTGGTCGGTTCAAACAATATTTTGGCCATAACATTATCTCTGGTGTTTTCAAAGACATGTTATAAGTTATCTATTTCACTAATTCTTTGATTGAAAAACTGCAGTGTCATGTATTGTGATTTTCACATTCGTTGTAGGATAAATTGTTTCTTTTAAGTTCACTCTCTCCCTCGGTGATCGGTGTCTTCACAAATGAAAATAGCTAGCCTTACAGTTTCTAAACAGAGGTCCATCCAGAAGATTAGTTTGCTCGTTATGCAAGGATTTGAAGCGGAAATACTCGTAACAATTAACTTTCGTGGTTTTAGCATTAAATCGCATATGTTTTGGTCAAGTTTAAGGTTGTTTATGATGATCTCACGCTAATACTTTTCTAAGATGATGCTGGTTGTGATTTTGGTACGAAATCGCGAAGTTTAGCATAACTTAAGAATTGGACGCCTATTAACATAAACGACGGACAGTGTTCAATGATCCATACGAGACACATCTGCCTTGATGCCGCGTGATAAATTGTAGTTGCTTTATTTGAACACTCACGGAGTAAAAATCGATAGCACTGCATCTTTTGTAGGATAGGGGGGGAAATCTCTGACGTGTTTGTGGCTTTTAACATAACACCCTCAAGTCGTCCCTCATGGATTAAATTCCATCACCTGTTATTTTAACATTCGTCCGTCTGTTTCCTCAGCCTAATTTTCATAATATCATTCAATAGTTTTGTTATGTAATGACTAGGCGAAATTGTGGTGGAACTGTTATGAGTAACTATATGCCAACCAACTCCTTTTGCACTAGTCTCAAGCCCAAAGGTGCTATTTTTCTTAAATTAGTACTGCTGAGCAGTACACAGCAACAGATCTGGTAAACTTGCTTTTTTTCCCAACCAGTTTCATTTAATATCTCAATACTTTGTTGGGGAGTTGAACAAGATGGCTAAAAATGGAACTAATGAATTATTATCTATAGTACAAATGATGTTCCAAGTGGGGTGTGAACAGTGAAAAACAAGTACAAAACATGACATGCACGATATGACTGAAATCCTGTATAATGTAATGTTGAGATTGTGCATTGTTGAATTTTGGGCCTCTTAGTTTTCAAGAGCAGAAGAACAACCTGTTCACAATCACAAATTCTGCTTACAACTCCAACAATACAGTTTTCACTAGATCAAAAGCAATATAGTTGTTGTGGTTATAAATTAAATTCAGGTAAAAATTAAATTCTTTTGTCTCTTATTCATTGATTGATTACGAATAATTAGGGTTAGAAGACAAAGAAAATTGAGAAGTTTAAAATTATTTTTACCTGAATTTAATTTTTAACTAAAACATAGTCATAAGCAGAATTATTTCAAATATACCTTCTATTGGGAGTGTGCAGCTTAGTACAAAGAGGGCACTAAATCAAATAATAATTCTAATTTAATTTAAAGGTTGGTAAAACAAAAAGGAAATTATTGATTGTTACTTATTTTACTTAGGTAACATTCTATCAATACATTGTACAATATTAATTTTTATATCTTATGAACAGTCGTCGAGACATCCCTGCTGCCAACTTTGTTATGCATGTGACTCATTGCCAGAGAAATCTGACATTATGTAAGGAGTGTGGAGAACCTGTTCCCACTTCACAGCAAGAAGAGCATTTTGAGGAATACCATGCAAAGGTTTGTGTTAGTTATATTAGAAGCTATAGAATTGTGGAATGCTCAGTGTGGGTTTAAAAAACTTATAAGGTCATCTGTAAATGAAAAAACCTAAAGGGTCAATAGTAGTGTCAATAAATACGCAGCATGCACAACTTCTTTCTCTTTCCTTTATATTTTAAGGAATAGCAGTGCCTGAAGTATAGTTTCAAGGAATTTCTACTTTCCCTGTAAGACAATCTTTCCCTCTGAAAAATTTTCTCTCTTTACCCCACCCCATCCCTGCCAGTTTTGCTTTTCAACAACCTAACAGGACTCACCTACAGATCAAACAAATATGGAAAAACTGGACTTCTCATGTCATTCTTTAACAGGAAAAATGTGACTGTGGTCAACTTGTGGAAAAAATGAACCTCGAGGAACACAAGGTTGGTGTACTTTCCATAAATGTTAGTCAATGATATTTTAATATTTTCCAGGGAGAAGTGATTGCTTACTAGAATCTCTCCTTCAATGACAATTATTAGAGAAAATTATAAATTGCATTGTAGAGAATATTGCCTTCAGTTGAGGTATACCATGAAATACCTACCTCCCATGAACCTGCCAGAAACAATGGGTACAGCAATTTTCCAGGATTTTAAAAAAACATTCTGTGTAGAATCTTGCAATATCCTTGAGTATTGTTCCAGGGACTCATTTAAAATGATCTTTAAAATTTCCGTAACATCCCTGATACTAAATTAATGATTGTCAAAAAGATCTAGATCTACACAGGCAATTTGCAGATTCCTAAAAGAGGATCTTTAACAAAACATTTGGCTCCTTATTGGTGTAGAAGACACAGGACATGTCACAGTAGAACACTGCCTCACGAACCTATTGTTTTTATTGTTCTTTTGTCCTTTTGTTCCCTATTGTTTTACATCAACTGTGTCTTCTACACCAAGTAGGAGGCAAACATTTCCAGAGGTGGTATTAGCTTCAAGATATTTTTTGTTACTTGAAAATTGATAAATATTAAATAGATACAAATGCAATTTGGATAGGAGTAAATCCAACTAATTTTATTGTCATTGACTTATACTGTTCTCTTTATATATATTATTTTACAAATAGGAAAAGGATTGTCCAAACCGTGGTGTGGAATGTCAGTATTGTGAGCTGACACTTCCTTTCAATAAAATGTCTTCTCATGTAGAATACTGCGGCAGCAGAACTGAGAAATGTGACATATGTGAAAGGTTCATTCAAATGAAGGACTTAACTGAACATGTGAACACTGGATGTCAGTACCCTCCCATCAAAGAAGAAAGTAAAAAATTGCCATCAAATCCACCTCATAACTTTTTATCTGAAATGCCTGTTGGTATGTTACACGCTATGGGTCTTATGGACTCTTCAGTTAATGGTACAGATGCAGATTACTTTCATCCGCTTCGTGCTGGAATGCGTGAATTTGGACAGATTATCAACACTGGACTTGGTACTTCACCATTTAGTGATCCGCGTATGCAGTATCCCGGTGGAGCAGCTTATTATGGTGGCATTAGTGCTGGGAATGGTGTGATTGATGGTAGCGATGTCATTGCCCGTGGGGCAAAGAGAAGCAGAGAGTTTCCAAAACCTGAATATGATCAACGCATCAGTCGAGGTTTTGATAAGGTTGATGATGATGAGTATACGCAGGATGTTGATGATGATGAAATGCTTGCAGCAGCATATCAAGCAGATGCATTTGACATTGCCAATGGGAATGTTAACAGAACATCGTCTGCAATGGTTGATGACACTTTTCCATACATGTTCATGAAATCCACACTGATGGCCGATTCAGTAAATGGTAGGCATCATTCTGTAAATCTGTTTACCGGTACTTACTATAAATATTATTACTTTATTATATGGCAAGTCTTGGGGTAAATCTGAGCATTCTGATTGGTGTTGGTTGGGATTTTGCCATACAGATTGAAACGGTCATAAGCTATGTTCATTTTGTTTTTGAAAGCTGGCAAATTCAAACTATGCTATTAAAACTATGCAAACATGAATGAAAACATGTAAATGGTCTATATGTAAAGGATTGATATTTTACAAAGCTTGCAACATTTATAAGGAAGACATAAATTCACCCAGAGAAATTTTATTATCCTGAATATCTCAAAGTGTCTTGCCCGGGTGTACGAAAGGTGGATAACACTATCCACTGGATAAATCACTATCCTGTGAATAACATGGTTTGTTTCAGGGGTTGAAATGTTGCCTGTCTTCATGTTGATTTCAGGTTATACCGTAATATTAGGAAGTGACAGTGGAC
>Ga0126337_10001151_pt1:0-10000 | contig 15458 bp, 6 predicted proteins | sample DipCmetagenome_FD_92527 | JGI IMG/M metagenome (GOLD analysis project Ga0126337, IMG submission 92527) | Coral microbial communities from La Bocana,Puerto Morelos, Mexico - Diploria C A metagenome | ecosystem: Host-associated > Invertebrates > Cnidaria > Coral | place: La Bocana,Puerto... | reverse complement strand
AAAGAAAAAGGACGTTAGTCGGTGCAGTAACTGGTGGGGAATGATGTTGCTCTTGATACCCAGCAAAGTCTTGACCCTGGTCATATTGAACCGAATGAAGGTGGCGGTTAATGAAGTCCTGAGAGATTAGCAGGCGGAGTTTAGGAAGGATCGCTCCTGTATCGATCAAATTGCCACTTTGAGGATTATTGTAGAGCAATCAATCGAGTGGTCATCCCCCCTGTACTTGCTATTCGTGGATTTTGAGAAAGCGTTCGATTCTTTGGATAGGGAGACTATGTGGAGGCTTCTTCGGCCTAACCTGACAAAATCATCAATATGCTTAAGGTTCAGTATCAGAACTTTACTTGCCAAGTGCTTCATGGAGGAACTATGACCAAGCCCATCGAGGTCAAGACCGGTGTGAGGCCTTCTTTCGCCGTTGCTATTCCTCATGCTACTTGATTGGGTGTCGAAGAATGCATATGAGGGTAAACGTTTGAGACTCCAATGGACACTTGAGTGACCCCACGCCTAGAAGACTTGGACTATGCTGACGATCTTTGCTTACTAACACACCGACTAGGTGATATGAAAGAGAACGGAGAAAGATTACAAGAGACTGGTGGGCAGGTTGGGCTCAAAATCATCACCCAGAAAACAAAGGAGATGCGAATTTGCGTGAGGCAACAAGAATCGTTGGAACTTCATGGGGAAGCTGTTGAAAGAGTGTCTGATCATGAGTTCACGTATCTGGGAAGCATCATTAGTGAAACTGGCGGAACTGACGAGGACATAACAGCCAGGATCAGGAAAGCGCAATCGACATTCTCAATGCTTATGCCTGTGTGGAAAGAAAAATGTATCAGATTGCAAATGAAGCTCAGGATTTTAAATACAAACGTGAAGTCTGCCCATCTGTATGGTTTGGAAACATGGAGATCGACGAAACTACTGACCAAGAAATTGCAAACCTTTATCAACAAGTGTTTAAGGAAGATCCTGAACATACGCTGGCCAGAGGTCATTTCAAATGAAGAACTATGGGAAACGACACAACAACTACGTATAGAAAAAAGCATTATGAGAAGAAAATGGAAATGGATCGGGCATACGCTACGGAAGCCTGAGAATAATATCACCCGTTGCGTTCTTGAGTGGAACCCTCAGGGGTCTAGAAGAAGAGGTCACCCAAAGAAATCCTGGAGGCGAAGTGTGATAGCCGAGCTCGCCAAGAATAAGATCACATGGATAGAGGCAAAACGAACTGCCAGTAATAGAGTTAGATGGAGATCCATGGTTGACGCCCTATGCTCCCCTTTAGGAGCGAAGATGGCCTAATGTAAATGCAAATGTAAAATAAAGATTGTTGTTATTGTAAAGATTGCTGATTGTTGTTGCTGCTGTTGTTAGGGGCCAAACTAACTACGATCATCTCGTTTTCGCTCTCAAAAAAAAAAAAAACCCACCCAAGTACATCCGCACTACTTGGCGATTTTTCTGATCCAAAAGAATAGCTAAGGTCTGCGAAATCAAGGAGAAACAGAAAGATCAATGTTGTAAACTCCTGTCGCCTTACTTTTGAAACAGAAACGCGCCATGCCTTCATAAAAGAATAAATCTATACAAACAAGATGTTAGCCAGAGTCCCAGAATTCAGGGTAAAGCTTCGATCACCATCAACTTGCAGTTTGTTCTACAGGACAGATAAAAAGACCAGCAAACCGAGGATCCATTTTGTTTTTCCATGTAGCGTCACGTTAAAAACAGAATTTTCTGGGGAAAATTCAGCTTACGCATTCAGTAAATATAGGGATAACAGCCGCACAGAGTCAGAGCAAAGCTATATTCTTCGCTAAACAGTATTCTTTGAACATTGCGAGACCAATCACTCCGATTTTCCTGTAAATACCAATGCTAACTAACCTGAATATTAATTGATAACAGGGCAAAAGACTTTCGGGAAAATGGTTTTCTATGGAAATAAACTGGCAGACTTTTGAAAAACAACTCGCTGAAAATGGCAAAAAATTAGGTCATGCTCATTAACAATTCGGTACCTCGTGAAAATCGTAGAATTATAGCAGGGTTCAAGAATTGTAATACACCTCAGTCAACTAATGGTAAATATTATCGCGCGAAGATACGAGCGAGTGTCTGGAAAATGCACGAAGCATCTTTTTGCTCACCCTAAGTTACCCGAGATTACAGCGTTTTTAGACTGCTTGAGAGGCCAAAATCATGATGAGGTGATATCTCGAAGAAAAATAAACGCATACTTCGGCAAAAGCCATGATTGTTCATTGGATAGCTTTTAGACTGTAAAACTCATGGAAGTAAACGGCCCACCTCGGTCTTTTGGTTCTGCCTGGTTTGCTCTGACAATCTTAATTATTGTCAGACAAAATAACTTTACTCCTACTTTTCTCGTCTGTTATCCTTTTTTAAATGAAACATCCCATTAAAATTGTTAGTTGGACTGAAGGACAGAATATTTAAGCTGTGACATCGTTATTAACGATTGAAAGCATTTTTTAAACTTGCCAAACCCTTACCATTACGTAGGCTGAATTTTCCGGCGAACATTCTCTTTTTAATGTCATGTTGCATTACGGTCTACCGCGACCTCCTGATTTCAAGTCCGGCGCCCTAATCACTCGGGCACGCTGCCTCCTCTTCTTTCTTGGGTAAGAAGAAAAAGACGTATCATGTCATGCCATTTCTGTAGAACAGTACACTTTTGAATGCCGTTCGTAACGCAGGGGCAGCTGCTATATACAATTAAGGTTCCCTGTCTTCCCCTCATTTGATTGGAATTTTCCCTACTTTCAAAGGTTTTCACCATCTCAGGAATCCCACTGACCCATAGAGTACTCACCTGTTGTACTCTTTCCCCACAACTGTCAACAATGCTTTTTTAGGTCCCCTTCAAAGCTCTTCAATATATAGCAGATGGGTTCTCTAGGGTTTTGTCATAGACCCTTTTCATAATTGGTTGCCAATAAGAAATTCTTTTGTAAGTATTAAAATTAGCCTTACTGACCTCGTTCTTGAGTTGATAATTCAACAGAATTTTTACTCTCGAACGAACTTAGTAAGGGTAATTTAAATGCCTACAAAAGAATTATCGACTCCTTCCTTTAAATGCCTACAAAAGAATTATCGCGGACTCCTTCCCAGAAGGGATGCTAGTCCATCGCACGGTTACCCCCAGCACCAAATTTGCCGGTACCCATTTATACACCTGGGTGGAGAGAATCACTGTGAGAGTTAAGTGTCCTGCCCAAGAACACAACACAGTGGCTCAGGCTCGACCCCGCACCGCTCGAGCGTAACAATCATTTGAAAAGCAAACAAACCCGCAATCCGTTAACCAAAAAAAGGTCCGGTCCAGAGTGTTTGTAAGGTGAAGACTTTAATATTATACCAAATTCGTTGCAAGATACTATAAATAATTAAAAAAACTGACTGATATCTGTCCTTGTGAATAGTCCATTAGCTCGAACCGTAACACTGCGTTGCATTGAAATTTCACACTAGTCCTTCAATAACGCTCCTCTTCGCAATTCTTGCGTAAGACAAATTATTATTATTTGTTGAGTTAATCCTATCTGAAGCTTTCACGTAATTTTAGTTTTCCTAAAATTTTTATCCGAATCAATAAGCGCCACACATCACTTAGAATTTATCTTTTAGACGCATGAGTCCTAACGACTTCGTTATTCCATGCACTACAATAATCTAAATCCGTGTCCGTGTTAGAAAATTACAAAAAGTATGACTGGATTTATGTAAACCGTTTCAATGAACAAAATGACATTCATCAAATGACCTTAGCACTTCCGATTTCACGACTCTTGAATAACTAATAAATAATCAAGCTGAGCACGAGCAGGAAGGTAAGAGAGTGGAAAAAAGACTGATATTCTTTTCAATTTTTATACCGCCTACTTTTGAGAGGAGGATAAGATTTTCTCAATCTCGTTTCCGGGATCTCTCATCTTCCCGCCCTGCCTCTCTTCATAAACTTCATACTGACATGTGTACTTAGATGGTGCTACCCTTTATCTCCAATTCACTTAGTATTTTTTATGTAGAGTATTAAAGATGGTCCTAAAAATGAACCACTTCTTTGTACGACTGTCGTTATACTTTTTGACGGGTTAGCTTTCGGACGGCCGGGGAAGCATGGCATAAAACGTTTGGCGGGACTTTTGTGTCCAAAAAGTATACGGTGCATCTAGAATGCCTTAAAGTAACATGCGTCAAGAAAAACCAAAAAAAAAAACATGTTGAAACACATGCTAAATAAGTTCTAATTGCTGTAAACGTACAAATCGATTTCTACAAAAACCCACTTTGTTATATATTTGGTTATTATCGTAATTTTACGATTCCAATTCGAAAATGACAATATTAAATCAAAGTTGGACTTGCTACAGAGACTGTCTCTTCGTTGGTTTCTGTAAGCGAAAATTTATCTACAAATAAACTGAAAAACTTTGGCACTCGCGAAACCAGCACTCTCCATAAAATACCTTGCTTTGAAATTATGCTGAAACGCGCTGGTAGTTACAGAAGTTGCTCTTCGGCAGACACAAGGAGATCATTCTCTTGGTTTTCTTCTTGCCATTGATACACATTTTCTGGTGGTGTATACGGTGGAACCCTCTCCTCTCCAGGGTAGGGTGGAGGAGATTCTGCCGGATATGAGTACGGAGGGGGTGGCTCTAATGTGTACGCCAGCGCATCAGCTGATGACGTAGCATAATCCAATGGGGATGGGTATGAACTGACGCCGTTAGGTTCACAGTGTTCTTCAGGGGGAGGGGGGTAAGGATGCTGAGAAGACGTCAAGGCAGTGGACGAACACACTGAGTCAGATGAGGCCTGGAGCCTTAAATTCGCAGCTCGTTTTGCTTTCCTGCAGCGTATAACCACGCAGGTGATGATAAAACAGAGTAAAAATACCACAGTCGCACCACCAGCGAAGCCAATGATCTTTGAATCTTGAAGAAAATTACAATACACATTAGTCAGCAGAGGAATGTTGACTTCACTTTTGATTCAAATACAAGCTAAAGCTTTAGAACGTTAAAATGTTGTTGTTTAATGTTCTTAGTTACACTAAGCTAGTTCCCTGGCATGCCAGTCTGAAGTAGACAAAAACATCGACTTCACACAATAGGACTAAAAATTCCAACAGGCGGGAGGCAGACCAGTTGGCTACTCTAATTTTTGTCGTCACGTCAGAATAAGACCACATTCGTGTTATCGGTATTGGACTGGAACTAGCTTGCAACCGAGGCTAATGCGGATAGTCTCTTCAAATGTAAATCACGTAGTCCCTTTTCCTCCCGCATGAGCCTCCATTGCAAGCTAGTTCCTGTTCGATACCGGGAATACTAAAATAGCCTATCGCTCGCACACGTTCTCCGGCGGTTTGCGTCAGCTTCATGCCTTAGTGATCTTTAGTAAACCATGACGGAAACGCGAACGACAACCTCATCAAACAAAAGATTTAAAGAGTAGAACAATGGCTATACGCGTGCGTTTTGAATCTCGGTACATTTCTTGCTCATCATCTGCAAAACAACAACATGATACGACCAAGTTCTACATATTTTGGAGAATCTTCTTTTGGAATTGAACGTTTTCATAACATATTTAGCCTGAGAAAGTGTTTAGACCGATAACCGTACTGAACAGGTCTAAACAGTTGCGAATTCGAACTTTGTCCTCGGCGTCACCGTCGTCATATATAGTTAAAGCGCCTTCTTAACTTCAAGTTTCAATTGGATGATGTTATTGCCCGTTTCCTTAACAGTGATTGGGCAGAGTTAATAATTTGGGTTTGGTTTTGCGACACTCAGTTGAAAACCTCTCTGTCTACGCGAACGAAAAAGGATTACACTTACTGGGATTGACTTCTTCAAACTGCGCTTTAAATCCATAATTGTCATCATTATCTCCGTCAGAATGGAACTGAACAATCAGGTGTCGACTACTGGAGTAGATTTCTTCGCGTAGTTTTAACGAGGCACCACATAAAGTCTTCATCAAAGTACTAGTGGGGTTCAACCCATCGTACACTTTTACATAGTCTTTATCACAATTTTCTGACCACTGCACATCAAAGTACTGGAAGCTAAGTTTCATCCGCTTTCCTTCCGGCACGGTTATAGCCCAAAGACAACTCATAAAATTCGGGTACTTCATTGGGTAGCGAGGGCTTTCAAATGTTCCTGACGATCCTTTCAGTTGGAGGTTGTTGTTATCAACGTTACCAAGGAAGCACTTCTTCTTGTCACTGACTTCAGTAAAAGAGACGCACGAGAAAATTGATCAGAATAGCCTCATCCAGGCGTTCAGTTGGTTGGGGCGCTGCGCGAAAAACGGCGAGCCCAACTAACTGAACACCTGGTTGAGGCTAAAATCAAAAAGTAATACCAGTACGTTAAAATTTTAACTTCAAACTTGGCTCCAAGGTGCTTCTATGTGAAAAAACCGAAAGAAGTCATATCAACTCAAAGTTTAGAACATAGAGAACATAGAGAACATAGAAGCTTTACCTTGGGAAGAAAGGAGGGTAGGGTTAGGCTTTAGTCCTAGCTATAGCCCCCCTCCCCAAGGGGGGGCATCAAAGCTTCAGAACCATGATAGAACTTTATCCCGTAGTATCTGCAGTGAACATACAAGGGCATAACAACCTCAACATTTTTTCGACCTCAACTTGCTGCTAGAGATTGTTGGAATGTGGGAGAGGTCTTTAGGTGTACACGAAAATACATGTAAAGCCATGATCAACATATAACAAAGAGCTTTTGCATCTGATCTGCCAAAAATTTTTCACTCTCTACAGGAATCGGGGAGATGAATTTAAAGAGACTTTCAATTCCCTCAAATTATGTGTACTTGTATATATAGCAGAACTGGGGGTTTCAGTCAGGAATTTTTTTGTGGGCTTTTGTGGAGCATGATACGGGAATGAGTGGCAAAGCTGCAATAAGAATAGTTCCTTTGTGATGTGCCATGAACGTCATGCACTGGAAACCACTAGCTATGCAAGCTAGTATTTACATGAGTACGGCATCCAACTTACCTGCAGGTACAGCAAAGTAACTCAGTTTAAAGCCTCTATAGTTAAATACTGTATTAGTGACGAATCTTAATGTCAAGTGTCTCCCAGTTGAAAAGACTTTTGTGTCCGGGCCAATGAAACCGCAGAATGTGCCAATGATGTCAGACGCTGATTGTGTCAGGCCATCATAGACTGCTAGGTAATCACTACTGCAGCTCTGTGTGTTGTCTGATTCCAGTCTGAAATCATCAAACGTGACCTCCACAACATAGTCGCTGAGCTGGTGGGTTTCAATAGTCCAGGAACAAATTGTGTCACTGTCATAGTCACTGGGATAGTTGGGAGTCACCAGAGTTTTAATGGTGGATGATTCTGCTATGAGAGTTTGTCCCAAACTTGAACAAGCTTTCACAAAATACAAAAACAATTGAAATAACATTCATGGTTTACAGCTTTTAATTGGCACTTCAAGAATGCCAAGGTAAAGTGTTTCACCCCAATGAGCATCCTCCATTCAATATTAGTCCTCTCTTGAGCTACTTTTTAATAATCTACCAACATCGATAAGAGAAGCTAAATAACTCTCCATTTTTAAGTATCTTGTTGGACTTAATTGTAGCCATTAGTGTTTTTTATTCACATCCTAGCTCCAGTAGTCTCCTTCGCAGCCGCTTTTTGGGCCGTCATGCAACATTCCACCCAAAGAAGCTTCTTGGTGGTGCATTGCGTGACGACCCAAAAAGCGGCTGCGAAGGAGACTATAGCTGCAGTGGCCTGAAAAGCTTCAAGAGATTATTCAATCTCAGAAGGCCAAACAATATAAACAGAAAACTTCACTGTAAAGTTAAAAAAAAACTCAAATCAAGAAGCTCCCCTTTTAGGCTTGGCTAAATCTATATCAATTAGTATATTTATATTTGTATAACTAAGTTGCCATTTCTTCTTAATCTTAACATTTGTGATTGATTTGTATTTATACGTTTTCCCTTTTATCCTTGTACGTATCTAAATTTGTTATTTAGTAGTTATAACTTATGCAGGGTCCTGTAGGTACCAGCCAATGGCAAATGGGACCACCCTGCATAAATAAGTTTGACTTGACTTGACCAAAATATAATACAGAATGTGCACTCCAAGGATCAAGCACCAAATGTTTTTTTTTACATGTAGAATGGTGTTTGCTAAAGTAAAGTAACAAATTATGTCAACTTATGACGTTGCAACTCATCTTATTTATCCACCAATCATTTCACAAAATAAATGCCCACCTAGGAATTTTACATTAGTGAGTGTCAAAGAGGTGGAAATTCGACACCAGAGGAATGTACTGAAATGTGGGGAAACAAGTGCACTTCGCTACATTTTCATGTCACAGACTGTGTGGGGAGGTAACACTTTTAATAACCCCAAAGGATGACTGAAAAAGCATAGGAAGTATTGTTGTTGACTGAGAAATGCTGGAAACTGCCGTCATCTGCCTTTCTCATACAACAAATATAACCAAGGAAACCTGTCAATCAAACACATTAATTAAATGTTAAGAAAATTTTAAAAGGCTACATAAAGGGTACTTACTCAATAGATGTTCACCGATATTCAATAATGTTGTGTAAATAAGGATCAATCATATAAGCTTAACTACCTATTTTAAAAATTTATAAAGCTTAATTACTTACAATGACCCTCAACTGGAGATACTTCAATCCATGCTAGTAAAATAAGACCTGAAATAAATTTTTAAAGTTTGAAGTATTAAAAATACTGAACATCAATTGACTTTTCAGTTTTTAAATGTATTACCTTAATATTAATTATTCATCAAATAAATATTCTGTAATGGGTGTCTGGAAAACCCGAATAGTAAATAGTCGCGAATAGCGAATAGTTCCGAATAGCGAATAGTCGCGAATAGTGAATAGTTGCGAATAGCAAATAGTGAACAGGGAATAGTCACGAATAGTGAATAGTATGAATAGTACGAATAGTGCGAATAGTGGCGAATAGTCACTGCTTTAGTTCAGCACTGATCTGGATTCGTTGAAATTGATCACGTAGTGTTTATCCATAGACGCTGATGGATCGAACAAGCTGGAGGAATTGTATTTTGCAGATATATAGTGTCCAAGGCAAGAAGCCGTTTGAATTTCATCATCTATGCAGTTGTTACAGTATAGTTTGTAGCTGTTATTATAATTTTGAGCGAAAAAATTGTTTCAAATTATGATAAGCTGTCTTCAATTCATTTTAGTTAGTGTTCAATTTTTGATCGCTGGATTTCTCATGCATATTTTATTTGAGTTTCGTGCATGCTTTTACAAACACTCTAAAGCAGAACAAAAGTCAAAATAAAAAAATAAATCACTTTCATTGATAAATCAAGCCCATGATTAGATCTCCTCGCACAATGTCGCACTATTCGCGACTATTCGCTACTATTCGCACCATTCGTACTATTCATACTATTCTCTATTCGCTATTCGCGACTATTCGCTATTCGGGTTTTCCAGACACCCTTCTGTAAATGTAAAGCCGCACGATCACAATGGTTCATTAACCGCGCGGCCATGGGCCGAGGCGCGGTTCTTAATCTACCCTTGCTTTATTTATTTTTTTTTTGTCTGTAGGCTGAAACAAACTTCTCTCGGCCAGAATTCGAATGACGCAATTTATGTTGGCGACCAGACGCAGACCTCCATTTGGCCAAGTCATTTTCGGGACTTTGAATCACGCAGCCTGTGATGTTTATTAACCAAAAGCTGTTGAAACATTAATATAGGGAAAATGTTACGGATATTGGTTACTTTAATGTGTGTAAAATTTTTTTTTTTCGGTTTTGTCGAAGCGTTAGATTTGAAGAGAATTTTAAATAAACTAAGAATAAATGGAATGTGCTGACATTGCAGCTTTCACTTTCGCTACGTGACAAAATCGGATAGTCTT
>Ga0126337_10001149_pt1 | contig 15463 bp, 10 predicted proteins | sample DipCmetagenome_FD_92527 | JGI IMG/M metagenome (GOLD analysis project Ga0126337, IMG submission 92527) | Coral microbial communities from La Bocana,Puerto Morelos, Mexico - Diploria C A metagenome | ecosystem: Host-associated > Invertebrates > Cnidaria > Coral | place: La Bocana,Puerto Morelos... | reverse complement strand
GTCCCCCCCCCCCCCGGGGTCATGCCTAACCCCTCACCCACTCCACCTGTCTCAGTTAGCTGTATTGCAGAAGTATTTTGTAGATTTTGGTTAATAAAGATATGGTCTGCAGGGTGTTACAAAAATGGTAACTGTAGTTACTAAAACACGAAAACTAATCAAAACAAATGAAAGTTCTAGAAATCAGGCTTTAATTTTGAAAGGTTTCATGAAAATTCAACACAGATGTAAAGCAATGCAAATGACCACAAAAATAGCCCAGTGGTAATCTTTATATAAACAGAGGGGGTTGTTAATACTTTAATGCTTTAGTAATTAAGCATATAGGTAGTCATGTTTAAATTTAATGTAGAGCTTAATCCTTTTTGCGTCACGTTTATAACTTAATAAACTGCAAACTTATTAATTTTTTTGGAGTACAGTGCATATTATTGTCGCAATGTATTAATGTGCTTGAGTATCAAATGATTATTTTAAAATCCAGTGTCTATTCTAGAAGGTACTGTGAGTCAAAATTAAAAGAACACGACGGAAAGACGATTCGAAACGAAAATTCACTTAACAAAACATCGCACTAAATAATTAATTTCGTTTATAGAGTTGTTTTGATCAACTAAAAGCTAGGCTCTAAATTTTTCCCGTGCGACTTTGACACATGTTTAGAAGTTGTCCGTCATTTTGGCTTCATCAGTCGTCATAACAAACATTTTAAGCACTAAGATGAAATCGAAACTTCGTATCAAACTTCCAAACGGCACAGAGAAATCATGCACAGTTTTGAAAAGCAGTAGCGCGTAATTCAGTTTGAAATAGATCGAGTTTGCACATTCCAGCTGGGCAACACAATGAATCCTAAACGAAGGAACGATTTTCTTACCTCTACTGGTGAACCAGATAACTTGCGACGTAAAGCCATTGCATTTCTTTACTCAAAAGGCGCGACGGCCAACGGTTGTTTTTTCAAACATCGTCGATGAAAAACTCCAAAGTGTATACTGAAGACACCATCGGGCGATTGCTGTAGAATCTACATTCGAGAAGGCAAAGGTCATCAAGAAAAATGTGGGGGGAATGATTCGTTTTCTGTGCAGTGGAGTGGAGAGAATTCAAGCCCAACTTTTTATCGCAAAGTTTCAATAATTCAAATGAGTGCACAAATTAAACTCGCTTCGGTTCGCCGGCCGTTTTCACACGTCCGTCACGCTTCGTTAAGTAAACCTGTCAATAAACGGACAGCGATAACAAAGCATCACGGAGCAAATAGAAACCGCAGGAAATTAATTCATAACCGGGGTGAAAAATAAATACAGCTGCAGATAGCTGGTCGCTGCAAATGTGGGCTAAACTAAGATATATACACCATATGTGCGAACTTCTTTCTTTCAGGTTGGATGCTACATTTTACAGATATTCAAGTGCAACATTAACTGTGCGTGACAAAATGTCACGCAATTGTCGACCTCGGGTAAGAGTTAACATGTAAAATAATGATAAAAGTTATGATCATGATGACGCACCACAACGCCAAAAAACGTGACCGCTGTTTCACTTTATTCAAAATGAGAACTAACTGTATGGAATCCACTTTTTCGTAAGGCACAGGCTCTCTTCTTCAGAGTCATGTGAAGAATATCTTGCTCGTATAGCCTGTGCATTCATATCGTTTTCAGCTTTGCGGTATTTTTTCTTGGTTCATCATTGGTTACAACTAATTATAAAAATATCTTCTTCAGTGACAACGTCCGCTACTTCTATTTTGCTACCAGGTGGCCCTTGAAAATGAAAGTGTATTTCGAGAAAATATCCACTCAACTCGCAAAACAGGATCGTGCTTTAGTATTTGAAGGCTTTAACAACATTGAGTCGTCAAGTCAGCGATTACCGGCCAGACATGCGCATAAGAATTAGCATCATTAGAATCAAATTGGCCCTAGCCTAATTTGTAAAACGAGCAGCTCAGTGGGTACGAGAATGGCCTTCTGATGACAGGAAGTTTGCGAACCGAGACCTGATTTACTGTTTGTTGGTTGGACATTTACAATAGATTAAATTATAGAAAATAACACGTTAATATAAAGATTCTTTACGAGTATTCTTTTACCTTGAAAAAGACATTAAAATTAAAAAAAAAACCCAGTTTTCTCAAGGAGTGTTCTGTCTCACCCTGCTTGTCCAAGATAATTTACCCTTGGTAACTCAACTGGTAATAGAGGGGAAAAAAAGCACCAGCATTCTTATAAGCTACTTTCGAGTTTTCTTTTGCCTGTCCGAAACTATTCATATTACAATGTGTAGCCCCTACAGTTCCTTTTTGATGGAAATCAAAACCATTTTCATTGAAAGGTTTCGCACAAGGAATTATATCGCAACAGAGGCACAAGGAAATATGATACAACTGTTAATATCTGCCAATGCTGGCTTCGTTGACGATATTTGGTATATGATTTGTGCATAACATGTATAACATGCAGCAAGAACTTTGACGGCATATAAAAGCATAAATAATTAAAGGCCCATCCCAATAACGTGAAGAGAGCTGCGAAATAGTGGCTCTTGCTTGGTTTAGAAGACACATTGACGTAAAAAGAACAAGGGGCGGTGTTCTTTTGTGACGTGTACTGAGTTCTCCGCACGAAGGAGCCATACTCGTCTACTGATCAATTTTGTAATGCTCTCGTTGAAAAAAAGCTCACAAATGAAACATTGACCGTAAAGACTGTTTGTGAGCTTTTTTGCGTGAGTACCATCATAGGGGCTCCCCTCAGCTCCCTCCTCGGAATTGAAATTGGCAACTTGGCAAATAAGACAATTACTTCACAGTACTGAAGGTATTCAAATTATTGGTTTCAAGCAAGTAAGTGCGATTATCAGTTTGAAGATTACATAAAAGATAAGTTAGTTCCTGATCAGAAATCGGTAGTAATGGGAATCCTGAAAAAAACATCCTCTAGCTCTCATAAACTTAAAATTTGGATTTGTTATGTTGTAATTAATAACTGTTTCATTTCTATAATCGTTTCTTTCCTTAATGATCTATGGTCATCTATGCTCTTCTTTCCTGGGAGTTTAGACTCGATTAGACGTAGGACTTCTCGACTAGCCTCTTATTAGCAGCTACTATTTGACTCATTTCGTTGCGTGACATTTCATGACGTCACAGGACATTCCAAATTGCGTGACTATTGAAGTTATGGCTGGTGAAGAGATTTTTCTTCTTGGATTACGCTGATTACGTGGTGCAGGTTGTGGCAGAATACTTCTTGGTGCACGTAGCACATTCCACGCTACAACACCACACAAACCTACATCGGCATTTAACCTGTTTGACCTGGTCGACTGTATGATGCTTTAGTCCACAAGAGTTACATAGCATCCGGCATCTGGTTGTGGTGACATCATCACTACTACATATTCTTCCCATCATTCCTGGAGATCCCACGGTCTCATTACGTACGCAGTAGTCTGGGGAGGAGTCGAGGTAAACCAGTTTTTTCTCTTTCTTCTTTTCGCTTAGATTACTTTGTTCTTTAAGTTTATCTTTCACGAACTTCACTGGCAAGGCATTGCGGTACTTAAGCTTCAGCTTTGCTCCGATGACTTCAAACGGCGCCAGTTGCCTCCAACAAGTTTTCAAATTACAACTTCCAGTCACTCCATGGCATTTACACTCTCTCTTTAGACTTAATCGAACAACCTATTATAAAAGAAAGGCAGCCATAATTAATTTGTTAAATCTCTTCCAGCGGCAGGCAATCAAAGGAGCCAGGTTACCATGGTTACTGTTACTGATACACATTCATAGCACAGGGCTAAATACAAGCCGAGACGCCATGGCCACTTCAAAACTTAAATGACAACCCACTGAAAAAAAAACACCATAAGCAGCCAGCAATATGGCTCCAATCCCTTTATCTTTCACATTAAACCGCCTGCCCGGTACAATAACTATTGACCTAAACGTGAGATCAGAGTGGATGGACATTAGCGACGTTCTATTTTTTTTTTCGGCGTGCCTATCGACCGAGACAGATTCGAGGACCACAAACTCCAATTTCCAGCCACCGTCACCGAACAAGCTTAGTCAAAAAAGGATTTTCTATGGATGTCAGGGAAATTTTCCTGCGGAACAAAATGGGTAGTTCTGAGCAGTCAAGATGACGCTATATCGCCCGCTCGGGAACCAATCGCAGCGCAGGGTTTGGTTCATGATCTTGCCTGCTTTCGGAGGTTGCCATTTCTAAGCCACAATCTTGATTCAAACGCGACAAAAAAAATGGAGACGAGAGATGGCGTGGGAGTCGTGTCTTACAACAATCAACTTTATTTATCTCCCTAAAAAGTAAGCCTACCAAGCAATGAAGTGGGGCAAGACAAAATTAATCCCCCTTTATTATTATCTCCCTTATTATAGGTCTTATTCTTATGGTAATCCCTCTCAAATTTTGGCGCGGTAGTAAGAACGCTCGCCTCCCACCAATGTGGCCTAGGTTCAATTCTGGCCCGGTGCATATGTGGGTTGAGTTTGTTGTTGGTTCTCGCCTTGCTCCGAGGGTTTTTCTTTAGGTTCTCCGGTTTCCTTCCTCCACAAAAACCAACATCCCCAAGTTTCATCTCGATCAAGATAGAGAACCCACATGAAAACCAGCTAAGGCTGAAGTGGGGTAATTTTAACTTTTTTTTGTTATGGTATCCAGTTCTTCCGCGGATAAAGTTCCCATGCGCGTAAACCGTAATGTCACGGATGTTTCCGCCGTGGAGGATGGAAATTCCTGTAAAGCCGCTTCGATTGACCCTTTCTAGACCCACCTGGGATTCCTGAAGCCAGAAATGATTTCAAAATAGCTTGAGAGAGATTATCTTGAGAATAAGGTCTATGTGGGGGTTCATCCTCTCTTGGGAGGCGTCATGCCAAGTGTAACCATTAATACCTTTCTTCCAATTTCATTGTTGTGCAAGTTAAAAGCTGTCCGCGCATTGTATCCATTTTCCAGAATGTTGATAAAGCGTCTCGTCTCTTTCTCTCCAAAACGGATGTTATCCCCACATCCGCCCCACTGCCAATCACCATTTCCATTTCGTTGATTCTTCACGGCACATCCACAACCGGGTATTTTACCCTGTCGGCACTGGAGCGTGAGCTCGTGGATGATAGCCGCTGTACTAATAGCGTGGATGAATGCTGTTTCGCGTGTGGCTGTGAGAAAATAGCGAGGCAAAGATATCAGGTTTAATCTTTTCAGGCTTGACAAATATCTGTAGATCTTAACAAACGTTACCTATAGCATACATAAGTAAAGAACTTCTATGTGAGATATATATTTCTTTACGTCTCACCCGATTATCCAGACAAATAAGGACAATTTGGACCAGCTCGCTACATTTGACTATTAGCTACGATTGCGCGTTTGGAAATCACCAAATGGACCTAACTGAAGAGTTCGAACTTTAATGCAATGAATACCAGTACTCGTGGCTCAGTCGATCTAAGTACGTTCTTTCCCAAAACATTTACTTTTTCTCTGATAAGGCTTCTTTCAAACTTTAAATCATTTTCTTTCTACCGAATAACTTGATTTCACTGGTAATTTAAACTGATAACCTAACTTACCATATGGAAGAGTTGTTTTAACAAAGATTGGCAGCTCTTTAATCACGTGCTTGTTATCTAATGTACAATTCCAGATCTCATTTTTGAACAGTTTTCGACATTCCTCTAAGGCCCGGTGACCTCCAGCTTTCACAATGCTTGACAAAATCGGATAAGTCTGGAAAGAAACCGTGAATAAAATAACATCTATTACATGAAATTGTATGTTCAGTATATAATAAAAGCCACTGATATCCAAGGAGAGACGATTGATACGTAGCTGTATTGCAATATTTATTTTAATTTAAACTAGAAAGGATGTTTGATAAGTGAGTGATGTGAGTGTTGTTGTTCGACCATAAGTCTAAATCATCACAAAAGCGAACTTAAGCAAACCAAGACGAAGATAGCAACGAGAAAGTCACCAAACAATGGGTTTCATGAGTAGAACAACAGCTATCCAATGCGTTATAAATCTTTGTACATTTCTTTGCTGTCCTTTGCAAAACAACAACGCGGAAAGACCAAAAGCTCAAGTTCTGCGTAGTCAGTGGAACACGAACGACGACGGCTAATTTTTCGTATTTCCATTTGGAATTGAACGCTGTCATTGCATATTTAGCCTGAGCACGTTTTCAAAGCCATTGGCGTACTGAACAGACATAGACAATTGCGAATTTCGCCGGTGAAACAAATTCGTTTCTGTTGACTAGGCGTCCTCCTCGGTGTCGCCGTCGCCAGCATTATTTAAGCTCCCATAATCCCGTCCGGTTGGCAATCTATACTAATATTAATATATATGCTAATACTAATATATATGTTGCCGATGAATACTGCAGATTTTAAGTGCGGGAAATCATGTGCCGATTTCCTCTTGAATTTCCCCTTTCCTGTTGTCCGGAAAAGGGGAGCGAGCGGCGGAAATTAGTCTAGCTTTTGACAAGAGGACTGGCGCCAAAATCTCAATAACGGATGAAGACTAAACCGCACGCATCAAGTGTGGCCGGCCGGCTGCTAACAAACTTTTGCTTTTATCGGAAAAGCCCCTCCTCCCTCCAACTGGACTCCTGTGTGTGAACTAAGAATGTAAATAGCGTTGAAGGGGCTGTTTATAGCACGACAGAATTGGTGATCAAAATGCCTTTTCGCTTTGGCGTACGATGATACGATATGATCTCTTGGATTTATCGCAGATTAGCCCCGCTTTTAAGAAACGAGTGCCGTTATCTTAATCATTTAAGGTAGATGATAACGGGCTAAGAACATTTAGTACTTGAAAAAAAACCGGCGTTATCCAAGAATAGCCATTACGAGGCTTAGATGCTTTCACTCTCTTTGCGGCTTCTATTTATAACCGCTGACCAGTACACTGGATCCGCGATTCAAACCAACCTAACTACTTACCTGCAATAATGATTTATGTTCGCTTGTTTTGTTTGTACCAAACTTGGTTTTCAGTTTGATATATCTTCGCACAGATTGGAGCTCAAATTTAGGAGTACATACAACAGGAAGATTTAATTGAGAGGGTTTGATTATCTCGGACTTTTTTCATAATCCCGTATTTATGTTGATCGGCTCAGTTCACACAAGACGGCCGCCTAAAGTGATATGAAGACAATGCATTGCCGCCAAACATGTTCCATATCAGTTATGCGCAGAAAATCTATGAGGACAAGTTTTGAACGCGCAAGAATTCATTTTAAAAGGTCAGAATTAATAGAAGCTGTTCACTGTGCAAGAAAGTGCAAGTCAATTACCGCGCTAAAGTGTTAGATTGGCTCTAAAAGAAATCATTTTGCAAAAGATTGCAAAGGAGATATTTATGTGGATCCTTCTTGCAGAGTATGATAAACAGCACCACAAACTGCTCAATAGCTTTCATTTGAATGGTCACACTTTTGGGTTTCATCCACACATCTTCAAAGTCAGAAGCACCTTGTACAGCATAATCGGGACCATAATAAACAGAACTCATGAAAGTACTGCTCAATAACTTTAATTTGAATGGTCACACCGGCACGTGGGTTTCATTCACAAACTTAAAAGTTAGAACCACTTTGTTCAGCAGATTGATAGACTAATATACAAAGCTAAGGACAATACAGCTCAGTAGCTCTCATTTGAATGGTCACGCGCTTGAATTTTATCTTCGGTGTGAGTAAAACCTTGAACGTCCTTGTGCTGCATGACAAACCACGTAACATAAACTTCAACACGGTCGTGGCTACTGCAAACACGCGTGGCCCTTCGAACGGGAGGTCTGGAGCAAGTATCAGAAAAAAAAGCGTCGGAGGATCACGGGTATCCTCGCTTTTGGCGTTTCGCGGCTTGAAAATCTGAAAACTACTGTTTTGCAGTTTATATATAACTGAGGTCTACGCATTGTGGCTGTCAAATGAATGTTGCATTTTGTTTCGTCCTCTTTTTGAAAACAGAGTTTGAACCGCATTGCATTACTCTGCCAGAATTTTACATGAATTTAATTAAACTTGGACGAGAGACAAATTTACCGGATCATCCGAATATCGGATTAAGGCGATGTAATCGTAAGTGTTCTATATTTATGACAATAAATTATTAGACTGGCTTAAATTTTTCCATTGTAAATCTGTAACACATACCTTATGTCGAAGGATGTTCTCTGGACTGGTTGACTTGCTTCTGTTAGAAAAAAAAAAGCGTTCGTTAAGGGCTAAACAAACTTCCAGAAACTCTTCTCTTGATTTAGTTATCGGAAAAACCTTAATGATTTGACGAAATAATGTATTGGCAGCACACTGATAATTAGTGAAATTATGGTTCATATTTAACGTTTGTGTGGCCATAGTTAATAGAGGGGAATGGTTATGAAACCCTGAAAACACCAAAGGAGCAAACAGAGATGCCAAGATTTTTGTTGCAAGGTTCGCGACCGTGCACAATCATTTGTTTTTTGCGTTCATACACTATACATGAGTTACGTCACCAAAACGTTTCTATTTGTTAGTTTCTCAATATTTTGTGGACGGTCAACGCTAAAAAAGCGGACAAAAACAAACAATGAACATTATCGATTTTCATAACAATTTCTTTTCATTAACTATGGTGTGGCTTATCAACAGGTTGGCAGGATTTTTCCGTTCATAGCAGATTTTATTGGTGGGGAATTTACTCAGAAGGGAGGGGAGGGACGGGGGTAAACAGGCCGCGTATTTTACGTTGAATGCTTTTGAGCCCTTCAACAGTGGCACGATTCTAAATGTTCTCACAAAATTCAATTTGCTAAAGTGAGGACAATCCCGATTGATCCATACGAAAGTTAAATCATTTTGACAAAATATCCTAACATCAGATCTAACAAGACCTAATAATGGCATTACAATATTTGTACTTTGTCCTAGGCCTGTACATGTATCCACAATAAACATTACATCTGACCCAAAGTAAACTGTTAGTGCGGAACCAGTCGGTTTGGTCTCTATATCCGCCTCCTCTGGGGTGATACTCGTATTCGTAACTCCACGCTATTAGCGACTACTTGGAATCCTAACCGCAGGTCAGTTGCCATCAAAGGGGGAAAATGTGAAGAAAGCTGCCTTTTAACTAGTAGCGATGAGAAGCGACTTATGTTGAAATAGTAATGAGACGAGAGACGTAAATTGTTCTCCCTAGTTTATACTTACGCCCTTATACTCTGTACCAGTAGTACGCTCATCACTGAGGCGAAAAGAATCCGTAAACACGCTGTGGCCAGCTTCATGTTCATCTGCAACTTTCAAAAATGCCTGAGAGTTTCAGGTCATCGATGAATAACTCTGTTGTATCCTTGTCCACCCAAGCCTATTAATTTAAAAGAATTAGTTTAAGTCAAAAACAAAATATAATTTCCGGCGTAAATATGGCACACATTAGCTGTCACTGAGCTAAGTTCAGATTTGAGAAAGCGATTATATCACCCATAGGGGGAGGAATCAGAAAATACCCTCTCAGACAAGCGAGATAGGCATAAGCCGGGGTCGAAGAATATGGATTCAAGCCATTTTGATTTAAAACTGTAACTACATGCAAAAAAAAAAAAATAAATTAAAGTTCAGCAACATTGGCCGAAACGAAGGAATGGTTTGTGCACTCTGATCAAGAACTGACTGTCTGAGTCTTAGAAGAGACATACTTCTCCGTTGTTTAGAAGTAGAGTTGCATTATAGAAAGTTGAGAAGTTACGCTCTTCTTGAATGTTTACGCAAACCTAAGCAGTTCACGAGTCTAAATGATTCCAATTAGTCTGAAATAGGGTAATGGTTGCAAGACGGTCCAACCCTCACTCCCACCCTCATTTTAAAGATATACCCCCCCCCCTCCTTGCAATCCTCCTGGGCTATATAAAACAGGACGGAACGATGATGAACACGTAAAGATTTCATAAACAGACCATTATTCACTGCAAGACATAGAGAGTAATGTTAATATCTCAAGTGGTTTATTTCGCCTGAAACCCCTTTTGAAATATGCGGATTATGCGCACATGGGAGGGATATAAACAAGATAACCCAGTATAATACTATAGTCCATAGACTTGCCAACTGAGCAAACAAGTTAATCGAGTTTGAATAACTGTTATTCCGTACGTTTGATGAGGATTTTATTAGGGAGCTTAAGGGTGATTACAGATCGAATTGCGCAAGGACCTAATCTTGTATTTTACAACATGGTAAGTGCTCAGTTTTAAAGTTGTGTATGACTTATCAATCATGAGATGATTAATGTGAAACTCATTAAACCGTGAAAACCAGAAAAAATTTATACAATGATATTGTGTAGCAGAGAAAAAGCCAATTAGGCGTGAAAAATCTAAACCGCCAACAGTGATGGTAAATGGTTAGTGGTTTTAAGGCTTGCTCTCGTGTACTAAACTTTGCTGTGATTGCACATGATCACAATTGACCTATCATAACAAATCTGTGTTAATAGTTGGGCATTCTTGTCCTTGTCGCTCTCATGAACGAGCAAAACGGATACCCAGTTGCAGAGCGGAAGGCCAAGCCAAGATCCATTTTCTGACTAAAACACGGCACAAAACCACACGCCGGATTGAGAGTTAACTTAAGTACGCACAATTAGAATTTTAAACTACTGGTATAAGACGCATAGGATCTGTAAGCGAGGGCTGATCAGCCATATCATGAAGCCAAGAATCCCCAGAAGAAGAAGAGGGATTTTATCGGAATTGCATTGTATGGGTACACCCCACGGGGGTGGGCTATGTAGCAGAATCCCATTAGGTGCTGTATAGGTACGTCTGTGCAACCCCAAAGGGTATTGCTTTGAGTGGTTTTCGTGTGAAAAAGGGTGTACCGATCTTTCTCCCAGCTCTGAAATAGGGTATAGTTTTGGTTTGAAATAAGGAACAGGTTTCAAGGTTCGACCCGCACCCCACCAAAATGTTTGGGGAATTTCCCTCGGGGATCTTTACTTGGCATCAGGCTTCCATGAAAGTAGGAATGAAATTGTAGCGTCAAAGTGCGTGCTTCCAGTAGATGCAATGCTGCTTATATACTATAATGTTCAACACCGTCGATGTTCAAAGCCAGCCAAACATAGCTGTAAGTTGCTGACTCATTTTTGAAAATCTGAAATTGATAAACTCGTCTACCGAAGTGTAGAAATGCACAGATAGCTTGGGATTATGTTGAGAATTGATATGCCTTTTATTACATTGTATTCTGTGACAGTTAAATGGAACTGGAATTTTTCACATAATCAGGATTTATCCCACAAAGTATTTCCTGGGAAAACTGAAAACCGACAGGGTTAATTCCTGCAGAAATGTATCGGTGCTTAACACCGTTAGCACGAACGTATTTGCTGTAAAATCTGTAAAGCCCTTGCACAAAAACGACATTAATCATTGCCTCTCGCAAGCATGTCGAGGTTTGACCAATCAGCGATCAGTTTGCTGAAAGCTTAACAGTCTTTCCGAGGACAAGAGGCGCCTATATTTGATTGATTTCCTTAATTTTTGATTTTTTTTGTTTGCAATTTAGGAAATGTAGGGAAATTAAGAATATTCAGAGCTTTTTTTGGCTGAACTCTGTGTTTTCCTTGCTATTTTCTTGAAACAATACTCAGTTCTTCGCCAGAAACAATCCACTTCAGCGGTTTCCGATTTATGAAAAATATATCATGTATCACAAAAAGCGCTAATGCAGCAACTGCAAAGTGGCAGATGGTGGAAAAATCATTGCGCCTGAACCTTCCTTCTCTACTCCTTCCACTAAGAAATATTTTGCCTAAGTGATTCAAAATCAGTTTATTTTTAAAACCAAATTATAAGATATATAGAGGATTTATTTAGATGTTTAGAAACATTTTTGTGATGTTTAGAAATTGTTTTGATACGTGATATTGGTGGAAAAGCTAGTAGAGATACGTGTTTTCCTGATTATTTTCGTTGAAAACGTTCAGCGATTTCGATTGAATAAGTTCTGGAAGATGAGAAAAACGCATTGACTGGAAAGGCTCCAATCATAGTGTGAACGAGACCGAGGTAGACCATGGACTGGGTCCGACAGGACTAACAGGGAAAAGCAAGACACTGTGAACACTGTGTAATGTTCCAGAGAAAGGTCAAACGTCAGTTGAAACAGGTGACATAGTTCATGTAATCCCTTGCTAAACGGTTTAATGCTTCTGTTTTCTTTTTACAAGTTAGGACCAACAATAACGTGATTAAACAAAATATCCACTCAAACCATTTTGGCTAAATACACTTGAAAGCTGCACTGAGATATCCGCGGAATTTGAAATCTTCCTTGTGTAGCACAACCCCTTCCAAAGTACAATATTCCACAAAGTAATGAACGGTTAGGTCCACTGGGACTAAGTCTGCCAATGTAGACGTGAACAGTAGACAATTCTAGAAAGACATCATCAAATGGCTTAAGGCTGTACTTATACAGATTTACGTAAGCTTACAACAGACAGATTCCAGTCCTGTCACGCATTTTCCAGGTTTTCTACGAAGGATCTAACAACGTCTCGCGATGATGCCATTGGATTCTTTCAGGCAAAAGAGAACTTAGGCTTCAACTTCTTTTTTGATTCAAGCTCCATCCCTCAGGATACGAAATAGGAAATAAACCGCTGCAATCTGATTGTTGGCTTAAGCTAAAGGATTATGATCGTGTGCTTTTATAGATCACGAAACGTTCAAGCATCCCTAGGGGGGGGGGGGGGGGGGGGGGGGCCTTCCATGACATGGAGAAGAAGCAACCGGCAGAATGGTGTCTGCAAACACGCCCCAAAACCCCCCCCCCCCCTTTTTTTTTGCTACATACGCTTGTTTTTGGGAATTCGGGGGGGTGAGGTGGGTTGGGTGTGTCCTTACTGGAATTGAGGAGAGAGGAACCGGAAGAATGTGTTTGCAGAACCGACTCTGAAACTCCGTCACCCGCATTTAATTTCGAGCATAGATCTCACCCAAATATAATCTTTATAAACATTAAGTACTTCAGGAAAGTGTGAAGGCACTATGATCTGATCATAGTCTCTTAGCTTGTTTTGAGTGTTTGAAAATCTAGCGGTCCTTATTCAAATCTTAAGTCTTACTGCCAACTGGTAAACCTCGGCTAAACCTCAACAACAACTGATGAGTTTCTCTTCAATATACAATGGTTTTTTTCCGACTTACTTAAAGTTCTAATAGGCACAGCAGTTCTAAATGCCCTAAGTCATTTCAAGTATAATTTTGACAAATAACGTCTTTGTCATAGTGGGTACTTACAGGGCCCAGAAACCATGAAACAATTCACAGGAAACTTTAAGTAATTCCCAATTTGGAGAAAAATGGGTTGTTTTAAGGTATCCTTTGATTTAGTGTGAAGTTCCCAGATAGGAAAAATGCAGCAAGGCCCATGTCAGGGGACAACAATAACCCTGTGTATCCCAGACAGAGAGTCAGTTATGTCCTAATAATTTCATTATCATGGGTGCTGTATGTTCCATATCATACCCTGTGGTTTCGCACATCCTTTTTTAGCTTATATAACTAAGTACCCAAGCCCTCTCGCGTAATGGGGTTAGCTTTTCGCTCGATATGTACTGAGCCAGATTTGTGAAAAGAGGCCCCCCCCCCCTCCAAGCCTCACAACGGTGAACTCAAATGTGACACTACCCAGAAGGACTCGTCATTGACGGAATTAAATAGGATTGAAATTATCAAAATAGCTTTAAGACAAACACCATACAATTGCAATAACAATCATTATGAAAACAGCGATTAAAACAACAAACTGAAAAGAATGAGTTACTATAATAAACAAGACGATATGAAATTATACATTTTAACTATATGGAAAAATTCTCGGGTATAATTTCTTATAACCCAATCATTAACTATCGCGCGATTTTATTGGCTACTTAACGTCACGTGGCGTAAATCACCGGACAGTTATCACGCAATAATCCCGCCTGTGTTGATATCTGTCCTCCGATTACTTCGAAAAGAAACAAAGCCAGCGTGAAAGAATTTTTTCTTCTCGGGGGAAAACAAACAAATTCGTTTCGTACAGTCTGGTGATATTGACATCAAAAAGCTGGTCCAAACTGCTATTCCGGAAAGTGCAAAACAAAAAAAGTCAAAAAAATACGAACGATCGAATATAAGCTAAAAAGCGCCAAGTTTTCTATCTAAGGGGAGTTACCGTTACCCTCGGAGGGTTTATTCACATGATAGTTCATCAAGGTTTTGGTCCAATCACAGTGGAAATCAAGTTAATTAAACCTCTTTGATGTAATTGAGTGGGAGGCGCGGTGGCCTCATGGTTAGTGAGCTCGACTCCGAATCGAGTGGTCCGGGTTCGAGCCCTGACATTGTGTTGTGTTATTGGGCAAGACACTTAACTCTCACAGTTCCTCTCTCCACCCAGGTGTATAAATGGGTACCGGCAAATTTAATGCTGGGGGTAACCCTGCGATGGACTAGCATCCCATTCTGGGGGGAGTAGCAATATTCCTAGTCGCTTAATGCTACAGAAACCGGGATAAGCTCCGGCCTGATGGGCCACTTAGGCTCGTATGCAGACTTTACCTTCTACCTTACCAATGTAATTGCTATCGTCAATCGCGTGCATTCACCATCACATCAAACAGTGGCTTTTTACGAGCAGTTTACCCGCGATATGAAAAATAATGACAGGGTTATAAAATAAACTCTTTCTGGCTTGTTGGTATGTCGGCCTACAACGCCCTTGGCTGAGACATTGTCCTCAAAATTTTATATTTGCCCTCGAAGCTTCGTTTCTCGGCCAAATATTCATTTTTCGGACAATCTCTCAGCCGCGGGCATTATCAGCCGACATACCAGCCGCCTGAAGGGGTTTATTTACTAAATAATAGAGGGACTGAATAAGGCAACTTAATTTTCGATTTAAGTAAAACTTTTGGCCTCTAAGTTTCCACATCCAATTTGAAATTTACAGTTAGTCATGATGGCTTCTTACGGTTACTTGTTAGAATTTCTTGTTTTTCTGTTAACAGTTAAACCGTTAGCTCATTCTCGATCATCTGTAAAGCCTCATTCCAATAGGCATTCGTCATCCACCCCAATATCGCCCTCTGGAAATCCCTCAGGAACCTTTTTAACCTCGTATCAGCAATAATTCTTTAGTACACCTTCCAGTAGAAAGAACCTTTCAGGGAGGGTAGTGGGGGACTAGAATTTTAGTTTGTCGGCATTTTGAGACGTTAAGTTTTATTATCATCAATATACAAGGGCAAATAACAAACTGCCCTCATAAAAACGCGCGCCTAGCGGGCGAAAATGAATTTTGGCGGGCCGCAAATCATATCGCATCAGCCCTGTTGCTGATTGGAAGCTCTGATCCGGAAGCTTTTCTG
>Ga0126337_10001148_pt1 | contig 15483 bp, 11 predicted proteins | sample DipCmetagenome_FD_92527 | JGI IMG/M metagenome (GOLD analysis project Ga0126337, IMG submission 92527) | Coral microbial communities from La Bocana,Puerto Morelos, Mexico - Diploria C A metagenome | ecosystem: Host-associated > Invertebrates > Cnidaria > Coral | place: La Bocana,Puerto Morelos... | reverse complement strand
GAACTTTTAATGAGCTGGTGCTATAATGAAACAGTTTCCAATTAGTTAGAAAACAACCAGTGGATACTTTCAAGTATGAAACTAGCACTGAATTAGTGGATCAGTTGAACATTCAGTAATCAAAAGATTCAAATCCCAGTCAAACTTCAATTGTTCCATTGATTTTGATTGGGCTACACGATTATACACTACTGAACTCTACAAAACATTTACAGCCAACAGACCACTACTACCAGTCAGTTTCATTTCCTATGCATATGCGTTTAAGATTAATTATTTTTATATGGCTTAGGGTTAGAGCCCATATAATACAAGGCTAATTCTATGGCACAATTCTCCCTTAATGCATGTGGACATAGGACTTACTTTCTCTAGCTGTGTATATTGTTCATGGATATTTTTGCGACTACTGCGATATTCAACCTTGTTCCCATGGTCTTTTCTTACAAAAATTGATCAAAACTAATAATCACAACAGCTTTTGCTATTGCTATCGCTATTGCGATGTTTCAAAATAATAAATTAATTGAAAATTATCGATTTTATTGATTTTTATCGAGTATCGAAATTATCGATTTGTTACGTTGTATCAACTATCGTGATCAAATATTTCAAGCTAGAACTACACTGTACACATTTAAATTTTAGTTCACCTGCTTTCGTCTTCCAGATTGTGATGCTTTCCAAATAGTTTTGTCAATTTCTGTAACAATCGTTCGCTCCTCGTCTTCATTTACAAAATCAGGAATAACAGAAACACCTTTCAGTCCCATTTTGTCCTCTTCATGATCAATAACTTTATGATCATGATGCAAGCAATCCTGGTCTTTAAAGTATGTTCTGCCACTAAAGGTACAAAAATTATAACGTTGAATTGTTATAGCGTGTTCCTCTTTTAATGCATGTTGTGATATTTTCTTTAATCTCCCTGTATCTTCACACATTAAACACTTGCGAATGCCACTACAAACACAATTTTCCTTGGAAGCCGCCATGTTTAGAATTTACGAAAAGATCGGAAGTTTCTAACAGAGATTGTCATTGGTCGGTTGCTCAACTGTCCAATCAAAATTATTGTTATATTACACAAATTCTGGTATTGCGCATGACATTTGTCTTCATCACACACGTGTTCTTGATACTGTTTACTACGGTGGTTCTTCGAATGTTTGTGACGGAAGGTTGTTATCGTGTGTTTAGTGTCTCTTTTGTAATATTTGGCGAAATTCTGCAACGTGGAGGATGTCGAGCAGTGCAAGCATCACGCTGGAGGACATCAAGAAGCGCTCCGGCGCGAAAGACCTGTCCGAAATCCGGCAGTTAAAGTGAGTATATTGCAAGATCTGCAGAGAGTTCGTTCAGTACTGTTACTCTCTTAGCGAATTTAATTCGTAAGCTTAAGTTTCGATGTATAAATTAACGGTATGAGGTGATGAACCTTGTTTCTGTAAACTTGGAGGAGAACTAACCTGAAGTATTTTGGTTGTCTTTTTCTTCTGTGCTTGTGTGTTCTTGTAACTGAATGCCATATTGGAACTCCGGATGTGGGGTGACTTCCAGCTGTCAGCTGACATGTGATAAATTAACTAGAATGATCACCTTGTGTTGTTGTAGATAATATTTTTGATAAATAAATGTCTGCAGCATTTTGCCTTGTATGGTAGAGAATGCGACAATGTAGTTCTTGCACTTTTTTTTACAACATTGATGTTTGACAGCACCTATTGTTACTTGAACCATTCTGTTGTCAGTAAAGTGCATATGCATCTGCATTGTGTAAACATCTGTGGTGTGCTGTCAATAGTAAATATAAATAAACATCCTATATATAAAAGAAGTCTTGTCTGTTATTATTGGACTAAGAGGATTTTCTGACAAGTATTATCATTGACTGCAATTCATGCATGTAAATAACTGTTGTCAATATACATCAGGAATATCTTCAATCTCTTTTTTGACTGTGCCTATTTTTGACTGTCTGTAATACGTAATTACTATCACCCCTGTCCATTTTAATTCTGATTTTCTGCCGTTTCAAATGATCCAATCAGTTTGTTCATCACTGATTCATCTTTGTAATCTCAGTTATTATTAACGGTGTTCTTTGTCAAGTTCCTTTTAATATGACCTCTCTTTTATAGCTGTCCATTCTAGTTCTTGTCCAATAATATACCAAGCAAACTTCTGTTGCATTAATAAAAGCTGGGAAGGGTATTTGATGACCCTCCTTACATGCAGTTTCACACGGAAGCCGAAAAGGGACAATGCCAAAATTGTTTTGAAATCCAAAAAAATATAATTTTTTGAAATCCAAAAAAAGTTTGAATCACAATACTTTTTGGAAATCATTTTTGAACAATTTATCAAATCTGAAACACTTGCAAATATTTATAATCTTAATAGATCCACAAATACTTTTTACAAATCCAAAACTAGTTTACAAATCCAAGAGTCTTCATCAAATCCTGAAAAAGATTTTGGAAATCGAAAAAAATAAATTTGGCACTTGCTACTTGTGCCAGTAGTCAGCCTTTTTCAGAGGTTTTCTCCACAAGTTGCCATTCTAAAATGGCGGAGGAATGCAAGAAAAGAGTTTAGGATCGTCTTGAATACTTTTTTATTTGTGGATCCGATAATTTTATTAAGATTTGTAGCAGCTATTTAGATTTGACAAATTGTTCAAAAATCATTTCCAAAAAATGAGATTGTCCCTTATCAGCTTCTGTTGTAGATTCATCCCAACATTGAGCTATTCAATTAAGAAACTCGTGAGAATCATAAAATAAAGCCCAAGTGTTGATGTCAGGATCAGAAACAAATTAAAACATTAATTGTTATCAATTTAGTAGATCAGTTAAAAAAAGAATTAATTTTGAAATAAGTGAAGTTTGTTTATTTTTCTGTATTTTAGCTTGTCAGGACTTGGTTTAACTTGTATTCCAGCTGAGTTACTGCAATGTCTACCGAATGTTGAGGAAGTTGATCTGTCAAAGAACAAACTAACAGCTATTGTCCAAATTGGAGCCCTACCACAAGTGAAAGTTATCAGTTTTGCCAACAACCAGCTTAGTAACGTGGAGGGGTTAAGTGCATTTCCTAATCTTGAAAATTTGGATGTGACCAATAATCCGACTCTGGAGGTAACCACAGCCATCAGGACGTGTTTTTCTTGAGTGTGATGTAGCCCTTTTAGATTTTCTCTGTTATTGTAAAGTGCCTTTGAACATTAGGAAACTGGTGCTATATAAATCTTATTATTATTATTATCATCATCATTATTATTATAATTATTATTACTACTACTACTACTAGTACTAGTATAATAAAATTTTGAGTTTTATTTTGTTTTGTTACTGCTTAATATAATGAAATGGCAATGGAGAGTTAAAAGTAAACTCACAAATGGTTTGAAAAATTTATAAATGAACTTATGGTACAAAATAAAACTGGCAACATAGGGTTTGCTTTTATTAACTAATTAAAACTGAATGTGTACCATAAGGTGGTCATTGTTTCACAGTCACAAGCAAACCAGAGGAGAAAGATTTTAAAACAGTTATATGATAGATATATTAATGTTACCTATCAGACAGTAAGACAATACGGAAAGTATTGCGCTCTCTGTTGTAACAAACATGCACCTGGTAGATCATTACTAAGTAAAGAGTTTGGTGAATACTGCAAATTGTGACTTTTTGTTTTACTTGCTGTAACATTATTTTGTTTCTTCATGTCAGGTTTCAGACAGATACAAACTAGTGTCTCTCTGTCCCTTGTTAAAGATGCTGGATGGAAAGGTTAGCCTTAATCTTTTATTCTTAGAAATGGACCAACATTGGCAAATTTACCTTTGTATATGTTGTAGTTAAAATAAATTCGGGTAAAAATTAAAGTCCTTTGTCTATAGTGAACTGCATTGGAGCAGTCATTTTTCAACTTCATATTTCCTTTTGCAGGATATCAGTCTGATGAGGGATGCTGTTGATAGATTGGATTCTACAATGTCACAGAAGGTTGGGAAGTGAAAAACACATAACAACTGGTGGACCTACTTCAAGGGGTGGATAAATTATGTTGTCCGCCTGATAAGTCTCCACCCAGTGGAAATGCGTTGGTCAAACAAACTTCACTATCCACTTTAGGGTGACTTAACAGGTGGATAGGGTGAATCCATCCTTTGAGTAGCTAAAACACAATCAGTAGAGACATTGAAAAAGTATAGCAAAGGGATTTGCGAACATGTCTATAAGACATAATGGGCAATTTAATCTTGAGTATATTTATTTAAACCATTATGACATATCATTTTGCAAAAAGTGTGAAAGAAACAAAGTGAAAAAGCCTGGCCAAGTGTTTAATTGTATTCTGTGATCTATAAATTAATTCCTTTTGAAATGTGTTTTTTGTAGATTACTGAAATATGGAAGAAGCAATTTAACACTAAGTACAATCAGTTGGAAGGCGATAAAAGAACTGAACTTGAAAATGAGTTCATTGAAAAACTCAAGGTATGAACATCTAACAATATCGTCTTAATGCTGCATGCTGAAAAGCATTCCTGTCTGAGTATTATGTAAGATTGCAAAAAGGTATTTCTTTTGTGCGCATTGGGTTAGGACCTCTGTTAATTTTTTTGTTTGTATGCTCATTTTTTTTTCATTGTGTAGTAATTTCTTTCTTATGTAAGTTTATTTATTTCAGACAGAAGTTACTTGTGGTCCTGCCATTCTTAAAAACTATAGAGAATTTAAGGTATTTAACTAATCTAAATGATCATGATTAAATATTTTTTTATCAACTGATGTGTTTTTGAGCAAACTTTTCATTTTCCTCTGACTACTGATGTGATTAAAAGTACTAATTGAACAATTTTGATTTAGCTTAAAATTTTAGGAGAACTTTATTTAAAGAATATGAAGAGTGAGGAAAAGGCTACCATAGAGCCACCTGTGAAAAAACAGAAAACTACGGAAGGTACAGTCAAAATACATGTGATGTAGTGTGTTGTTTGTTGTGCTAGCCACTCAGTAGGAACATATTTTTAGGATCCTATATTAGAATTGAAATATAGATATGTGTGTTTAAGCCCTGTGCAGGGTTGTTGTGTCTCTATATCAATTATACTCTGGCTTGTCACACCACATATTGATGAATATGTAAGGCTGGCTTTCTCTAGTTTGTGTTGGAAACCTTTGTGTGTGTTTAAACTCCTTCGTTTCTTTTTTATCGTTTTTCAGTAAATGGACAACTGGAAGAGGACAAAACTAAAGCCAACACAGGAGGTAAAACAAAGAGTGCTAAAACACCAGAAGGTAAACCAGGCAGAAAGAAAGACAGGACACCGAGAAAAGAAATCAAGGTATGAGTTGTGGGAGTGTCTGGTCAGGTTTTTTATACCTCTTTGTAAAACTAAGGCATGTAAAAATATTTGACCTTTTCAAATATCCAAAACTCTTTTGCGTTCATGCGAAATTCAAGACAGCCACATGTCATATCAAAATAAAAAAAACAAATTTATAAATTAATAATCCCACTTCTTCTAACCTGTTAATAATGTTGTTTATCCTCCGAGTTCGGCTCTTCAATTGAGTATTCATCAAAATTACAAGACAGGTCTGTTAGACCCTTCCTTGCTTCCAACATTGCTGGTTGTCTTAATTCCTCACTTCTAATAAAGGTAAAATCCAAGTTGAACTTTTAATCAGAACTTCCCATGGCTGGAGTCATGTTTGGACTCATGCTATGGTATTAATAACTGGGATGAGTTCCAAATTTGCCTTAACAGAGATACCACAATCTCCAAAGCCCTAAATCCACATAGAGGTTACTGGCCAATAAAACACCATAATTTTGATTTCTGTCAGCACATGCAACAAAAGATTACATAGTTCTTTTTCTTTTGCGCTCGTATTGTGGCACACCAGAACCGTACAATTGTCACCTATTTATTGACTGTGGTCCTTGTTCCTTCCTGGGAAGTGTCAGGGTTGTTTCCGCTTCCTCTATCTTTGGAAGACTTTGAATGTCTTCAGGAATTTTTTGATGTGTCTATGTCATCTTTGAAATCCCAACACTCCCAGCACTCCCAGCACTCCCAGTACTCCCAGGATAAAAATCTCATGCCTATAACTCGGAAAAAGTTGGCAGGTATACAGCTATGTGCAGCTGTTGTTTGCTGTAAATATTATTCAGTAACCTAAAAAGTAACGGAACATGATGTTATTTATTATAAAGTGACTGTTCGTTCCCTTATTTAACAGGTCAAAAGTGACAGTATAAGTCATACTTTCTGTCAGTTTGCAGTCTCTCATTTGCTGCAAACACATTCACTAAACAATGATCCTACAGACAGGAAAACACAAGTATGGGGCTGTGAGTTTGAACCAGACCCTGAACGAAAAGGTAACAAGTGCAACTTTGGTCCCAGTGGTACTGTTTGTGGACAATAGCTTGGTAGCCTATTAAAAACATTTTCGTACAGTCACACATAAAGTAGTTCAGTATAGAAACTGACAAATGAAAAAAAGTCGTACTATGGAGTGCATGGTTGAAAGACAGCAATTAAGTTAGACAAATATAATATCTGGTCAGGACATTTTGGTTTACCAAATTCAAGAAAGGTGTGAGAATTTTTTTTCACTCCTTGATTTCTTTGTTTTGCTCAGGTCACACAACAACAACATGTGCGACATGCGGTGGAGATTCAGTCTGCTTTGTAGATTGCAGTACAGGACGTGTCATGAAAAAATACAAGCAACCTGGAGAAACATTTTACTGTCTAGCGTGGACTACAGTATATTTGGACTATGACACTGATAAGAAAAGAAAAGCCAACCTCATAGCGGCAGGAGGTTATCAAAATGACATTAAGATAATAGAACCTAATCAGCTAGTGTGTTTTGAGGAAATTCAAGGTCACAAAGGAGTTTTAGAATGTTTGGTTTTTCACCCTCATCATCCCACATGGCTATTGAGTGCAGCTGATGATAATACTATTATGGTTTGGGAAATTGGATTGCCTAAAGCAGCTGAGTATCAAGGAAAATCACAGTAAGTTTATTGAATTGCTAGTGAATAAAACAAAAGAACAATTTTGATTTGTTTTGTCCATATAGAGAAAAACTGTGACCATGTCAGCATTTTGAAGACCTTGGTCAGAGTTTTTAACTATACGGACCTCCCAGCTGGCAAATATTTATGTATTATGTAACTCCACTCTTAATAGTTACTGTTGGGTATCGAATGCTGCATTGAGGTGGTGCCATAATCATTTTTTCTATTTTCAGACTCCTGTTAACATTAAAGTCTCGATCAATAGTGCGTCTGTTCTCTATACCACCACATGGCAAAGTCGTGGTTGGAGGGTGTGATGATGGATGTTATGTGTGGAAACTTTTTGATGGTAAAAGTCATAAAGGAGACAAAAGGTGAAATGTTTTTTATTCAATGACAAAGACTTGTTATTTAGATGTGTTTTATTTCAGTGGGTTTCATCACTCCAGAATACTCTAAGCTCAGACGGTTGCCTTTCATCAGAACTTAACTATTGTAGCATAAAGATTAAACGTATTGCTGATGTTTTTTTTTCTTGGGTACCCATGTTACAGAAAAATCACAATGTTTTCAAGTTTGTTAGATGAGGTATAATCATTAGACAGTAAAATTAAAAGGTACAAAATTAGAGAGAGAAATTAGAGTTTAATAAGAGATGGAGTTTGATGCAGATTGGTGATTTCTAAAACAACCTCGTCATTAATGGGCAATTCCAGAAAATATCCATACACCACGACAGACGGCTTTTTGGAATTCCAAGGGCAAGGGGGAGTTCTTTGAACTGGAATTCCAAGGGCAAGGGGGGTTCTTTGAACTGGAATTCTGAAGGCATAAAAATGCTAATTTTGTGGACATTACCAGTTCATTAGTGAAGCACGACCGAATGACGTGATACTGATGATGACCGTGAAAGTGCAGGTTACGAGAGAAGCATTGATCGATCTGGCATGTGTTGAAGAAATATGATAAAACTTGGGTTGTACATCAAATTCATGATTCGGAAATTTTGGAGCGTTTTTTAAATCCTGGAGTACAGTGTGAATCCCAGTCTTCTCTGGCAGAGAGCGCCATTTTGAAATACGTAGGATTGGGTGCAACTGCTGACCCTGCAGGCTCAAAGTCAATATGGTGGATGTGTCAGAGCATGCGATTGCCCTTGATTGTAATATCTTCTGAGTGTACAAACTTATCACACGAATTTTTTTATTTTAATGTTCTGTAACACTTTGGAGCAATGTAAAATTTCTTTAGGTTGTAGCTTTTGCACAAGGTAACCAGAAATCATTTATTTTTCCAATTTTTTTCCCCAGAATTTCTGGAGTCAATAATACGACTCTTTCTATAACAAAAGTGGGGTGACGTGAAACCAATTGATGTAAAATAACCCAAGTTGGGCGTATTTGGGAACACATTTGGTTATTCCAAAGGGTTTGACGAAAAAAGGCAAATTCAGAGGAGGAGGGGGGGTTAACGATTATGGAATTCTGAGTGCATGGGGGGATAACACATTTTGGAATTTCTGATGGCAATGGGGGTTAAAATAATGAAGCTGTCCGTCATTGTGTATGGATATTTAGCAATAAATATTGCACTCAACATTTAGCATTCAAAATGTTGCATGGCATATCTGAATCGGTATTCCAAGACTGCAAAAAAACTTACTTGCTGACTTCTGTTCCTGTAGAACACATTTTGGAAAGTTGGATTTTCCTGGAAAAAAGATAATTCCTTTGGATAGTATAGTATGCCTTTCAGACAATTTAATAGGTAAGATGTAATTTATTTGTCTTGTTAATACCTAAGTCATTGTCATCTATTTACCTTGATACATATACCAACTAAAATACTTAATACTTGGCAAAATTCTGACCAGTGAAAATGGCACTCTCCAAGCAAAACAAAGGAATTGAAATGTCCACTAAGAATGAGATTAAAATATAATTATGTAGTTGACAAGCATGATCCAGTTGACTTAGTGAGATCAGTCTTGTTTCATCTTGGAAGGCACTCTTGCTGTAAATTTAAGCTACATTGAAGTGGGCATTTACAGTTATTTCCATAAAACCATGAACACCATAGAAAATGTCCTGAATGATAATTGTTTTGGACCACTCAGATGCAAGAGGAAACTGCAACATGGGCTAGTCACTACTTGGCATGAAACAACAACTTGAAGCTGTTTATTTCTTCCTCAACAAATCTTCAATTTTATTATTATCAAAATTAATAGTGAAATCCTTCTTTTTCTTTTTCAAAAGCATGGATAAAAGCATGGAATTTATGAATTGTTGTACAGCACCAGTTTTTTTATACGCTAATTAAAAATGGCTTGCCTGGCATCTTGAGCTGGAGAATTGTGATGTTATGCTGGGTGTTAAGACCTGGTGTTAAAATAAGATATGGCAAAAACTATGCAAAGCCTCTTTTACTTTTGGTTCAAACAGGAACAAAGCTAAATCCCAGAAATCATTACCTGTATTATTCACAACACTGTCGACCGTGAAGAGAAATTGAAAAGAGAATATAATTTTTCTGCTCTCAGGCATGCTTGTCTAGCCTCGTCTAGTACTGTCTGCTCCATTCAAAGCCAGCTGGTTGTTCCGTGTCAAGTTGTGTCTAATCCATGTTGCAGTTTGCAGGTTTTAATCTCATATCTGATTGGTTGTGAAACAATAAACATTTCAGAAATTTTCTCTGGTGTTCATGGTTTTATGGGGATGACATTGTAAGCGTTTTGTCAGTTCAAAGTGTGTTTTTTAAACGGTATGCAGGTTTCTCCATTTCCAATGCAAGAAGGAAACAGAATATTCTTGCTGTTTTTGTTAGTACGCAGTGATACAATGAGTAATTTGTACTTTCAAATCAATTGGTTGTACTTTAACCACTCTCTTGACATATGTCTTAAATCATTTTTTCTGTTCTCCAGCAACTAAGAGAGTCGAAGAAGGGTGCATACATGTTTGGTACTCAGAGTCTGAAATGATACAGGTGTGTGGATTTAATCTAAAAGGTATTTTTGTTAAGAATAAAGATTAGTGATAATAAGGACACAACATTTCGACATCATCTTCAAGTGACAAAAAATTAAAATTAAACGTTGTATACAGTGAGAGGTGTGATATCGCTAATCTTTATTCTTAAGAGTTGTCAAAATTTAAGCTATTTTTTTTTCAATGAAAATAATTTATTTGTAACAATTAAACTGTAGGGGATTAGACATGAGTCTTGGAAGGAAAAGGTCAAAACATTGTTGTTGGTTGACATTTTATCAGTGTGATGTGGGACATGTCTCCAGAGTTATGGTACTGCTTTAAGTAAAAGTTGCCTCATGGCTAAATGGCGAATTCACTTGTTTCATATTTCTCTCCTGATCAGGTCCATGGTTTCTGCAAATTCTGCTTACAATTTGATATGACGTTTTTAGAAAATTAAGGTTGCCAAAATGTAGTTTTGTCTTTGTTTCTGCAAGTTCTGTTAACATTATTTTTTTTTTCAGGTTTTTAGAAAATTAAGGTTGCCAATTTATAGTTTTCTTTAAAAATGGAATAAAAAACTGGACAACTTTTCATCAGATAACATGCTATGATGCAGTAGAATTCATTTGTTGTCAAATGTTGTTGTGGTGCACAACATTAAAGTATGGCTCCTTCTTGGACACAGGACACATCCTTTTGTTCTCTATTGTTTTACATCAACTGTTTCTCAGGTAGGAGCCTAAAGTATGTACCACTTGTAAGAAAAGTATGATGAAAAGAAAACAGGATTTGAAGAAGCAAATTGTATTAGATTCTGTTGGCCACAGCTTTGCTTTTTTAGATAATGAAAAGTACTCTCCTTAAATGGAAATGAATTAGCTATGAAACTACTAACACTTTGTCTTTGGTTGTGTTTCAGAATGATTTCAGAGTGGCATACAAGATGCCGTGGAGACAAACAGAAGTACCTTTCTTGAAATTCCACTATGTGCCTGGTGCGTGATTACTCTTACACACTGATATAATAACTGCTACAGTAATGTGACCTGGATTTAGCTGCTCAACAGTGACCTTGATTCAGGCATTCAATAGTTCAAATTTGACATGCACATGATGAGTTTTTTTCAGTCCTGACATGACCAAAATGTTCTCTATGCATGGTCTCCATTTAGTATATATTTGTAAGCATCCATGCACAACTGCAGACCAGGGATTGCCTTACCTGTTTTGTTGGATAAATCTTGTGCCGACCTTAGTATGTCACAAGTTGTTCAATGCACCAGTGGTTTTCGTTTTCAAGCATCACATGCTCCCTGATGATGGGGGAAGTTGGGGGGGGGGGGGGCACCTAAAGCACTTGGTTGGGCTCTGTGTCTTTGTCAGAGTGAGAAGAAAAAATACTATCACTATCTACCGGTACATATTGATTATTTTTGTTGAAAAGTGATTTCTTCTTCACAGAAAGTGAAGACAAAATAATACCGGTATTTTTCATTGACATGCAAAGATGATGATTTTGTGGTTATGGATATGTCAGGTTTTCTATCACTGAAGTTCAATTTTACTTTTTAACAGACACACACAAAAAAAGCATTTTATTAAGAAGCAAATGAATTTTATCTTCACATTTTGTAAGAATTAATTTAAGATTTTTATATTACAGTCTCAGTTAGGTGGCCACCGTAAATGAATAAAATACTTGGATATCTTAGACTTAAATGTTTCATCAATATCTATGTGATAAACAGAACATTACATGGCTGCATGGGGATATGAATTTCATCCTCTTGTGCTGATTCAATGGTATCTCTCACGAGTGGGCAAATAAGATTTGTATCCAGCTTTAACAGGAATGTTGTATTTTATTTTTACATGAGTTTTATGTAACATCTTTTTGTCAGCTTGTTCTGTGCTGTTGGCTGGGGACGATACAGGATCTGTGTGGCTTTATGATATGGAATCCTGCTTGTCAGAGACAAAAACTGTAGACAAACGGGACATGGAAAAGACACAGGTAAATGTAAAACACGTTTTATAATGAGTCAAATCATTCTTGTATTTGGATTGTTTCTTAACTTATAATCTGTTGGAGGACAGACGTGTAGATGACGTCATTAAAATATATTTTTTTGGGGGGGGTTCTTTATTGTATAAAACAGATAGGTTCCATGTGAAGACATGATTGATCTGCGCAGTTACACACACAACCTAACCAGTTGTGCAATTAAAGCCTGAAAAAAATTCAGGCCTGAAAGGGATTCGAACCCATAAACCTCTGCAATACGAGTGCAGTGCTCTACCGACTAAACTGTCAAGCCATCTGGAGCTGGTCTCTTTGTGAGTTCGTAATATACCCGAAGAAGGTGAAGAATACAAGGAATATATGGAAGATTATATATGTGAACGGCGGAGAAAGATATGAAGACATGATTGATCATTGCAGTGATACACACAATTCGAGCAGGTGTGAAATTAAAGCCATCTGGGAGCTTAGTGAGTTGGTAGATGGTGAAGAATACAATACCACTTTTTGTTCTTGCCACATTTTGAATTCATTTTTGATATATTACTGAACAATTCTATTCGTCTGTTCTGCAAAAGATTATGAGTAAGAACCAATGAAAATGCAAGAATAATTCAACCATTTTAAATAAACAAACCTCATATAGAGCTCCAAACAAACTGTTTCATAGTATCGCTATGGTCACTTGCCGTGTTAATTGTGTTGGGTAGTACTTATTGTTCCCGAGGTGGCGTCCTGTTAATCATGTGCTGTTGGCATGAGTCGCTACTAGTTTTACAATTTCAAAGAATTTTGTGGATTTCATTTTTAGGTTCTTACGTGTCCAAACGAGACAACAAAGGTGTTTAACCAAGTCAGTGCCAGCAGTAACCTGGATTTTATTGTAGCTGTTGCCGACACTAACGTAGTGTGTATATGGAAGAGGCTAAGACTTGAAGATGGTAGTTCGCCTACATGACAGCGTCATCAAGTTCTTAGTGGAAATCTCTCCACCTCGCCGTATCAGCTCGGACAATTGTGTTTATTTAAACGACATGAAAATATTGTAATTATCGTTGATAGAAAACACATGTTTAACATTTGAAATTCTTTAGTGATCTCCTGTTGTTTAGTACTGGGCATGCGTGAGATACCGTACAGTAATGTTCTTTCATTGCAATTTTATTGTTACACTTCTCCGCCTTCTTTGCTGTTCACCGTTCACAAGTGAATATTGTGAGGATCTAGAGAAAAAAATCAAAAATTGTTATGAAGAGCTATCTTAAAAATTGCGTTTTCTGAGAGTTTTCAAGTGTTTTGCAACTGTTGTAAGTTTCACTTACTATTAATGAAATAGAACTTGATGTTTCACTTTTAACTGATGTTGCTTGCGTTCATACAAGCATATGCTAGATAAGTTGTTATACAAATTGAGGAAATCTCTGGGCCTGGTTGTTTTAAGCACGATTTCTCTTCTGACGGGATTTCTTGGTGTTTGTGTTATTTTTTCCCCGCTGGTAATGTAATGTGATGTGATGTGAGGTGGCCACGGTAATGAATAAATATGTCGAAATGAAGCGCATGATTTGAAGCAAGTATTTAAGTTTTTAGTTGCTAAAACAAAATACATATTGAGAAGTAAATGTAAAGGAGTTTTAAATGCCACGAGTTTTAACTGCAGAAATTCTTTCGCGCTTAACGGCTAATTTTCATTGTCAGTAAGCGAACAGACATGAATTTATAATCTGTGCGGTGCGATTCGATTTTCGTTATTGAAATTGAGAAATTGAGGTCAGTTTTTCATGCTTCTGTACTGCTATCGACAATGAATTTCGTCATAGCATTGTCGAAGTATCCGCAACCTCGTTCCCAGGGTCCGTATCCGCAGCTACTTTGACAATGTTTTGACGAAATTCATGGTCAGTAACAGGACAGACACCCAAAAGACTAACGTCAATTTGTAAAATAAAAGAAAAGCCGTTGCCTTATCATTAATAGCATACATTGAATTATATGCTAACCCCGCTTAAGTTGAGATTTTGCTTGTAACAAAGGGGCCTCGGCATTTTTTACTTTCAGTAGTTTGTTACCAATCTTTCTAGCTAAATGATCAGTATATCACTTAATACCATGAATAAGTAGTTCTGTTATGAAATAGTAGATACTTGTAAGAGTTATGCCATTGTTAATAGTAAACACAAATCGCGGTTAGCTAGTGCCATTTGTACAAAAACCCTAATTTAGGGAAATCGCAGGGCAGTCATAAATAAAGTTTCTTTAAAATATATTTCCTTTGTTTTATTAATTTCATGATGATCACAGATGTTAGTAATTCCATTTGAGCCCAATTTTGTCCCCTTTTTTTCTCGAACTATTTACCTTTCCCTCCGTCCTGGAATTCCCCCCCCCCCCAACCCCTAAAAATATATTTATATTAAAATAATAATTATCAATGGTAGCAAGATTTCAATTCATCGCTTTCTAATAAATATGAAAGAGCTAAGCAGAGAGGTAAGTTTTGCCGTGTCGTCCTTTGAGCTCTATGTATGACTCAATATTTAGCAGAGACCCATACCCATGGAAAAGCAGATTCTCATGGTTATAATGGCTAGCGGTGTTGCGCGTGGGCGCGTACGCACGACTCCAGCGAATAAGAATATAGAGACTACTCCATGGAAAGTGCGCGCGTGAGATTTTTATTCACGAGTTTTCTGGTATAACCCAACGAGTAAGTAAAAAATCGTACAAAGCATTTTCCATGGTGTAATTTGTTTGTTTTGTAGATACTGAGATTGTTGAAAAGCCAATTCTTGTCAATCTTACGCGCGTGTTTAGGGAACCCATTCAACTGCAATGTATGCGTGTAAAACCAGAATAACTAAAACATGAGTTTCTCTTTCAAAATCAAATATTTATTGAGGTAACACAAGAAATGAAACGTCAGTTTATACATTCACAACTTTTATAAGCATTTTTCAGTTGAAAAAAAAACCTGACTGAGGCTTATAAGTCAATCGAAATCGAGATGCGATGTTCTTCACTAGTGAGTTTTCATCGTTCGCGTTTCCTATTGGCTATGCATTTTACGTATCATTTTTACGTAATCTTTTTTTCGTGAGGAAATCTCAGTTTATATCATAGATTTCCTCACATAGCCAATAGGAAACGCGAACGATGAAAACTCACTAGTGATCTTAATCTGTATGTAGACCAGTTGCAAACCTAGTCAGATTGTGTGTCTATCAAAATTAAAGTAATAAATAAAGAAAACGGGCCAACGAAGGCGGTTCAACAATTATTTTTATCTGATTGCAACATTTTCGTTTTCATATAGCCTGCAGTGCAGGCGTATTTGGGGCGCGTGAGTGCACATTTTCGTATTAGGACGCCATCTTGGATTCAGTAACTCTGGAGGATTGGGGCGAGGAGATATTCGCCGAGGGAGTAGGGGTT
>Ga0126337_10001147_pt1 | contig 15497 bp, 7 predicted proteins | sample DipCmetagenome_FD_92527 | JGI IMG/M metagenome (GOLD analysis project Ga0126337, IMG submission 92527) | Coral microbial communities from La Bocana,Puerto Morelos, Mexico - Diploria C A metagenome | ecosystem: Host-associated > Invertebrates > Cnidaria > Coral | place: La Bocana,Puerto Morelos... | reverse complement strand
ATCCTTTGGGCTTCACTTTCAGAATTAACATGACCTACAAACAGAATTGTGTTTTTGTGGCATTTTCTCTTATAGCTAATTGATGCTAATTGCACCTCTTTACCCACGTGGCCACCCTGGGGTGACAATTTATTGTGAAGTCACACAATGATAAAGTAAGGATGTAGTAATGTAATGTAGTAAAGGTCAAACTTTGGTTCAAGGAACATGAGTTGACAGAAATCCTTCATGCCAAGGTTACTTGCAGAATTATTGCCACAAGCTTGTTTACATCTTAGGCTCTACAAGAGACCCATTCGACGATTTGATCACTACTGCCGGTGGGTCACAAATGCGCCATAACTGCATTGCGCGCGCAAAGTTGGTAATTGCATGTAATTGCATATGATATGAACACCAGTGCATTGCCGAAACTTGGGTAAGGTGATAGGACTCAACAACCATCGAGAGTTTATGGCTGCAAGCTGAGTTCTGAAGGGAGCTTGATTTCACAGGAAGCACGACTTGCGGCCAGATGAGCAGACTTCATGTTGTGCAGGGCATTTTGCTTTTCGGGTTTTAGCTGCTTTTTGTTTCACCATGTTGTACCATGCTGTACCCATAGATGTCAACACCAAATCCTTGCATTGCAGACTCTCACGTGGCCATTGGTTTGGTCAAGCTTTCATTCAGTACTCTTGGTACTGCAAAGCGGCATGCGGTGAGTATCTTTGGACCATCTTTGGACCTGTCCCATGTGCCTTCTTTCACTATTCTAAAGGACAATGAACTAAGCTCACCGTGAGCTCACGCCAATGAGCCCATCATGCTAAGTTGGTTAATCTCCTTGAGGGTTCCAAACAAAGGTTGTTCAGCAAACCGGGAGCAGGCATCAACTCCAAGTTGATCTGTGTGCAGCAAGTGAGTTTGAATTTCAAATTGTAAGAGCGAAACGTTGTGGTAGAGGATATTCGGTTTTGACAGAAAAATATCATGTCATGTTCTTATGTCACAGCAACTAATATCATGGCATCGTTATAGTCTACATAGTCATGGTTCCTTCGCGATGAGCCATGGTGGCATCCAATGGTTTTGATTTTGATGAACTGGAACGTTTGGAATCTCGACAGCCGGAGAAAAAGGAGGCACCTCAGTGTGGCAGGCTTTGCTATTTGTAGTACTTAGAGTTTGCAGTCTTAAGGCCATTTCGTCTCAAAATCCAATGCATTCATTCGCTTCCACAGACTGATTGAAGACGGAAAGGTTTTTGTTGGAAGTTGCCCTCACTAGGAGCCAGAGAAAGAGATAAGGCGAGATGAAGATGTTGATGCCAACGCAAGTGATAGTAATCACGACGAAGAAGAAGAAGTTGAGGTGGGACAGAGAACTTTGGTTTGAACCCATGTTTGTCATTTAAACTCGATTATGGTTGGGGGGTAGACTTTTGTGTAAAAATAAGTTTGAAGACATTGCAGAGGAAACCAAATTGCTTTGGAATTAAAGCCGGTCTCAGCAAGTGGCTGGTGTCAAAAGTTTTGCTGAGTGAAGCTGCACAGTTGTACTAATCAACCTGTCAGCCATATGAATTGTTGGCCGCCATTCTTAAAGATGCTTGTTTTCTGTGCACTTTTGTTTCGTTTAATTTGGGCATGAATCCTGTTCCAGGCACCCGAGGATGGCCTTTTTGACTATGAAGTTCGTTCCACCGTGGCTTCTGGGGAGCCTGTGAAGGGTCTTGAGCTACCAGCACTTTGCGCTGAAGTCCTACCCACTCGACAGCAAAAGTTGTCTACAAAAGGGGCCGATGGTCCGGAGTCCTTGCGTGAAGCAGGAAACAGTTGCTGCTTGGAAGATCTTGGAAGCGAAGAAAGGGTCAAAAGATTGGCAAATGTCATGGTCAGACTTGGTATCGAACAAGCTTCTAAGGGTCTCTGGCTGCTTTATAGGATGCTAGACTTTGGCTTTGGCCTGGGGCAAAATATTGATGAATAGCCAAATAGCACCGGTACCTTTGGCAGCTAAATTGAATATGCTCATATTATTAGTGATTTGATTTTTTTTGGTGAGTTGTGTTGAGCATGAATGGCACAAACTGTTTTATTTTATTTATACTTACGCATGGGTTCGCATGCTCATCCATGTCTATGTTTGCAGGGTCAAACCTTGCAGATTCTACATAAACTATATTAAACTATGACAGTCACATCTCTCATTGTACTTCCCCATGATCCAGATGCTTGCCATCATAAACCCAGGGGTACACTCGGAACCCCAAAAGTGTTTTTTGTTCTTAGGTTCTTCGTTTGTTGTTTTGGCTACCAAGGTTTTCGACCGGGCGACTTCACGGCTGCGGAGTGCCTCTCGGTTGCATATTTGACGCAATGTGGGAACCATACAATTTGTAGAATTGACAGTGGCAAACGAAGATGTGTGAAGATTCATGCAGATGCCTTTAAGACTTTTAAACATGTAAAAGTCTTGGTGGGTGATACTGTGGTGACTGCTAGTGGGAGAGCCCCCAACATCCCCAAATCACGAACCTATTTGTTACTGCCCTATTTTCATCCGAGCTCACAACTTCAACATTGATACGCTACCACAGGGCCTCATGCATAGGGCCTAAGGACAAGGATTATTTTTATTTTGATTTTGATGAACAAGGTTTCGGCTCAGGGTTTGTGTAGTTTCTCGTTTGAGTCCACTCCCTGTTTCGTCACCTTAGCGGGTTTTTTCACCCGCGGGCTTTCATACTGCCTTTCTGGTTCATTGGGTACTCTGCCACAAACCCTCTACTCCTTTGGACTGCTCTTCTTACGTGGTGCCTGGCTTCGACTTCGACCTCCACCCGTATTTACGACTTTCCGGTTTTCTGCGGTTTACCTATAAACCGGTGGTGTCCCAGCACCCTAAAAACCCTGGGTTACATTGGCTATTTACATTGTGCCTGGTTTTTTGGTATCCTCCACCTTGTATTTGCCTCTGGGTTTTCTGCGGTTTACCTATAAACTGGTGGTGTCCCGGCACCCGAAAAACCCCGGGTCAGTCACTGCTGTTCAATCAGCTGACTGGGTACATATATTCTACACCCTTGGCGTTCACTTACACTGGTTTCTGCAGCTGTACCGAACAGCTGATGCAATTCTGGTTTTTGGTGGCGACTTGCGTGCTTTTTGGGAACTCTGACGCCGACACAGCGCAGAAGGTTTCGAAAACACAGGGCCCTTGCCCGACTGGTGTGGTATCAAATCAAACAAGGGCACCGTTTGGGAGACGTGAAAACTTTGTCTTGGATTCGACAAACGCTTGGAAGTCACCACTCGAGGGATCCCTTATTCCTACGCAGAGTTCAGATTGCTATCGCAAAGGCTGCAGCAATGGAACATTTGAACAAAGGATGGAAATGTTCACCCTGCAAAGTGATGAACAAAAAACTGGCAGAATACTGTCAGAAGTGTGGCAGTCACTGGCAGCAGTGCTGCGCACAAGATGCATCTTGGACATGGAGCTCTACATCGAACAGCTGGTCTTCGAGAGAGCCATCAAGACCGAGGAGCGGCAGTGCCAGGAGAAGGACCAAACCCTCCAAGGGTACAGGACAAAAAGCCGACAAAGGAGGCAAAGGAAATGGTGGAAAGGGTCAGGAAGGAAAAGCTTCACCCTTTGCCAATACCTCCTATTTGTTGAACCAATCTTCTGGAACACCATGGCCTATGATGGATTTCGAGCAGTTTCAGCAAAACCAGGGAGCTGCATCGACAACATCGGTCACACCACCCACCAATCAAGCGGCACAGGATTTGGTCAGTGCTTTGAAGAAAGCTTTCCCGGAACCATCTGCCATGCCTGCGCAGCTCCGCGAGGCATACGAGAGAGCGGAATCGACTGGGGTTCGGCAAATCACGAAGGACCTCCATGCAGCAACGTCTGCACTTGGCCGTGCTCGCAGAGCGCACCAAGAAGCAAGCGATTCCAGGAAGCTCCTCAAGCAAGGTTGGATGAGACACTTGCAAGAAAGTCTCAAATCCTGGGAGTCCCAATTGGACAACTACCGAGCCAACATGGCCAAATTACAAGATGCCGAAGCAAAAGCTTTGCAAGAAGTGGCTTTGGCCAAAAAGACGATCTCACAGCTCAACACCAAGTCCGAAGCTTCCCCCATGGCAGAGGCTGCGCTGGTAGAGGAGACGACAGACCCCACTCAAGACAAAGAGGAGGAGAAGTTGCGGATACAACTGCAGGACACTATGACTGCTTGCCTGTCCACGGTTGGTATCAAGAAGGAAGACATCCAGGAGATCTCGGACGAAGATGGCAAGGAGGGCGAAACGAAGAAAAGATTGCGCCCCACAGAACCTGGCTCTTCGTGATCTATGGCCGGGCAGACTCTTGTCTGAGGAAAGGTCCTGCCCTCAAGGCCAAAGCAGTCCACTTCGAGTGCGTTGAGGCCTATCCCAATGAAGGGAACATTGGTGATGCAGCAGGCGCTACTCGTTGTACAGTTTTGAGCACAGAAGAGGCATGGAGGCTGCGACACTCCGTGACCTACGAGACTGATTTCATGGACCCCTACAAAGCAGCTCTCAGGGCTTTTTGCTTGAGAGGTCATCTGATATTGGGATCAGCTGATACCGATGATGGTGGCCCTGCTGAAATCTCTTACTCCCATGTCTCTGACCTCTGGTGTAGTTTTGAGAGGAAGGCAGGTCAGCATTCATTGAGTGACGCAACAGATGATCTAGACGCCGACGCTGTTTGGATGATGCAGGTGTCTGAAACACCAACGATTCGTGACTTGTGCTGCCAACAACTACTCGTACAGCGGCTCCAGGAAATGGAGGATTCGCAGGCTGAGGGTATCAGGATCTGCAGCCACGGTCTTGCAGGTACCCCGGTTGGATCCAGATATTTCATGATTGCAGCAGCCAAGGTACACCTCTTGAAGCAGACCATACGACAAAATTGGCCTGAATTTCAAGACGCAGAAGGAAACATCTATTTCGTCCATCCCCAACCTCAGGACACATTGAGACCATCTTGGCGCACTTGTGTACATGTCATTGTCGAATTCTTGCTAGATGACGCAGTCGGTGACATTGGAGTTGTACCAGCCCTTGAGGAATCTGTGGTCTGGGATGCTTATGGGAATGCCAACGCCAAACATGAAGCATGTTACTATGCTAGTCAGCTGCATTTTGGTGATATTGCAACGAAGTTTGAGCACCTGTGTAAGCGAGCCAAATACCGATGCGTCGTCAGGGCTGAGGGATACAGATTGCACCCAGAGGAAACAACGACCATTGTGGCAGGAGCCTGCATTCAGTTACATGCTCTACCGCAAGTCTCTGCTCCTTCGAATGAATTTGTTGACTATTTCTGGCATGGACATCAATTCTTGGAAGCCACCGCCAATCTCCTTGGTCATTGGGTGATGCCGGCAGTTACTTGGAGCTTCCATTTACTCACTGAAGACGGCTATCAAGGTCATCGTGATTACAACCCCAGCAACACGGAGTTCCAGTCAGGTGATCAGGTAGCAGCGGTCATGTATCATTTGTGGCAAGAGTTGACTCCAGGCGCACTGGCTTTCACTGGATTCATCCACATTGGTGATCGCTCTACATTGGTTTTCCCCTGGACAGTGAACACTACCCCGGTTTGGTATGGCGAGATGTCAATCAAGTTCCTCTGATCTCGGCATTATGGCTTCCTAGCGTTGCCTCTGTACGAGACTTCTCACAAGCGCTAGCTATTGGAGATGAATCCTTGGATCCTTCGACTTTGGCCGTCACCTCTGAGGATTTTCTCTACCAACCGGATGACAGATTCAAGCCGCGAGTTGGCAAACTCTATTTCTTGAGGCCCTTTCTGCCAAGTGATGATGAGGAAGTATCTCTCATACAAAAACTGATCGCCCCAAGCAATCTACAGCCGGATGAAGTTGAAGGAGATGCAGGATGGGGAGTTGAAGAGTGCAGTTCACCTCCTCCTTCTCAAGCAAAACCGAACCCTGAGATCAGAGTTGCCTTCGACCAAGACATTCCCATCACAAGGCGAACTTCAGAAGGAACTACCGAAACTATTGGTAGGATAATCCCTCCACCGCGTTGGGAGGAACACACCCTCAACAGAGCAGCCGCAGCGGCAGGAGCACATTTCAGAACGGCTTCAGGACAGCTTACAGTTCAGTTCCGCTCCTGGCTGGTGAAGCATGATGACAGGCGTGCAGCAAATGGCCAGTCAAGGGACTTCACACTGCGGGCGCAACTTGTTGTTCAGATCCGTGAAAAGCTCAAACGTGTGTGGAATGACCACATAGGTCAAGGAGATCTCTTTCAGGTGATTGTCGTGAGACCCGCGCCCTTTGCCGATCAGAATGGCGAGACCTTTCTCCACATCATTGCGGAGGTCAACAGACAACCTAGAAGCCCACTACAGCCAGTACTCATGGCCATGCGGGAACTGGCTAGCCTTAGCATCTCAAGGCCGATTTGGTGCGTTGGGCTTTTACCTGATGACTTTGACACGGAGGACGTCTTTGACCTTTGCTTGCCTGTGTGCGAGCGGCACCAGCTGCTCATACCAAGAGGAGGCACTACGAGAGGTTGGTTGGGCCCTCGACAAAGCAGACGAGCCCATGCAGGACTCTTTATTCCCATCTGGTGGGATGAGCGCTTGACCGAGCAAGAGGCGCAAAGACTACATCCAGGAGATGAGGAAGTTGAGGAGTCAATACTCCTGCAACGAGCTGTCATCATCCATGATGATTCAACAAGCCTTCTTCAAGTACCAGGTCCTGCAATCCACCCATGGCCACCCTCTCCTTTCGGAAAGGCTGCTGAGGACGTAGCGAGTTTGATGCAGAGGCCAGCACCATCTAGTGCTCCGAACCTTATACCCACCTTCGTGGCTGGCCTACATTTACCTCTGCGAACTGTTCACATTGACATGGACAGGCCTGTGACAGAGACAGTTGCTGACTTTTGGCCTTATGAAACGGACTCCAGCTCTGTTGTGGCTCTCTACCCGGTTACAGATCCACCCGTTTCTACGCGAACTGGACCTCAGCCCATGCTCATTGCTCAACAATCGCAGGACAGGTTTGAACAAGAACATCCAGATGATGTGCTTGCAGTGGTTACGGTTTCCTTTCAAAGAGACCTTGCAAGTCGAGAACGACGTCATCGGTTCAAGGTTTTGTGGGTCCCATGGCGAGGCACAAGGACGAATTACATCGACTATTTTCGCATGACAGGCCATTGTCGTATGACACACATCATTTGCTTTCTCTATCTGAACAATGTCATATGGCCTGAGACTGATGGAGCAATCAGATCCTTGACCAACGGCGAGCATCTGCGGTTGCAGATTCGAGCAGATGACAACACCGACTGGTGCACCTTTGAATACACGGAGAATGCAGCCCGCCAACGACGGATTTTTGAATCCAGTCCAGAGCCTGCAGATGACCCCGAAGAAGCTGAGAGAAGTAGCAGCTCTGTTTCTGAACCACGATCTCGAAGTCGCAGCAGAAACCCGCCAGATGAGGAGTCAGATTCGCACTCCCTGTTTCAACAACAACCTGGAGGCAGAAGAGTCCTACGGGACATCACCAATTTGGCTAAAGGATCTATGATGTTGGGACAACCACCAGACAAGGAACTTGTGGGTTATCGAATGGCAGAGGACCCGGATGTGACAACGCTTCGGCCTCCCCCCCATGTCTTTGACCGCTGGTGTGGGGATGCTGACGTGAGTGGCACCTCCGAGTTCCACTACCTTCGTACCCCACCTGTTCCTATTGAACTGGCGCAAGCTGTTGAACTGCCACCACCCCCTGAGCGGATCCCCATTGACCTTGCGAGTGCATTGGAACAGACACCGCCTACCAGGCAGACCTCTAATGGACTGGACTTCAGGCCCGCCGCCAGCCTTTTAGAGCTACTTGACAGTCATCTGCTTCTAACCAGCTTTGATTTTACTGCCCCATTGGGTTGGCACCACACATCATACGACTGGCTTGGATACCCTTGGTGGGAGGTCGATGAACCTCTGCAGGAAGTCCACATCTACACTGATGGATCCGCCCGGGAAGAAGGCACTGGCGCTGCCTTCATTGCGTTTGGACTCCAATCAGGTTCTTGGAGACTTTTGGGTTCTTTCTCTCAAACGCTCCCCAGTCACTGGGAAGCACATCATGCTGAGGACCTGGCACTTTGGTACGCCAACAAATTTCTTTATGATGTGTGCCGTATCGCCCATAACAGAGGATTTGAGCTTCCCTGGGACCTGGTCTGCCATTATGACTCTATGGTTGCCGGAGGGAAGGCATTTGGACAGTACACAGCCCACACCCATGTGGCATGTGCTCACGCTACAAGGTGCATGATTCAACTTTGCGACACAGCCTTCAACACTACTATCCGTGGACTACATGTCAAAGGTCACAATGGCGACCCTGGCAATGAAGCTGCCAACACGCTTGCAGAAGCTGCGGCCTGTGGTTCCCCTACACATCCACATGATCCCTTGCTGGCATCTATTGCAGCTGGAGACTTTGGATTTGAGTTTAGTTGGGCATGGGCACTTTTCTATCCACCCTTTGGACCCTACTGGCATGAACTACAGCTGCATCTGCCATTATCTGGCCCCCGCAGCTCATCTTACTCTGGTCTCTCAGCTGTCCCACATGAGCCCTCTACGGAAGAAGAGGCTGGTAAGGTTTGTATGCAGATTGCCACTGCAAATGTCCTCACGCTCAAACCCAAGAAGACTCACAAACAAGCATCTGAAGAAACAGCGTGTGGACTTGGAAGTGCGAGCAGTCAGGATGCCTTTTTCAAGCAATGTCATGAAGAAGGAATCCACCTTTTAGCTTGTCAAGAGACCAGACTGAAGAGAGGCCCACGTTGCAATGAGTGGTATTTCTTCCGACACAGCTCGGCTACTGATCAAGGATGCTATGGCATTACAGTGGCCTTCAGCACCCAGCTGCCGATTGGCACATTTCTTTCGACTGAAGGTATAGAGGAGCCGGTCTATTGGAAGGACAAGGACATCGCGGTCATTGCCAAGAGCCCGAGATTTCTACTACTTCGATCTACCAATGCCCTTTGTCGAGCTATCTTTGTTGCGGCCCATGCACCACACATGGGGCATTCTGAACAGGATATTGCACAATGGTGGACTGACCTGCGTAAACAGATCCCTGGCAACTACAACGATTGGCCAGTCCTCTTCCTTGGAGATGCCAACGCGCATGTCGGCAGTCACACCAGCGCTGCTGTGGGAGATCACCTTTCAGAAGAAGAACACCCCAAGAGCAGCCATTTTCATGATACACTTTTGGATTGGGATGCCTATCTCCCATCCACTTTTCAGGACTTCCAGAAGGGTGAAGCAGGAACGTGGTTCCATCACCAGTCGAAGAAATGGAAAAGAGGAGACTATGTAGCCATACCACGGTGCTGGCCCCTCGAGACCTGTGAAGCAGAAGTCTGCGATCACATTGATTTTGGCCATGAAGCAATGGACCACCGACTGACCAAAGTTTCTTTCACCCGACTGGTCATTGCCAAGACTACCTGGGACTCACGCAACCGTCATCGACAACTACTGCGTACCCTGGACTGTGATTGGAGAGCAGATCCGAAGCTTCTTCGGCAACACATTGTGACCTCCCTCTCTGATGTCTGGCATGATGATGTCCACCGCCATGAGGCTCGACTTCAACATTCGCTACAACAACATTTGGTGGAGTTTGGGCAATCCAGACGCACTTACAGGATAAAAACCCATCTCTCTGACTTTACTTGGCAGTTGGTTCTGGACAAGAGAGACTGTAAGAAGCGTCTACGTTTGGCCGAGGCTTCCCGCTCTACACTGCTCCTGGCTACTTTCTTCCATACTTGGGCCTCGACGGTTACATCAATCGATCTTCCGGCACTCTCCCGGATATCCGATGCTGAATGTAAGAAGAACGACCACCAAACCGCACAACTGCAACGGGAGCTCCAAGCCATTACAAGAAGGGCAACAGCGGCGGTCAGGGCTGATGACCGTTGCTTTTATGAGTCCTTGGCGGTGAAAGCTGCTAGCTGTGATCAGGCTAGAGATGTTAAAGGTTTGTGGAAACTGCTTAAAGCATCGATCCCCAAGCACAAGGCAAAGAGAAGAGGCGACAATCCACTTCAAGATGTTGAGCTGGAGGGCCAATGGGAACATCACTTTGCCACGCTTGAAGCTGGACAGAGCTGTGACCTGGCTGGTGAGTTTGCCCGCTGCAAGGACCATCAGTCGGAAAACACCTGGCATGTATCACAGCCTTCGTTGCAGGATCTGCCAACCAGGTTTGAGATTGAAAATGTGCTCAGGGCTACACAACCCAACCGGGCCACGGGGCTAGATCCGGTCCCATCGGCTCTCTACAAATACAATGCAGTAGAGCTCGCACAACCAGTCTTTGACTTACTTCTGAAGGTGTTCTGGCAACAGAAAGAGCCCTTCCCCTGGAAGGGGGGGGCAATGGTACCAATACATAAGCGAGGATGTGTTACACGTGCAGAGAACTATCGTGGCATTATGTTGTTGCCCACGCTGGCGAAAAGATTTCATGCTCTGCTCAGGTCTCGACTGGTACCACCACTACAGGTCATGAAACCTCTTGGCCTCATTGGTGGCCTTCCCCACCAGGAAGTTGGATTTGGCAGCCTTGCTATCCGCAGCTTTTGCAACATTGCAAAAGAACGCCACTGGCCCTTTGCTGTCCTATACATCGACCTCAAACACGCATTCCATCACTTGATCAGGGAACTGCTCTTCGGCGTCACAGACCCGGAGGGGTTTACTGAAGTCTTGCGAGCCGTTACGACCAGTGGTGGTGATCAAGAAGAAGTGAAGCGGCTTTGCAATGAAGCAACTCTACGGCACTTTGGAGTCTCTCCAGGACTACAGCGCCTTCTTGCTGATGTCCACACCAACACATGGTGTACTATTGGTGAAGGTGGCCCAGCACTGCGCACCAATCGAGGGTCACGTCCAGGCTCTCCCCTCGCGGACATTATCTTCCACTTCTTAATGGCCTCCGCGCAACGGGACTTGGAAGCCATTTTACAGGCCAAACAGGGATATCAGCATATCCTTGATCACCTTGGTTTGCCTGTCTGGCCGGTCACCTGGGCAGATGACATTGCGATACCCTGGGCAGCCCGTGATTCTACAGAGCTCCTTCAGGATTTACATGACATTGTCCATTCGGCCCACAAGACTTTCACCATGCGAGGTCTTACTCTCAATTTCCAAAAAGGAAAAACATCGGCTGTGGTGAATCTTGCAGGACCGGGAGCTCCAGCTGCACGTCGACAACATGTACTACACGCTGCTCCTGGAATTGATGTGTCCTTGTGTGACGGTACCACAGTTTTTCTCTCTTTTGTGCCCATCTACAAGCATCTTGGAGTACAATGCGCCAGTAGCCTGGGTACTGAATTTGAGATCCGGAAAAGGATCGGTGAAGCGAGACAGGCCTTTGTCTCAATGAAGAGGCGTATCTTCCTTAACAAAAGGCTCCGTGTCCGGACCAGACTACAGTTGGCCGACTCCTTGGTCTTCTCAAAGCTCTACTTTGGCCTGGGAGGGATTCCCACTGTTGGAGAGCGACTGATGAAACAGATTGTGGCTTTCGTCAGTCGAGTCTACCGAGACATATTGGAACAGCCTCTATGGGGCGAAGCGCCCATGGAAACGGAGCACTTCTTCATGATTCACCGCCTCACTCACCCGAGGATCCGCATTGCCAGAGATCGTCTCCTCTTTGCTTCACGGCTATTTCGGTCAAAACCAACCTTTGTCCATGACGCCCTCTCATTGGAGCACAAGGCCTGCAAGACCGCCTCTTGGCTCAGTAGCTTGCAGGATGACCTGGATTGGATGAGAGCAACTCTTCAAGACCAATGGCCCGACAACGTTGGATGTGGCGTTGAGGATCTTACCGCACATTGGAGGCACGGTTCGTTATCCTGGCCCACTCTGGTACGGCAGGCCCATGCAAAACATCTCTTACAAGAGCGAGGAATGGCTCAGGTCTTTCACTGGCACCGCCAGATCTTCGACATTCTGGACAAGACAGGATTCAAATTTTCACCGGATCCTTTGCGGGATGACGAAGGCATCTCTATGGGTGGGAAAGTTTGTCATTGTGGCCGAGTCTTCACAACGGGGCAAGGGCTACAATTACACAAAGCCAAAGCCCACCACGAGTATGCACCTGAGCACGCCTTCGTTACTGGAGCAACGTGTACGGTATGCAAACGCTACTTTTGGTCGTTTCAACGATTGCAGCAACATCTAGCTTACATTCCGCGGGGTGGTCGAGGTGGCGCCTACAATCGTTGCTTTGCAGAGCTGGTACGTCGAGGTGGGGATCCTACCCAATTTGCACGAGTGGTCCTCCCAGAAAGCTCCCAAGGGTGGAACCGGAGAGATGCACTCCCTGTTGAAGGCCCAGATTGGCTTCCACCTTCAGCTGCCCAGATTGAAGCCCAGGTCCTGAAGCAACAATTAGACCAGGCTCTTTTGGAACTCCAGACTTTCGGACTTGATGTCGCTCCAGAGGATCATTTCCAGACGGCATTTATGGAAGAGCTGACACATCAGACGCGGACCTGGTTTGATTCCTTTGACCCGGACACGCTACCTCATGTTGCTAGGGGCCAACTACAGGATGCCTGGATTACCGCTTTGGACAATGAATGTCACTCCGGAGGGTGCTTTGACTCTACCGCGAGGTTTCCTCCTTGCCCTGGAAACCTGGGGGCAACGAGTCCTACCCGACATCATGGACGAGTGGGTCGACGGCTATGCAGAGGGGTATGCGGACAGTGCTTTTGCGGAGATACTTGCTGGCTTGAATGGATATCCTGTACTCCTACGGTATCGTGCTATGGAACGGCGCTACTACGATGTGGTCAGAAGGAGCGAGCAAGCTGCGACCCCCAAACCGCACAGGCTCCCCAAGAACTACCAGGCTCCCGCAAACACTTCGGGGAAAAAGACGGTACCGATTCAGAGCCACTTTGTGTCACAGGACGTCTGGATACGAGGCCTTCGCCAAACAGAGTGTGTACAACATCCGGAGTTACCGGATACGGCACCACGGCTCAAAACTGTGGACGACAAACCTCATTTTGTTGTGGTACACCTGTTTTCAGGTCGACGCAGGGACTCGGATTTCCACGCCCATCTTCACCATCTTTTTGCTCACATTGATGCCCAGCTCACGGTACTTAGCCTGGACACGGCTGTCAGCAAGCAATTTGGTGACTTGACGGTGGGTTCTGAAACTTGGAAGAACTTGGTCCCACTCTATGAGAAAGGGTTGGTCTGTGCCACCCTTGTTGGTGCACCATGCGAGACGTGGTCAGAAGCACGTCATACAGAGTCCCCGGAGGACGACAAGACTGGACGGGTTTGGCCGCGCCCCCTTCGATCACATGATCGACCTTGGGGCCTGCAAGGGCTCAGCAACAAGGAGCTTCGCCAACTGCAGCAAGGTTCACAACTCCACCTGTCGAGCCTGTGGCTGTGTTTGCACCATCTCCGGTGCGGAGGACTCTTCATGAGTGAACATCCTTGGATGCCGAAACGGCCGGAAAGAGCCTCTTCCTGGAGAACTCCTCTGATGGGATTGGTGTGTGGTTTGCCGCGCATTAAACTGTGGTGCATTCATCAGGTGAACTGGGGGGCCCCAGCTGTGAAACCCACTGGCATCCTTACTTGCCGGGGGGAACACCTGGGCAAAAGTTTCTCCAAGTGGCGGCTGAAAGAACGGCCCAAAGTGGAAGCGGCTATCGGCAAAGATGCCCAGGGCATGTTCAATACCAGCAAGCTCAAGGAATATCCCAATGAGTTTTCGCTGGCTTTGGCCCAATGTGTGGCCGATTTTGTCAGTATTCGCAAACATGGATCCCCGGTAGAATGCGAGAGTCATCTACTGGCGTGGATCAATGATGCCAAAAAGGCTTGTGAGTACTTCTTTCGTGAGCAGTGGCTGCCTGACTATCAACATTAGCCAGCCCACTGCTCTTTGCATTGTGCTTTTCCCTCGCACTAATTAGGTGCCAATTCAAACTGGCTACAAGGCAGTGATCCTTCCCATCGCCGCAATTGGAAAAAAATTTTGATGAACGTTTTTGATATGTGCAGTAGCTTGCTGACGTTGACATTGTGCATTGGTAGAGCAGTGTTCTTTTTGCTGACTGCAGACTATGTAGCCCACCAAACGCAACAAGGGTTTTGTTTTAGTGATTGCGTGCACAATTTTCGCTTGTCGGGTAGCAGCTTTGCTGTAGCAGTTGCTTGGCGCTGGGCCTCTCCACGGAATTTGCCTAGGCCTCTATTCCACGGCACTGCAAACTCCCGGGCCTGGAAGCCCTCGTTTATTTTCAAATCGCGCAGCTGCACGGTTGAACCTGGCGAAGTGGGATGAAGCCTTGCAGGACATCATGGAAGCCACAAAGAAGGATCCTGCCAATCCCAAGGTGTGTCGCTACCTCAGTTGAGTACTTGCAAGACGAACAGATGTCAAAAGTGGAATGTGACTAGCGTTTTCAAGCCTGTGCAATGTTCTGCGGCATCATATGGGAATAACTTGCTAATTGCAATGACTCTGCGCAAAATGTGTTTTTGGGCTCAAAAAGACTCACGAATTACCCTTCCTTACTCACTTTCTGCCGACTTTGCTGCGCAGACGAAGCAGACTGAATCATGTATCGATCTATTTACTACATATTTTCCCTTGCTCTCATTCCGTGGGGTGAGACCATCAATGTGAAGAGAGCCGTGGATTTGCAGGAGGCTTGCAGCGTTCTAGAGAACCATGAGGTTTATTCATCAGTGAAGGTAGCCATCGGCAATCCTCCGCAGCTCTTTGATTTGGTGGCTGATACTGGCAGCGACAACTGCATCGTGAATGATTGTTCCTGCAAGCAATGCCCAAAAGCTTGGGGATCCTGTTTCACAGAGCACTCAAACTCCTTCAGGTTGCCGATGTTCAAGGTGCCTGTGAAAGTGCTGTACTCACCAAAACTGTCGGTGCACATGAGAGGGCGCAAGAGCAATATGACACTGTGTATCATTTTTTGTTTGTACATGGGGTTTGTATATACTTGCGCGATTTTGCGAGTACATTTGCATCAGTTGCAGGTGCGTCATGCCCCTTCCACGCAAAAAAATAACTATATGCTATGATTGTGACGCTTAGGCATCCCTAAGCTACTTAGCAAAGAAAGTTGTAAGAGACAGTTGTAAAGGTTTCATGAATTCATAATATAGCGAATATAGATACATGCTCCCAACTGTATCCTTCAACCCGCACTTGTGATACTTTACCCCTTTGTTCATCAGGTGGACACCGAAGATGGTGGCCCAATCGAAGCACCTGCCTCGATGATCATGCGCTTTGGCAGTGGCGATATCTCTGCAGAAATTGTTTCAGATCAATTAGAAGTTGGCCCCGTCAAAGT
>Ga0126337_10001146_pt1 | contig 15503 bp, 8 predicted proteins | sample DipCmetagenome_FD_92527 | JGI IMG/M metagenome (GOLD analysis project Ga0126337, IMG submission 92527) | Coral microbial communities from La Bocana,Puerto Morelos, Mexico - Diploria C A metagenome | ecosystem: Host-associated > Invertebrates > Cnidaria > Coral | place: La Bocana,Puerto Morelos... | reverse complement strand
TAAATACCAAATTACAAGATACATCTGTATTCCATAATAAGAGAGATGAATCATAAAAATTGTTTTATATGTCTACTTAATAAGGGAACAAGAGAAATTAGGATAATGAGACAAGATTCTTTTTCAAGCATAGTTATAATAGTCTCACTGAATGGTTTCCATTCTCTTGTCAAATTAAATCGCTTTCGTAGAGGTGTTGACGAGGAATGAAGTAAGTAAAATCAGTCTTTTCTTAATTGTCAAAGATGTTGTCGCTTCTAGCAGGTGTTTAGAATTACACTGTAATTACACTGTACCTTTTTGAGTAGTAACTTAGACTTGGTTGGGGAAAACATTGTTGATAAAATAAGTTACATTTAAAAATCCTGAAAAAATTCTTAAGGGATAATAAAGGCTTTCCATCTCTTACCATTTTCACTAGCAAAACATTGTATGGTTTCCGGAGGTTTCGAATAATTCGGCTATAGTAAATGCTATATCCATATTTTTATTATTTTGCGGTTGGTTCTAGACACATGAAAGTCGGCACACACGTGGGACTAATTAATCACTGCAACTATTCACCCCCCTCCCCCCACCCCCTGACGAGTTTACACGAAGAGACTGGTCACAGGGACCAATTCAATTCATACGAAGCATATTGAAACAAGTCGCAGGGACTTTGAACTCATGAAACTAGTCACAGGGACCAAATTTTTGTCCCCGCGACTAGATTCTGTGGTAAAAATGGCTAGTTCACACAATGGGACTTGTCCCCGCGACTTGCTGAAGGGATTTGTCTTCGCGTGTGTGCCGTGTGTGTCTCGCCTTTTGTTCAAACCTGAAAAGCAGGTTAGCACAGGCTTGCAAGCTATGACGAATGAAAATGACGAATATAACATTTTATACGCGACATCAGGTTAATTTTAAGGAGAGACAAGACGTTGATATTTATTGGGCACGCGGTTACTTAGTAGAGGCGGGTGTCACTTCAATTGAGGACTTTTTCTTTTTTTTAAGTGGCTCTCACTTAAGCTTTTTTAAAAAAAGCAAAAATTACTATGGCCATCGATTGCAATGTAGTTGCAATTTTGTATGTCACAATCTATAACTATACAACTTTATTGTCTAGCAATGTATCTTCTCAGGGGTTAACCGTAATTGTCAAACTCAATGGGAGAGTTTCAATCAGATGAACGAGATGCTTTTTTAAGAAACACGAGTGTAAGTGTTCCATCACATTTCCAATTTCGATTTTCGAATTTCGCCCTTGTTTAAAAATGTGACGATCGAGGCGCGAGTGTTCAACTGACATTTCTTTTCAATCTAGACAGAAATTATGGAGCAAACAATAGACATATAATTAAAGCACTGTCACGGTGCGTCTGTGAGGCCAGCCAGTATTAATGTCTTTTTTTACAGTGGAACCCCGCATTACTGTCACCTCGTTGTTACGGCCATTTTTTTTGTCTCGGCGAAACGCCCTATTTCTTTTTATGCGGGGACACTCGAACCAGCTATGATTATCTTTCCATTGTTACTTTTTACCCACTGATATAGATATCTGAATTCCGGATGCTTATCAAAGAATGCTTGTCTGGAAGTGCAATTGCATATCTGTGAAGACGACACTTACATGAATAGATCAGTCATTAAATTTGACCCTACCTCGTAAATACGACCAAATTTTTCTTGACCTTTTAGTGACCATATTAACCGGGTTCTACTACATTTAAATTTTAATTACTTTCTATGGAAACGAAGGAGTAACGATCATAATTTTCTTTACGAGAGAGTGTAAAAAAGCAAGAGCCAAAACTACTTCAGTTATGACAAAAAAATATGTTTTTGTCGATTAGATGTATCGTTAAATCTACCGAACAAGCAACTGATAAATCACAGTTGACTTATAGACAGAAGGTCTACCTCTCGGATCATTATTTAATAGAACGGAAAACACTAGTCTGGTAGGTAGTTCATGAGCAAGCGTGTTAATCATAGTAAAAGTTATATGATCGGATTACGTCTCTCACACGGTTAGCATCTAAACTCAGTTAATTCCATAACATTTTAATTTCCCTAGAGTGTGATATCCTTCCTCGTCAGCATCGCCAGTGTCGCCAAACCTCAACTGAGAAACAGGAAGGTGGGACTTGTTGGTCAGAAGACCGCCGTCTTCCCGCCAAATTTGATCATTCTTATCACAGTTACAAGGCCATTGACGATCAGCGCAAGAGTTGTTCATTCCGCATGCGCAACGGTTACCGTAAATAGCTCCGCCCCAATAAGTCATTTTCTCACCATCACGTGACAACCAATAACCATGATCATTTTTACTCAACAAAGCTGATCTGCACTCAAATTTAATAAACTGTTCGCAGCTCTTGGAAGCTTCTGTCAATCCTTTTAACTGAGAGAAGGTGGCACCGATGTAGTGGATGTCAAGTTGGTAACTACCTGCTCCTTCAGATCCATTGACGAGTGTCCTGTTCTCACTGTCGTGTCCGACAACTGTCACTCCTACGCCCCCTTTGTCACTCATGTTACAATAAACAGCAAATGGATTCTCGCCCTGTACGCCATCTGGATCAATGACGTAATCACCACTCATAACGCTGATATCTGTTTTCACCTTATTACAGGTCTCAGGGTACTTGACAAAAACAGCGACATTCGTGTGAATTGAGCTCAGTGAGTTAGTAGCACTACAGGTATAATTACCGCCATCATCGAATTTAGCGGACAAGATGATCAAGTCTTGCGATGCATCGATAGTCGTTCCTTGATTTAATGAAGGGCCTCCATTGAACAGCCAGGAAATTGTTGGCAGTAAATCACTTTTAGCCGTGCAGGCCAGTCTAAGCGTCTCATTAGCATTCACAATCACAGTGGATGGAGGCTTTTCGATGAATTTGAGAGCAGTGTAAACTCGAAGCTGCACTGATGATGATGTGGTACCCCAAATGTTAGTAGCTGAACACAAGTATGAGCCACTGTCGTCTGTGGTGACATTCAATATGGTCAGATTTCCTTGACCTACGATGTTTCTTGAATCAGGGAGACTTCCTTGAGATTTGCTCCATATGATCGGGTCTGGTGTAGGATTGCCGTTCATGTTACACGTCATGATCACGTTATTTCTTTCTTCAACTGCAATTGTGTCTGGAGCTACTTGTACAACAGGAGGTGCTAGGAATTAAAAGCAGGATTATTTTAAAACTGGTTAGCATAGATATCAAAGCGTTTTGAGACTACCTTTATCCCCCAATAGAAAACCGGTTATCATATCATTTATATCCATGTAAAAGGTGAAAGAGATGGGATTCGTATAAAATGCAGCCGAACCTCTGACTGCAATCACTTCTCATAAGCGACCACATCTCCTTAAGTGACCAGTTTTCCAGAATACCAAATTACTATATCTAGAACTTCTCGTAGCGACCACTTCAAAGTGATCGCGACCACTTTTAGAGGTAAATCTTTTGATTTTAACCTCTCTTAAGCGACTATAACCTTCCGTAAGCGACGGCATAGATATCAAATATAATATAATATATAAAAGAGCGAAAATTGGATAATAAGGTGTTTTGACATGATCGTATTCATGGGTAGTAAAAGAGACGGAAATTTATCAATGGCAAGTGCCGGATTTTCACAAAATTGACTTTTTTCATGAAGAAAATATCTAAAAGTCTCTGCAGTGCCCACATACAAATAAAGCACACGTTTGACCCAATATGATCTATACTCTCGTAATGAGCGACCACATCCCTTACGCGACCACCTAGGCTTAATTGACATCCTGGGTGGCCGCTTACGAAAAATTCGACAGCATTTGTTTTAATTTCGTTCAGTAATGTTCCTAGAGATCGATTATCTGTCATGCTGCTGACAATTTTTACCATGTATGGAGTTCAGGGCCGACAAAGGAAATGTAAGGTGCTGAAAGAGAACTACCCAAATAAGTGAAGGAGGGAATTTTAAAGGTAACATACATACCTTCTTTGCAAGTCTGTCCCAGTAGTCCATTTTTACACACACACCGGTAACCTCTATCAGTGAAGCCTGTTTGACATCGCATGATCACAGAACAAGGATTACTCGAGCATGGGTTCTATATTTTACGTACGGGAGAAAATTCACCAAAATCAGTGTGTTGTCAAAGATAGCTAGTCATCTGGGGATAGAGCTGATACAGTAGAAATTAAGAGGATCACAAGAACTGTATGCTCTGACCTTGAACGAGGTGTAAACAGTTCCCTGCTCCTCCTCAAGATCATCGGGATGAATAACGTCACAAGAATTGCTCAACTCACACAAATAATCTCCATTTTGAAGTGGCTTGACATTGAATGAAACACAGTCATTCTCAATGAAGCAGTTCACATCACATGCGCTAGCGTCCTGTATCATCAAACTCTTGAACACGTGACCCGTGAGAGTGCGATCCTCGATTGAAGGATTGATTTCAACTTCTCGACAGTCTTCTGTGTATTGAATATAATTTGTTTATGAAAACGTTTTCCATCAGTTTTTTTACTGTTTTATTGTTGCTTTAGTGTTCACATTAGTGTACCTAAGGTTGCATTGGTGTAAAATCACCCATTCTTTATTTTCGAATTTCCAATAATTTATTTTTTACTCTGTTTGCCCCCACATCATCCTGGGACGTCTAGTGCATTTCATAACAATAGTTAATACAAAGGGTTGTGTCGTTGTGGGGAGGGGGAGAAAGAAATAATTATTGGGAATCGGAAAATAAATAATTTAAGTAACTTCTCTTTCTGCTTTTAGCAAACCGGCCCCTGAATCAATAAAATATTGGTAGTGACCAAGGATTTAATAAAATGGCAATCGAAACTTTGGGTCGTGCAATTTTGGTTTGAAATCATATTTGTAACTTCAGGTCGAACTTAATTTAGTGTTATTTGCTTCTCTGAGCTTTCCTGTCACAAACTGAGAAATAGAAAACATGTACCGTGAGTTATAGAAACACGAGTGCAAGTTTGGGAGAACGAGATATGCTGTGGGAACACGAGCCGCAGGCGAATGTTTCCACAGCTTTATCGAGTTCTCCCAAACGTTCACGAGTGTTTTTATTAAACAATTAGATTATCAGGTCGAGATTTTTATCGCGTGATAGTTGACGAGGGCGCAGCGCATGTTTTAGTATAAATCTACTATTCGTTCAAAGCTTCATCTTAATCCTCTTCATAAACACTGCAAAACACCAAGAAGCGGCCGTAATTTTGTTAACAATGGCACACTGCTACGTTACTCACTATCTGTCACAGAATAGATAGTGGGTAGCGTAGCCAATCAGAGCGCGGCATTTGTGATAGAACGCTAGTAGATTTATACTAAAACTCGATAGAAACACGGAGAACATGTTTTCTATTTCTTTTAGAAAATACCGCGACGCAAACAAGAAAAAAAACCTGTTTACTTTGGTCTTAATGTAAATTCTCTTTGCTAGACCCATCATTATGTCAACAACGTGCTAGTTCTGTGTTTCTATCGAGTTTTAGGAAATAACCCAAAGCAAATACGCGCGCTGATTGGTTTAAAACCGTGTTTCTTTATAACTCGATAGAAACACAGAACTAACACGAGCTGTTGACGTAATACACGGGCGTAATAGCACGTTATAGCACGAGCTGTTGATATTACCAGCCTGCGGCCCTTGTTCCCATAGCACTTCTCGTTCTCCCAAACTTTCACTCGTGTTTCTATAATTCCATAGAAACACGTTACGTGTTTTCTATTTCGTAAATAAAAACACGGTTTTAGGCCAATCAGCGCACATATTTTCTTTGGGTCATTTTCTAATATACATTAATGTATTGTTTTATATTTATAAATGGCAAAAACAAAATATTCAAGTTTTGAAATCACAAGTATGATTTCAAAATCGTCATTCGGCAATTGAAATGCGAATCTCATACAGGCGAAAGACTTTTAATTAAGTTCAGGTTGTACGCAATACCTCTTAGCCAGTTTATTTTCAAATTATTGTTTTCAAGAAAAAAAGTTGAAACTGAGTAGATTTATCCATATTCCAGTTGCAAATTTATTTGCTTTTTTCACCGTGCAGTGTTTGTTGATTGAAACTACAGTCTTCGCTCTCGAAAGTGGATCGCATCTTAATTAACAAGTTAGTTCTCGAAGGCATAAAAAACATTTATATTTCCACCACGAATATGTTTCAAAAGGTGGCATCAGTAAATGACAGACACACGTAAGGCATGCCGAGTTTTATTTTAATTAAACAACTATGCAAAGAGGATCTAAGTCAGAGGAAAAACACATAAAATTCAAGTTTACCTACCCTCTCCAGGAAAGAGTCCTTTACAGCTGCCTAGCAGAAAACACGATAGAAAGAGAAATCGCAAAGCCATTGCTAACAGTTTTGTGGTAACTTACATTAAGTTGAAAGTAGAAAGGAAGACACAACACTGGCAAACTGGCTTTATTGTAGTTCCCTTAAACGTCACGTTTCTTTTAATAACGTGCATTGCGCAGCTACAATTAAATATTTATACATAAAGACAAGAGATGGAATTGACATTTTAATGGCATCTTGTCAAGAAAAAGATGTAATTTTAGTCTTCTCGTTTTCTGTTCAAATGAAATTTTGAAAAACACTCAAATTTATTGCACAGGAGCCAATACAGGACTGGTTTCTTTGTTCGCCATATCATTTAACGACTTTAATTTGTTCTTGGTCGCGAGTCAAAGTAAATGGTACCTGTTGTAATATTGACTCATAAAAGTAGTGAATCATGAATTAAATATATCCCCCAAATCGGTCTGCTTCTGGTTTAAATCTTAAATATAACAGAACTCTCAATTTGAAAATTTTTAACTTAAAAATCTGAAGAAAAAGACACAAAGGAAAGTTTAACTAAATTCATGGTTTCTATTTCCTGTGTTTTTTTTTCATCATTTTTCGTCTCCTTAACTTTCTCTTGATTACATATATAGCATCTTCAGATGTTATTCAAAGTTGAAGGACTCTGAGTGTATATCTCTAATCTCTGCTCTAGTCAGTTCTGAACTCTGATAGCTCGTCAGTTATATATCCAAGAGTTGTTAATTGTAGACATGTTTTAGGTACAAGACTCGGTGACTTTGAAAAACCAGTAGACATGTTAGGGGACAAGACTCGGTGATCTTGGAAACTGGCCAGAGACATCTCTGAAACTCACTTTAAAAAGCGAATATAAACAGACCCACTCGAGGAACCAACGCAGAGCGAGAATTGCCAATAACAATGAGTACGAATGAAAACTAGGCTAAAACGGAAACTTCAAATACAAACACTATAGACAAGATAACCAACACAACCTAAACATAGAAACTCCTAGTGTGTCCTGAACCTTGAATAACCTTGGACTATAGACTTGATTAACAAAATAACCAAAGCATCGAGGCACTAACCCAAACATGTCCACTGACGATCGCGAAGACTAAAACATAGCAACGGGCCCTTAATAAACCAAGATAAATAACGTAAAACATCTGTGTGGGCAAACAGGCCCTTACATCAACAGATTTGCACGGAAGCAACAAATTGACAAATAACTAACAGAATAAAAATAACTACATTAATCTAAAAAACGAATTTTTGCTTCACAACATATTTACTCTTTTGTTTGTTTACCAATATACCATTACAAAAAAGTCACTGTCCTCCCTCTTTCGTCGCTATAAGCAGTATATTTTATTCAGAAATATCAATAACGTCGAGAATATTGCATCTCGACTGAATGAATGCTAATAAAAATTAATTATGTGTAATCTGATACGAAAACAATTGCAAGTTATACTGATCGGTCCGGTGGAGGATCTAGTGCTTAATGGACTAATAATAAGTAATTGAATGTAATTTTATTTTCTTATTTATTTTCAACTCTCTACCTTAGACTATAGTAGCGTAAATTACAGGTGATTATTGCATGAAGTTTTGTACTTCATCACTTAGGGAAACATTGTCAGTTACACAGGAAAAAAACATTAAAAGCAAAAAGAATCGTGTTTCTTATATGATTAACGGAATTAAGCCATGATCCCTTATTCACTTTCTGTCAACAGTCGTAGTTAAAAGTAGGTAATTGTGAAGGCAATATATAGTAATTTTTCACACCACTCCTAAGAAGATTAATTTTATGACGAGATTTGACATTGATGACGATATTGGAAGCCTATAGCAAAGCTCCTTTTACTTACTAAAACAGTTGAGCTTAATATAAATGGGAATATATGAATATAAAAGTCACGAAAAGGACTGCTAGCTGGAACTAACGGTGAGTTTGAACCTGTGACCATCACTGTGAGCTCTTCTGAGAGACTCGCAAGGGCAACCATACGAGCCGAGACTGCTTAACTTGTTTCATGTAGAGACTATTAATTTTCCGGCCTAGACCAAAGTGACAAATCTAGAAAACTAGAAATAGAAATCGACTTGCAAACTGATATGATTCTGAATCTACTTGATTTCAACGACTTGTTTTCAGGCTGTAGTTGTACGTTTTAAAACCTTCAACGAGAATAATTAAGGCACTAAGGCCCCCTTTATATGTTCTTGATTACCCGAGAAAACCCTCCCCTGGAGTTACCCTGGCTAAGGTAACATTTAGTTTATCAATCTTTGCAAAATTCAACCAACCGCTTACATTCGAATTGTGAACCCGTCTCGTGGGGGCGAGCCAACTTGTGTGGGCGAGATGTCTCGCCTCGACAGGTAGTAAGCGGGACAACCTTACTTCAAATAAACGCTTTGGCTCGCCGGCGTTGTGCGTATCAAAGAAGTGAAAATTGACTCCGCAAAACCTACTTTGATCGAATGACCGAGGGAAACTCAAGGAAAGAGGGATATTTGCACATTTGACTGTACAGTTTTAAGTAATAAGGCGGAGTCTACTTTTTAATCGGCCTGCAGAAACTTCGTTTTCATAAATAAACGCTCAACAAAGTTGCCTCTGGGGGAGGGCTGTCCCGGCTACACGTAACCATATAGCTAGGGCCTAATTTAAGGTCTAATAACAAGAGTCGAGCGTCCTGTTTTAACTTAATTCTATACATGTTTCCTAAACAGTGATGCTACCTTAAAAACCTGTTACCAACCTGTTATTAAAATCTTATGCAATCACATAACGCGATGTCATCTACTGGCTATTTTCAACATTTTTCACAGGATTGTCAGCCTCGACGAAATACAGCCGAACAATTCGGCTGCAAAGTCTGACAAACTGATCTGTATTCTGGCTGTATTGTATTCACGATGCTTATACAAGTGTATTTTGATTTACAATTTACAAGCTCGTATCTTGACTTTGTCGCGCACCTTGATTACCACTAGATGTATTTGCAGACTGTGCGTTACAGCCAGAGCCGCTTTGCTTGTTGTTTTCTCTTTTGGTTCTCAGTTTCTTTAAGATATCAGCCACTTTGCTCCTGTACAATTCAAGAGCTCTTCCACTGACAGCGAATGACAGGAAAATAAATAGTCCTGTAGAGTTAAAAACGAGTTAAATGTCTTAAAATGACCTGCAAATTGCGTTCTCGAGGAACAAAAGAACGCATCCTAATTTCATTCTATCTGCAGCCAGGAAAATTTTTTATTTTTGTGCAAAGTGGCCCCCCTCCAGAGTTTTTAGGAGCTTTGCGCGTCGTTTTCGGGTCCATCTGCTACCTCATTTGTTTCCTCTTTTGTGGTTTCTTTCGTTGTTATCAACTTCCAAAAATCAGATAGGGTATCAAACCAAGTCGGCGGAAGCGACCACTTTAAATATACACATAAACTGTGCAAGAGGTAACTCTGGGACTGTTTAATCTTGCACAACCTTGATAAATGCGGCTACTCGACTAAGTTGAGCAGAAGAACGCTATTCAGACCTACGTGCTCTTTAGACTATTAACGCCTCTGTTAATGCTTAATAAGCATATATATATATATATATCACAAAAAAAGAAAATGGCAAAGGGGCGTACGTTTACCTTGAAGACTGTTCAGAACCACATACGGGTACCACAGGAAGGATAAAGGTTGCAGGTTTGCTGCAATTCCAAGAATCCATGTGACACCCATCACTGAAGCCATTTTAACACAAATAACAGCAACGTTGCCACCCTGTCTCTGATTCGTTACTTGCTGTGTCTCCTAAGGACGAAAAGGAAGAAGCTCGTGAAAATACGAAATCTTCGGTAGGAAAATGGGTTGTTCATACCATTACCTATACTAAAGGTTGTACGTAGGCAAGCTCTCTCTTAATAATGCGACTAGACTATCGCTAGACGGACAACATAAAACAATTAAACATCATCCTTTATTGATAATAGTACAGAAGGTGTAAGTGCCGGTGTTATCAATTGAATTTTAAGGCCGGGGTACACCTGAAGGGCGCAACCTCGTTCCCAGGGCTTTTCCCTTGAAGGTGGGAGCTCACATTCAAAGGAAAAGCCCTGGGAACGAGGTTGTTGAGGGGCGTATTTTGGCAGCGTATTATAACTGTAACGCAAATATTTCGTTCCCGTTTCAAGCAATCAAAAATCTGCCTGCTTATTCTACGTATCTACGTTTCGGGCTGTTACTGTTTTGGTGGTTTTTTTGACTTTTTGGTATCTTATCTTTCGCCTAGTCCAGTAAAATATTGTCTAAATTCTCTAAACTATCCACACTTGTTAAACACATACGATAAACTTTGTAATAATGAAGTCAATTTTGCGTCTGTCCTCTAATAGATCATAGGCGAGAACCACAGAAAATGCGATATTAATTTTGGTTATTACATATCACCAAATCTTGAATGTTCAATATTTTGCAAGCAAAATGTCTGATATCTTAATCTTGAATTTTCAATAGTTGGCAGGCCGCATCTAAATTTTCAAATACTAAATTTCTAATTTTGAATTTGCAAATAGAATTTCCAATATTTGCCAATACAAAAATTGATGTTTTAAACCTTAAATTTCAATGTTTGACACCGTAAATATTAAATTTCCAAACTTTCAATTTTTACTGGTTCTTGAATTTTCAGATCTTAAACATTTGCAACATTTCACAGGCCACTTAAATACTTGGCAAGCCAAATCTTGAATTTTTAGTATTCACCAAAACAAATATTGATATTTCAAACCCTGGATTTTCAATATCTGCCGACGCAAATATTGAATTTTCCGGCCAGGAATTTTCAATTTTTGGCATGAATGAATATATAAATCCTAAGTTTTCAATGCTTGACGGTGAAGTTTTACATTTTCCATATTTGCCAACGCCAATCTTCAATTTCCAAATCTTACATTTTCAATATTTGCTAAAGGAAATCTTTTATTTCCAAAACATTCTAGATACGTCTTTATCAGTCTTGTTGTCTTTCTGTCAAACTTCAAACATCAGAATATTCATTTTGAAGAGAATCATCAATGATTCAGTAACACTGAATTGTTAATTTAATGTTGTTAATTGTACTTACTTTACGAGTCTTGACAATGTGAATAACAATGTGTCCCAAGGCAAACAGGTTGAAGACCATCAGCAGTGCAACAGGCAAAACAAACGAAAGAAGAAGGGCCCGAGGCTGTGATATGAAACATTCGTCTGCTCCTTGCCCTGTGATGTAAAAAAGAAAGCAATAGAGTAAAGACCTTATTAAAACGCATCTTATCCACGTACACACCTTCCATACATAATTTACGCGTATTTGTCTTGTCTGATACTCATCATAGATTTTAGGCGGGATTTTCAGACGAATTATTTGAGATATCTCAATTATTCCACATAGTGGCAAATTTGTATCTGTAACCTCTGGCGACAGTGTATTAATTGTTATTTTATTGTAATCACAAGCATTCAAAAGTTGTATATAGCTTATTTCAATCAGTGCTGTAAGTTATCATTATCTACTTCCCATATCCGATGGAACCCTTTTTGACATGATCAACCGCGACACATAGAAGGACGACCAAGGCAGGAGTTCCCCAAGCGTACAGACAATACTGCAAAAGGCGTTTCTTGTAGTTTCCTTGTCGGTTAACAGCAACACCATCTTTGAAACAATCAAGAGGAAAAACTCAGATGGTATATGAATGAAGGAAACTCTCAGATACTAGCAATGTATTAACGAACTATAACTTCGATAAACTCGGAAACCAAAACAGTTTGAATCGAGGAATGATCTTGCGCATCATGATCAGAATCCTGCTTATAAAATTGTTGCATTGATTGATAAGTATAGCCCATGGCATTATTAAACTCCTTATCGCTATCGATAGATCAATTAAAATTTGGCCTGAATCTGGACACAAGCAGCGTGTAGAACTCACCCGAAGGAGTGAAAATCCGATGCACATCATAGGCCATAACGTTCATCCACGTGAAGGAGGACAGAACAAAGAAGTGAAGAAGAACCGCAATTGCCAAGCACACGTCTTGGTCGTCATTTTTAACCGCGGAAAAGAAGACACTTTGGTACAGTAAAAGAGAAAGCCCTAAGTTGATTATGATCTTGCCAGGTAAGTTGCGGAGTTCAGCAAATAAGATGTAAGTAAATATGAGAAGTATTAAAGAAATAATCGATACTATACATCCGATCAAAGTAAGAAGTTGGAGAGATGCTGGCGTCTTTTTTCTCAGGTAGCCGTTTCCACTCCCGTTTTCCGTTCTAGTGAAATATCTTGAGAAATTTCCACACAGCAGTAATCCGTTGCCATGAATCGTGTATGTAGTATTGCCATATGTCTTGTTGTGGGGTTTTAAGTATACGGAACCATTCGGAAGCTGAATGTAATCTGTTTTATTAAACGCTATAAAGGTACAGTTTAGAATCTCTTGCTGTGTCTCGTTGCGTCCATGTTCATTGCGTCTGGGTGAGACGATGGGCTTGCAGCTACCAGTGTATGGATCGTAAACTTCATCGGAAGAACAAGACCAAAATTGCTCAACGTAGTGCGTCTCACTCTCTTGTCTGTCATTTACCTTAACAGACATGGACGTGGAAGCAAAATCGAAAAAGATTGTGAGGGAAGGGGTTCCTGGTGAACCTCCAGAAATACATTCGCATTCAAGATCACTTGGACCAAAACCATTGCACAATCCGCACTGTGGATTTCTAAATCGTATCTTTCCGGTATCAAAACAGACAGGGAAAGCGTATCTGAGACATTCTCTCTGACAGTAAGATTCATTTTTCTTTTGGCTGATACTATAGCAGTCCTGAAACCGAGGAACGCATCTTTGTGAAAACCTAAGCAGATGTTCTCTTGGTGATATTTCAATAGAGCAATTATAATTTCTCAGAAAGTGCCTCTCACTGGTAAAATTCAAGTTCGTCACATTAAACCAACCACAGCCAAGTTCAAGCGTCCAGTATCCCGTGTTCACAGCGCCATTGCATCTCGCACAGAAAATATTTCTGTACGTTACAAGACTGTCAAAATCGAATACTGGCAAATTTCTTAAAAAGTCACTTTGATCTTCTTCCTGACATTTTTGGCGCACGCTTTTCTCTGTCCAGTTCTGTGGGCACGTCTTCCAGGCTATGTAACCAGTGTACGTTGGACCAATTCCTTCTTTGACGGCCAGGCAAATCTGATCCGAAGTTAAAGGGTTTTTCTGAGGACTAACATGCGCTCGACATCTGAGTGTAAAAGAAAAAAACACAATGTGTTCATTAGACATTCAGACTAATTTGAAAATTAATTTCGCAAGATCGATTTGGGTATGGCTCGTCCCATGGGATGACGTGTAGTTTGTGATCAGTTTATGCATGGGATGAAGTTGTAACCTATATCAGAGCTAAGGGGAGACTTTCGTTTGTGGTAAATTGCAACGTGGCCGTGCACTGGGGTAACCAGTCCTAGTAAAAAAGGTTGTAGTTTACGTTTATTCTCAATAGAAATATATTTTTGGTGTTTAACTGTGATTGCTAGTGACGCTTGGATGATCAGTCCTACCCCATGACATGAATCTTGGGTTCTTCTCCTTTACAGAAATAATTTTTGCCTTCACCGATAGCCTGAGTCGAGCTTGAAATGGCGTCGCGGCCGACCGTTACACTTCCCTGCGGTGATTTAGAAGTACGAGATATATTCAACAGCGGGATAAAAACAACTATGGTTCCAGTTGGTCTATAGGGATCCTGATTCAAATGTAATTGGCAAAACGTGCTGTTTACGGAAAATCCTGCAGCTTAAGTAGTGGTCTGAATATAATTACTACTTCTTTCCAACAACTTAATTACAATCTGAAACTTACAATGTGTCAAAGTCAAAACAGCAGTCACCAAAGTCATCACAGTGTTGATCACAATAACATCTGGGTAAATATCTAGCTATTACTCCTAAAGAAACATCTCTCTCTTGCACTCCGCAGCGATTTTTACAGCTGTACAACGTGGACGTGTCATAATACTCGCAGCGCTCTGCCAAAAGTCGAATTTGTTCATCCCACTGGGGACCTATCAGATCTTTAGCCAATAAAAACATAATATTAGGTGTGTTTTATTATAGCGCAGAGATTGGTGTAGCTGTCTATCGTAGCGAGATCTTAAATCCTGCAAGATTTCCCGACGCCGCCTTAGAAACCGTGACTTCATCACTACTCGAAATACTGCATGACATAATTATTGTGGACGACAAAAGAGGTGCAGATAGAACTCCCTCAAAATAAACCCAAAACCGTAGGAATTGCAGGCAACAAGGCAATCATGATTATAAATAGGGCCTTGAAAGTTAGTAACTTAGTTTCCCTTGGTCTGAGAAGTAGTTCGTTTAGTTCTATGTATAGACCACGCGGCACGCCATAAAGAGTATGCTACACACATGTACTCTTAATTACATCGCCGGAGTCCTACAACAATGTGGATGAAATACTTGCTACGTCAATGTACGTCACTGGTTTAACTTGTACATTGAGGAGAATTCTGACAGTAGCAACTGGCAAAGTTCTGTTCCGTAATTTCAATATTTATCGGCAGGCAGTTTGGTGGAGACCGTTTGATAAATCTATACGTTAAAAATCTCTGTATAAACTACTTTTAGTTCCGTACCATCGGTATGAATTGCCCCTGAGCTGCACTTGGGACGTAAAGAGCCGAGAAGATAAGAGTTAAGATCTGGCCCTGTAGGGGAAGGATCAGTTGTAAAAGGAGTTGTGGCAGTGCTCACTGACTGATTTCCTCCTGAGTCCGCACCTCCGCCCGAAGGTGGTGATGGTGGTGATACATGAGAAGGAGGTAATACTGGAGATGGAGGAGGTGGAGGAGATCCTGGAGAAGGTGGATAAGGTGGTGATGGCGGACTAGCACCAGGGGAAGATGATGGTGAAGAAGGTGATCCAGGGGGATATTGGCTGCCAGAAGGTGGTGATGGTGGATTTGCGCCAGAGGAAGATGATGGAGGTAAAGGGAGCTGACCATCGCTTGGCGAGGAGGGTGTTCCAGGAGGTTGATAGCTGCCAGAAGGTGGTGATGGCGGATTTGCGCCAGAGGAAGATGATGGAGGTGAAGGGAGCTGACCATCGCTTG
>Ga0126337_10001145_pt1 | contig 15511 bp, 5 predicted proteins | sample DipCmetagenome_FD_92527 | JGI IMG/M metagenome (GOLD analysis project Ga0126337, IMG submission 92527) | Coral microbial communities from La Bocana,Puerto Morelos, Mexico - Diploria C A metagenome | ecosystem: Host-associated > Invertebrates > Cnidaria > Coral | place: La Bocana,Puerto Morelos... | reverse complement strand
GCGCGAAAATTCCCTCGCGGGCGAAGCCTGCGAGGGAATTAGCGGCTTCGCCGCAAAAAGTTTCGCGCGCGCACCCACTCCCGCCAGCTACGCAGGCTAATTTCGCATCACATAGCGCTGGGAGTAAGGACGACCGCTTGCGGTTGATCGTCATACGGGAGACTTAAGAGCTCACTCGCGCATTTTTTATTTCCCAGGACGGAAGCAGTTTAATTGATTGCTTTTTCGAAAAAGTCACAGCCTGGAAAAACAAACTAGTCACGTTTTGTCCAGCTAGGGGCAGTGTTTTAAATCAGTTTTTGCAAGCCAGACGCTGAACCACATTCCCAGCCAGTGAATGATCTAATGCTAATATTTCCCAGCCAGCGTTATTGTAGTCTGTCGAGCGGGTTTTCTGTCGAGCGGCTCCGTCGGGTACTCCTGTTCTGTTTCAGTTTCGTCACTTGATCAGTGCCGGTATTAAGCTCTCTTTTATACTATTGGTAAATATCGACTGCGACTCAGATCTACCAGGTCTTTCTGCATTTCCTTGTTCACAATTTTTGTTGCTATATATGTGGTATGTTGTGGCTTAATTATTTAATTTTCTTTGAGCAACTTTACAATTCCCTTGTTTGAAAGTTTTAGTCTGATATAATATATGCGAGATCAAACTTTGTTTTCTGGTTTAAACCGTCTTGTTTGACAATCGATGACAGTTTTGCTGCGTGTTTTTTTTGCAGAAATGGAAAGACGCCATTACTGAATCAAAGATCAAGTATTGCTCCAACACGCCACAGTAAGTTTGCTGTACTTATGGTCAAACAATTGAACATTCTAGTTACTCGTCTAGTTAAGCCAACAAGCGCAGTTTACATCTGTTGTGTCGATTACCACTACGATAACTTAAGACAATTGCAATTATAAGTGGAACAAAAATCTGAAAAATGTCATAGAAGGTTGGGAGTGATGACAGGAACCGATGACCCATGATCATGGCTATGGGAAATCGTGTTAATATACCAAAAGTATACCGCGTCGCATATGTATCAGTCAATGCAAACCATTCGAAAATAGCGCAATTAAAATTAATTCATGCATTTAAATTAATGTATCTCACGTTAACAGGGAAGATGAATTGGATGGTTACTCAGTTATAGACGAGAAGGTCTCTCCAACGCCTACTCCTCCACTCCATTCCCAATCAAACAGACATCGACCCCCAGAACCCCTGCCGTCGACAAAGCGACCGCATTCCATGTCTTCCCCCCCTGATCCAGTGGTTGGAGGACGTCATACGCGCAACACCTTGCCACTCCCTCCGAGACCCCAGTCAGCCAGCCAGTCAGCCAGCCAGTCAGGCAGCGCAGACTATTCAAAGTCTAAGCCACTGCCTCGACCACCGTGTAGCCCGAAACCGAGACCATTAACGATGGGGACGTTTCCAAGAGTCGGACCAGAACCATCATCTCTTGGGACGCCAGCGCAGGGATTTAATAATGTGCTGAATCAACTTGGAAGTTTAAGACTTCATTCGCCATATAAGACGGGTAATACATATAAGCCTCTTTCCTCGAATATCAGATTAGTTGAACTCTTGCCCTTTTGAATTTAAGCTAGTCCCGAATAACGCATCTTGAAGAACTCTGCCTAGAGTTTTCAAGTTTTTCATTTGTCTGACTTAATCTGCGTAAATATTGAACTGGCCATTAATTTAGCACGGTAACGTAGACCGCGTTAGCACACCTGTTCTTCCCAAGAAACCTTTGCTGATGCCTAGGGATTGGACGTCTATAATAAAAAGAAAAATCAAGAGTACATTCGTTACTTTGCCTGTTAAATTTCCAGGTAAGGAAATTCTGCTGACAGTGACTTAGATCAAGTATGTGCCTCACGTCTTTAATGACGCCCATAAGCTACCATCTATTTGAATTGTTCCTGCTGAGATGCAAATTACATCGGATTCAACTTTTTTTAGGCTCTGCGCCCCCTTCGACGCCTTCTCCAACGGATCATTCTGCAGTCGGTGGCAAATTTACAAGAGTGAAAAGGTAAAGACATGTACACAAATTAGACAGAAAATAATAAATACAGGTTTCCGAAGTAGAAATGTCGTGATAAAGGTGTCCCAGTGTGATAGTATCTCAATAAAAAGCCAGTTTATTGCCTCGACGCACCACTTTGCACCAGTACAATGGTGCTTTTCGTCAATACAATTATGAATGAAATGACAAATGACGAATCCCTTTTATGGCCGCATACTAACTCACTGGGCTCGTTCAAATTAAATAAGTAAAACTATTTAACTAAAATCAGTTAGGTATATCAAACTTGTTGTCACAGAAAATGTGAGTCGTTTTCAAGGCGTCAAGACTAAGTTCCTACAGACAAATACTTGGGTTTTTGTGTGGCTTACATGAGGTGTAAACCACACTATGCCATGGGCCAAGATAGTATTCCTGGACAGAATGCTTGTCACGTGGCTTACTATCCTCGAGGAGTCTATGTTTGGCTAAGTTACATAAGCTTCGAAGCTTCAGAAAGCGGCCATTTTGTGGGTGTAACACAGCGCATTGTCGAAGATCGGTTTTATCTAGTTATTCCTTCATCGTTGTTGCTTAGATTTCACAAGCCGGCTTTCCTACAGTCGGTTTCTCTTCTAAGTGCGGATTACAGCGAGGAGTTGTGCTCTTACAGGTCAACATTTTACGGTCTGGACGTTTGGTGCAGGTTGCGCCACATTGAAACTTAGGAGTCATTATTGACTTTCGCAGGCCAACATTTAACGGCTTGAATTTGTTCAGCAGACCTGCTAGAGAATATCTGAGAATATTTGAAAGTGTCTGAAAGTATCTGAAGGTTCTGAAATTACTTGAAAGCAAAAGAGACTCTCCTGTGCTTGTGTTGTCCTTGCTGTTGTTATTGTTGTTGTTGAATCGAATTGGACGAACCATCCACAAACAGTTGACAATAGTCTGCTAGCCTACGATTTCGTCAGAAGTAAGTAATATGGGAATCTATGTTGAACAATACCGATCAAGAATTGGCTCTCATGACAATGTCCTTAAAACAAAAGATGCTTTGTCGCGTTTCAAAGATCGTTTTTGGAATTTAATGCGGGTACATTCCTGTGTAAGACTTCAACTGAACGGCAAATTTTGAAAGCACACACTTCACTGATTTATGTAATACTGCCAAATTTATCTACTGTCAGTTTGTTGAGTTACTGTAAATGTGTATCTTTCATGTAAACATTTCGAGTAAGTAACAACATGATTTTTTATGTGATAAGCGCTTGCAAATTCTTCAAAGACTTCAAACTGCACACACCCTATGAGCTCGTGACATTTGTTGTTAGAAAAATTTGCTTATTTATGATACCAAAGTACACTTGAATTAATTTAGCTTACAATTGGTTGAATTTTTTTGAAGACAGTTCAATGGAACTGATATTTGTTACGTTTTTAGTTAAAGCTACTTGATTTTGATTAGGTAACCATCAGGCATCCTCAGAGACCCAGCGTCTATTCCTGAAATCTATTATAATGACACTCTCGGTGCGTTCCTTTGGGGTGATCTGGATCAGGATCAGTGATCCAAGATCACTCGGATCATGGTGCATCAAAGGAACCTAATGAATCCGTGACCAGAGTGGATTCATCAGTTGTTTTGATGCACCATGATCCGAGTGACCATGGATCACTGATCCTGATCCAGATAACCACAAAGGAACGCACTTTGTGTTTCAGAAAACCTCGAGGTAAAATTGTTAATCTTATAGGGTTGAAAATTATTATCAATGTCAGTAAGACCTACTAAACATACGATTCATTAAAATGTTTCATGTGTTCTGATATTGTAATGCGTCTATATTTTTTTCCCAAATTCTTCCATTTGGAACCCCATGGCCACCTACCTCAACTAAATTTTTCTGTGTTCGTTATTGAAAATACAGCATTGTGATACTTAACATGTATGTATTGTCCAAAATTAGTCATACATTCAAACCAAATCAAGCTCCAAATGTGGCTTCTATTGTAGGTTACATCATTTCCCGTATGTCCCGGCCCTACTGCAAAGTTTTGTGCTCCTGCACTAGTACACAAATGCCAAAAATGTTCATATGAAATACTTCCCTAGAAATAATTTCACATCACTTGCCTTGGACAAACTTCAGAACTCAATTCCACTTGGTTTTGTTAACAAAATCATGACTGAATCTATTAGTTATTGAGCAACCTCTGTTGTTAAAATGAGACCTCCATATCAAACGTTATCTAATAACCCTCATCTTGAAAATGACCATTTCAAGACTACTGTATGCTAATTATCTTGTTTATTAATTGACAGGAACAATAATTGAAAACTATCTAACTGTAATCGGATATTAGCTCTACTAATAGATACTCAATAACAGACCAGATCTTTTTCATTTATAATCTTCCCCATCAAAGCAGCTCAATTTTGTAAGCCATACATGTACGCATTGCGGAGCTATTTTTTCTGATAGGGGTAACCCAGATGGACAAAGTTTCAAAGGAAAAGACAGAGAGGTGAGTTATTGAGATCTGGCACACATTAACTTTTAACCTACTCCACAGATTAAATTATTTCAAAAACTCTCTCAATTAAAGCTTAATCAACCTTTACCAAAAATTTGTCTTTTCTATGCAAAGAGGATAGGAAAACTCAATTTGGTAGTATTAGGAGTGATGGGAAATTGACCTCTCTTGGTATTTGTACCGTAAACAAAAGAGTCACTGACACTGTTAAAGTGCTATCTTTCCTTCATTAAGACCAAGATCACCCCTCATTCAAGGACTCAGGGAGAGAAACGTCTGATATTATTGACATTGATCGCGGGTTGTGCTGGCTAAATTAAACGTCGTTTGGTGTAATTTGGTTCAATATTTGTGAAGGCTGACCAGCTTGGTCCTCAACCCTTCCAATTTTTCGCAACAATAGTACTGTTAATTTTCTGTAAGCAGTGATAATGTCTATATCCCTCTTTCAGACGTGCCTGCAGGGGATCATGGTAGTTGAATTCATCATATGAGAATGGGGACTTTTTTTTCACCGATGAATAAAATTACTGAACCATGATTCCCTGCATGGGCTTATCAGAGAGATTAAAAGTTAGAGTACCATTAACTTTTTAGTTGCTTGTAGACTACTCCAGATATGCCTCCACGGCAATACTCGATAAACAGAGGGTTTTAAGTTAAATGTAGAATAAGTTTAATGTAGAATAGAATTTATTGTTATCACCTAGAGAGCTCAGAATTCTGCGCTCTTCTAATTTTTCTTCATTCTTTTCCAAACATTAGCAGATTTCTAGCCGGAAAACCTCGGGAAGGGCTTAAAATAAAACCCTTATTTTGTAGTAAAATTACAAGAGTAAGTTTAAATAACGAAATGTCAGGAGGAGAAAATTGTTTATCTCTCTCGAGAAAGTGTTTTTGGTGATTTTATTACTTGTTACTAACCACTATTACCCGGCTTTGGCAGGGAGTTCTTCCTAACTCAGCTTTGAGACTTGACCTGGAAAAGGAGCCTGTCAATTCGTAAGTATAGAGCTCATTACCTTTGTTCGAACAAAGAAAGTGAAGTATCCTGGTTTGTACATAGTGAAAGATTAAGGTAACGAGGCAAGTGGCCCATCAGGCCGGAGCTTATCCGAGTTTCTGTTGCATGAAGCGACTCGCAGCATTCCTACTTCCCCCTGGATGGTTTCGCTAGTACCCATTTATACAACTGGGTGGAGAGAGGCACTATGAGAGAAGGTGTCTTGCCCAAGATCACAGCACAATGTTCGAATTCCCGACCAGGGTTTGAACTCTGACTGCTCGATTCGGAGACGGTCAAACTAACCATAAGGCCAATGCGCCTGCCATACTGATTATACAGTCGTTCAATAAGAATAAGATGTTTGCACAAGATAGCATTAAATTCAACTCAGTTGTTTCATACAAAGTTTATTTTACTCTGTTACATTTCACTAGTAATGTATTCGCTGCTCTGAATGTACCACTGCTATATAACTGGTTTGTTTTATTGTAGCCTGCTGCAAAACAAACAAGGAGTTTACATTGTGCGAGCAAGTCAGAGTGCAATGTCAAAAATGGTAGTTATATTTTTAATCATGAGAGGTTGTAGTTAACACTGCTAAAGAGTGCTCAATACACATTTGTGTAGAGCGGTGTATAGAATTGGGTAACTAAATGATTAAATCTGCCTGATGAGTGCGTAAGCACGAAACTAAGAGTTGCAGTGAATCATGTGTGTTTTCATTTAGTAACCCAATTCCAGTTATATTTTTATTGTTGTTTTCTTACGGCATCAGATTTCTTTGTGGGGGACCGTCTCCTGGAACGGAGCATTGTATATATTAGTTAGTACACGTGTTAAAATGTTGAGCAGTACAAGTAGTACAAAAGAGGCAGTGTCTTGATGGAACCAGGGAGGGAGGTAAGGAAGTGGTGGTAAATAAAGCTTGCGAGGCTTCATTTATTTGTTGCACAAGTCTTTGTACCGCTTTATTGTATGTGACAAAAGAAAAGAAAAAGGAAAAGCCATGAACTTGGTAGCAGTACTGCAATGTTGTCCTTCTATCTTTTCCGTTTTGATATATACAGTAATTAAAAAAATGTATTGTCTGATAAAATGTTCGCCGTATAGATAGGAATGTAGCAAATGCCGTTCCCTCCCTTACTTCCGGTCATTTGGTCTTAATTCGAACGTTTTTCAATTCCCTTGAAGGGTCGAGCTATCAATCCAACTGTCTCCTTAAAATAACTTTGACTTCGTTGGGTTAGAGAGAGGCAATCCAGAGAGTGAAAATAATTTATGATATCGTCTTACGCGTAATCGTCGTCATAGCTCAGCACGGACCTCAACACTTTACTATACTACTACGTGTAGTTCTATTTTGGACAATTTTAATTTTTATTCTTTACACAATTTCCATATTTTTAATGTCTTATTGTTGTTGTAACGATCCCTTGTCCCTACAGATCAACGATTTTACAACCGATACTCCAGCTTACTAAAAACTTGTCACTAGCAAATATGTATGTTATGTTATTTATGTTATTTGTAAAGGAATCTCGTCGTCTAAACGAAGATCCAACGATTGAGTTGCCTCTAATCGGATACCTGTGTCTGCGCAAAGAACTCTTGGATCGTGTGGGGACAAACGTTTTAAGTCGCTGGAAGCAAATGTATTGCGAAAAGTTGTTTCGCGGTACAAAAAAAAACTATTTTGGAGGGAGATTCACGCCTTTTCGTCTTCGTCTTATCGCAATTTTTGGGCAATGTTGATACGTGGTAAATTTAAGTTCTTGTTTGAATAACCGTGGAATAGGTGATAAAATTTACAGATAGACTCCCTTTGCTTGCGTGAGGTTCATTGTGAAATTTACATAGCGTAATGGTTTGAAAATATTATATGATTAGATATAAATTGAGAGGAAATAGCCCAGTAAAGCCTTTTAAGTTGTGTACAGGCTAGTTTTGACATTTTGTCAAGCTCAGTTAAACAAATAATACTAGATCGTGCTGCGCGGGGTTGATTAAAAAGAGTAGACTGACCGCGCGACCGTCTTGCTGTGTGGCCATTGTGTTGGTCTTCAGTTTCATTTTCTATGACAGTTCGAGGGAGGCTCCTTGAATATCTCACTAAGTATTTGTATTTAAAAATGCCATTTGTCCGTAATCATGCATTTCATATTTTGGTAATGACGAAAAGGGTATAGAGATTACTTGTGCGTTCTCATTTTCTGTTTTAGAGCTTCTTTTCAGTCTTTAAATTTAACTCCTGAAAGGGTGTTTTATACCATTTGCTCCGGGTAGTTTTGAAATTTGTAATATTCTCTTGCGTGTAAATTTCACAATAAACCTCACGCAAGCAAGGGTGTTTATCGGTAGATTTTCACATATTTCACGGTTATTCAAAACAATTTCCACATATCAACATTACCAAGCAAAGTCCCTTTGCGATAAAACAATTGCGAAAAAGCGTTGATCCCTCCCCAAAAAAGTTTTTTGGGCTTGGAAACAACTTTCCCCTATACATTTCCTTCAGGCGAATTGCAAAACATTAAATGTCATAACATTTTTTTCTTTGAACTAACTTAAACCACTTGAGAGAAGGCAAGATCACCCCGTCACCTTTTTAAACCAGTGAAGTCCTGCTTCAGGCCAGCTGCTGGTTAATCAATTGTAGTGAATCACTGTTTCACTGTTGCTTACATTTTTTTGTTTACGTCATACAGGCTTTGTCAGTATGGACTGTAGATCGAATTCGACATTACGTGATATTCCATAAAGAGGTAAAGCAGCGTTTCCATTGTTCTTTGGTTAACTTAGCTATCTAGTCTTTAGATCAGCGTGTCGGTCGGTCAGTTTGTGGGCTTACTTGGTTTTCTTAATTTATTGGGGCTAATTAGAAAGTCGAATGATTTACTAGACCTCCATAGTAACTTATTTCGATAAATTCTACAACATATATTGTAAACATTAAAAGGTAGTAAAATAACATATAAATGTACCGAACGTGAATGTATGTTAGGTTGTTGGTTGCTTGGTTGCTAAATTGGTCGGTTGGTTAGTTTGTTGACTGATTAGCGGATGGGTTGGGTGGAGTGTTTGAATTCGGTGGGCTGGTAGCTCGGTTGGTTGTTTGGTCGATTGGAATTTTGGTTGGTTTGTTGTGGTTGATCGGAATTTTGTCGCTCGGTTGGTTGATTGTTAACCTAGTTGGTTTTCTCGCTTAGTTTAACTGCAGTCACTGGAGCACAGACGGTCTGTAATTATATTATTTGTTAACCTGTCCTTTCCCAGATTACGACTTGCAAGCTTTGATCTCTTTCTACGTTTCTTTGCTTACAGGATGAAGGCTACGCTCTTGACCCTGCCGGACCAAAGTTTCCTAGCATGGAAGATATGATAAGGCATTACTACGACTACAATCTGCCCAACTGTGACTCAAAATTAACGAGGCCGTATAAAAAGTAACGTCAATACACTTCGTTGAGCCGCAATGGACAACCCTTCAAATAAAATCGAAGACAGAAAGATATAGAGCGAAAATTTGTTATCAAATGTATTTTAAAATCGTTTTTCCTGTGACGAAGCTAAAGACAATAGTTATATTTCAGATCAAAGCAGATTGCGAGTATAAACGTCGAATTTGTCGTGAATAGTTTTTGTCAAATTATCGAAAGTCTGAGCTCAACGTTCTACTTGCAACAATTTGGTCCAGTCTTGCTGCGTGGCAAACCTTGTTAACCCCCCTTGTCCCTTGTTAACCGGAAAACTGAGATGTAACCAACAAACCTTGCGCATCCAGGCCGTAACTCCACTATTCGAGTTATGTAAATAGCGAATAACACCTTATTCACCAAAGTGTCAGAATCGATCACATTCACAAAACAACCCTATACACGTTATTGATAAAGTTATTTTTTTTACACATTGCAAAGTCTTGAAAATTGATTGCGATTAGAAGTTCATCAAATAAATATTCCTCTTAATGCTGTGCTGGTTGTTGTTCTTTTTCATTGTTTTTTTTCCAACAGGGATGGCCATGCTATAAGGAGCCAGTTTCCTTTCAACGTAGTCCTCTAAAATAGTCGCCCTTTAAACCATCGTAAGCTCTTGTAAACTACTTCGTGTCGGTTTCTAACCTAATTTTGTCTTAATAGCAACTTACGGTGGCGGGGGTGGGAAGGGGGGGAGACAGCAGTCAAACACTACCGTCTAAGCGTGTGAGATCGAAGCGCGTGCCGCACCTTAAAATGCTCGAGTCCTCTGAAATGACAGAATAGTCACTCAATATTAATCAACGTAGTCCTAAATAATTACAAACTTCCAGCGTTTTAAAACCGATGCTTTTACATTGCAAGAATAGATATTTATTATGCTGCCTTTAATTTCACTTTAAAATTCTGCTTTATGCAAGAAACTTACTCCAGCGCATCGAGCTTTAACTTTAACCACCGATCTAACGAATTCAACTTGGACGCTGTATATCGATGTATCAGTCGAAAAGGAAATCAGCAAAGGTAACCAGTCAAAAGCGACAGCCATCGAGTCAATGGATTCAAAGCACATCTGAGGGTCTGGATGGGGTTTACTGACAACTGACAAATGGCTAAAATTTTAACTGACAACTGACAAATCGCTTAAAATCTAACTGACAACTTTCATTTGTAGTGGCTTTTACTGACAACTGACAACTGACCAAACTGTTCTAAAGCCACACATGAGAATCTTTTATCCTACAATACCCGTTATGAATAATACTGTTTGACTCTTTTTGTCAAACAAATGTACGTTTTATACGAATCTCAGCAACGGGACACTGGAGTTTCATATTTCGTTAATGATTCACAGTATGACCATACACATCAGGGTCATATTACCAGCTGCGATCTCGAATTTACGCTGGACACGTGTTAGCTTATGCAATGGCGGCCAATGCTGGCGTTGCAAAAGCAATTGTACGCTTTCAAAGAATTGACTCGGACTCGGCTTTCGAATGATTTAGAAGCCGTACACCGAAAAATGATGTAGATACGGTTCATCCGCTCAAAAAGCACCTTATGGCATTTCTCGGCCTCAAAGAATTAGCTAGAAAATTCGGCCTTGGTGGCTTTGACGTCAAGTTTTACGAATGACACCGAAAGCGGGCCGGTGGGAAAAGCGACAACTTCGCCATCACCACGGACGACCAGTGGAAGCTGGCTGGATGGCACAGGAAATGAAATGAACAGTATGTATTCTAAGTGCACTTGTATCTGGCATTGATATAAATATGTATTATGCCAGGTAGTCAACTTTGATTCATGAGCTGATTGAAATTTAGAGAAGAAATAAAAAGCTTAAGTATATTTTGCTTGTTGGTCTGTATCCCACAGACGCCTGTTAGCCCGAGTGTAATTACGTTCCGCTTATTTCATCCGCCAAGCCAATCACCAACGAGGAATTGCCAAACCGAACCCAATGAAATAAATTGTAATTAAAAACTTTACCCATATTTGTCTGCCTATGGTACGATCTTCTTCCGCTGTTTTGGAAGTAAATTATGATCACCTAAGTGGTTAGAAAGGAACGTAGCGCACAGGCAAGCAGGAGTTTATGTGAAGAAAAGAAACAATAGAACCAATTGAATGATTTTCACTCCAAATCTGAGAAAAATTACTCCTTTAAGTAACAATCTTGAATTAACAATATACTTAACGTTATATGTGCCAATTTAGCAAGCTTTTGGGACAGAAATAAATGATTTAGTTGCACGGTTAATTATTAACAGTCAATTAACTGACAGCTGACAAATGGCCAAAATTTTAACTGACAACTGACATTTGTACCTCCCCCCCCCTTCCAGACCCTCACATTTGCCTGAATTAGTCCTGTCTTACTCCTATTTTGCATTTTTGCAAAATAGTTGTAAGAATGGGGGAACAGTCCCCCCAACCCAACCTCCCCCCTTGTGGTCCCTAAGTTGCAAGAGTGCAGTGGGACACTTTGTGACCATTACGCCACATAACGTTAGTCTTGAAACCGATTGTCGAAGCTAAGTTGTTTACTATTTGATCAAGTTGAATAAAGTCAAGAGTGTGGTGCACCTTGAACGTCCCTTGAAAACAACGTCGCGGCCCCTCTACGCCTGTACGCTATTTACCCCAGCGGCAAAATAGAGGGCGCGATCCATTAAACCAAAATTTGCTGAGATTTGTAAATATCTTTGGGAGAAATGGATCCCGATGACAAATTCTACTTTATCGATGATATTGTGCAGGCTGTTTCATGCGTAGAAATTTTTAAAGTTCTAAAACCTTAATCGAAAATTTTTAAAACCCGGTTATTCTGAGCAACTTGGCTGTTCCCAGATAGGTACCGGTCGAGTTAAAAAGATCACTTTCGAATAACGAAAAGAAAACCCGAAAGTCTCTCGGGAAATAGCCTGTATTTAAAAGTCAAGACATACACTGCGTAACACAGCTATGTAACTGTTTTTCTGCACATGGATGTACGAGTAACACTGATAGAAAGTAACGAACAGCGAGGTACTGTGATTGAGAATAGGCCGAAAAGGTCAAATGCAACAATCAATTTCGATCGGACCCAGACCGGTCCAACCACATTTCAAGGTGGACCCGCGCTTTCGAAACTTCTCCGTTTGGACCGAGCCGATCCATTCCATTTTAGACCGAAATTTCCGGAAATTTTGGTTGAATGGATCGCGCACAGAAACTGAGATGGACTTACAATACGGTAAGCTTTAAAAATGATACTAAGTTGGTGTCAATTGAAAAGTCACGTGACGAGTTATTCACTCAGTGAAAAAAGGATATTTACAGAATCGTTTTACAAATTTACGTGACTGTTCGGCGCCAATTAATAGCTTTGAATGCAGTTGAAAAATACTTTTGATCTGTTGTTAAAGATATTTAACAGAGTTTATGTTCTAATTTTAATTCGAATTGGCAGACAGCTTCAGCCGGTAGCATTGGCGGATGGCGAATTGGCAGTAAATTGGCAGACAACTTCAGCTTAGTCTTAAGGAAGTGCGGGCTGATTGGTGTAAAATCGTATTTCTATTTCCTAAATAAAAGTTCCATTTTCAGTTCTCGATTCTTCTCTTTCTTTGCTCCTGCGCGTTAAGACGCATTCACATTGTCAAGTTATCGATGAATTGTGGCCATGCTCAGTGACCTAAGAAATTTGCCGGATGATGGCACGGGAAGAAATTTGTCGTCATTTACATTTACGAAGATATGTTAATATGTCGAAAGCAGTTGCTTCTCGATCATCAGTTAGCTCACACAGACTATGGATTTCCGCTGAAGCCGAAGGCGCCGATATTCTGGTAAATTGATCAGTCAACCCAATTTAAACCGGTAAGGACGTTGTAAATGGTCGAATTTATTTCAGAACCGACCATTAAATTCTACATGAAGGAATAACTAAGCGGCCGGAATGACAACATGCAGCACAAGCCCTTTAGCCGTTGTATAAACATGTGGTCTTCTTATAGATTGGGTATCATCTATTATATGGTTTCATTTGTTCTCGTTTAGTTCGTGTAACACTTCTTCTGAGCTTGCTTCTTCACACTAACACCAGACTAAGTCAGACGGTAAAATGCCTCGAGACATGTTCATGAATATATTTCACAGCATGCAAAATCATTACATAATACTATTGCCTGTAGATAGTAAATGATGTATGAATCCCATATCAAACATTAATAATCGGTATAACTTCCTGGTTAGGAGAGAACAGCGACTTTGCTATCTTTATATTCGCCTTGAATGAAACTTTTAAAATACTCACGAGGTAGTCAAAAGTAAATTAACAAAAACAGCAAATCTTTGGCGGCCAAAACGCTGCGGTCAATGAATTTCAGTCGAGTTTCACGTTTTGTCTTGCGTGTTGGTGTGCTTGCCTGTTGCGGTGCAATTTTAATGAGTTTCTATTTTTAATTTATATTCAATAGTTCTTTGAGCGTTATGTTTATGATATCTACGAATCGCCTTGGCCTTACGATGTTAACCGTGGGAAAAGTTACATCTCATTGGCTGTGTTTTGATTGCATTTGGTGATTAGTTCCAGTCGGGACAGATAGCTCAGTCTTAAATTCGGCAGGTGTTTGGAATCGGTGGAAAAGTATTCTCATGGGAGGATCCATAAGAATGTAGGTCGTTTAGCCCGTAATTTGGGGGCTAAACGACCGGATACCGTGGTACCATCCATAAGAGTGAGCCTGAACTAAGGAACAGCGGAATGTAAATTCTGTGTACTTTTCTTCATCAGGGGAAATATTTGAATCAGTCGCACAGAGTTTGTTTACGATAAACAAGCACACGATTGCAAATGTTTACTTCTATTTGTGCTTCCAGCTTGGAATAATGAACGTAAAACAATATACACTTTTACAAAATAGCTTTTACGTTTAAGCATTAGAGTAATGTGAAAATGTGTAGCACGAAATTTGAATGCTCATGTCTACATTCTTGTGAGTCACTCAACAACAATGATATATCTGTTTGTAAAACCTCGGTTGTTAAAGAAAAATGTGGATTTTAGCAACACACAGCTAGGACAATAATTTAAAGTACACATAATAAAGTTACGGCGTCGAACGCACTCATAATCTTTGATTACTACTAGAGATAAAATTTTGATCAGTAAAGAATTGAACAGCAGTAGTTTGAGACTAAAGACGAATGTGCAATATCCATTAAAGTGGCTGTAGCGATTCCACTTCTGAATTGCTACATAAACTTAGTTATCAGGGCTTTAATTTTGCTTGTAGCTCAAATCTCTGGTTAAGAGGAATAGACTTGTCAGCAATTAGCATACATGTTAGCCCCAACTGAAGGAACATAACGTAAATTTCTAAATGACTGTTTCATGCATGGCGTCCTTCCGCTTAGAAAATTGCAAGAAAAATGCTAACATTTTAGCAAACGATATACCCAGCTGCTTTCCATCTCCAGCAAAAATAAAAGAAAAAGGAAGTAATCCCTTTTACCAGAGTTTAACTAGTGATCAGCCGGCAGAGGAATACTGAGCTCCAGCGACCTATCAACTGACCGATCAAAGCGTCGCGTGATCGATGAATACATGATATAATTAATGACTGTCTGATAGTGCATAGATTCACAGATACCCTTTAATATAAAAATTGTTAATTACTCAGCTAAAGCTGATTCAATCCAAAACAAAAATAGTTGTCCTAAATTTAGGGACCGTGCAATAATTATCAGGAGGGGGGGAGCAGTAAAACGAGAGGGGGGGGCACACTGTAAACTCACAGCCTTTGGGAGGGGGGGTAGCATGTCAATTTCTGGGAAAGAGGGGGGATGGTGGCAACTGAAAAACTGACTTTAAGATTTAAATACCAAAGATATTTCACAAAAGTTATACTCATTAGTCATTGCTTTCCGGACTGATTTAAAATCAATAAAGCATGGCTCATATCACATCAAAAATAAAATAGAACATACAGTCATTGTCAAGTGAAATTAACTTATGTTATGTTGGTGTTTAGGCGGTTGATGATAAATACTCTTCAACTAACTCCTCAGCTTCTCCAATGAAACACTCAGAATTTAACAGGTCTCCTAAACAAACTTTATCGGTGCGAGACAAACCAAGAACATCTAGATCAACATTATCGATCTGTGGCACTCCATACTTCTCAGGCTCATATTCATCAACTGGTGTATGTCTCCCCCAGTAAAAGAAAAATAACTCTACTCTTTCGATTTTCCACAGCTAAAAAACTCCTTTTTCTTGCTTTCCTTTTGTCTTCCTTCTTTCTCCTGGATTTTGATACATTGGTTTTGGAACCAATAGAATAGGTGGCCTTGTATTTTTTTGATGCAGTTTCAAGGTCCTCGATTAGGTGAGCAATATTATCTTGAATGCCAGTTGAGATTAAGTGCAGAGTGTCTGAATTAAATTTATGGTGGCAGGTAAGGCCTGTTTGTAGCTTTCCTGTTCTCTCATTAAAAAGACT
>Ga0126337_10001143_pt1 | contig 15523 bp, 7 predicted proteins | sample DipCmetagenome_FD_92527 | JGI IMG/M metagenome (GOLD analysis project Ga0126337, IMG submission 92527) | Coral microbial communities from La Bocana,Puerto Morelos, Mexico - Diploria C A metagenome | ecosystem: Host-associated > Invertebrates > Cnidaria > Coral | place: La Bocana,Puerto Morelos... | reverse complement strand
TTAGCGCATTAGCCACTACAAGCATTCAACATTTCAAAGTTTTAAATTGTATCGATATCGTAAAAAGACATTCGGTGTTTGTTACCGTTTGTTTATTTGTTTGTTTATTTATTTATTTATTTGACTCTCTGCAGTGACACACGCCCACGATCTTCAAGATCACGAATGTGCCACGAGTTTGATATCATGTACATTAGGTGATCCAAACAGCTCTTATATCACTGGAACATCCAACACTTACTACTGCGTTGGAACTGCGTACGTCTTCCCTGAAGAAGCCGAGCCCAAAACAGGACGACTGATCTTATTCCAGCTACTGGACGGTAATAGAACATAAATAAATTGATTTGCTAAAAACTTTAAGGCTTAACACTACTTACAGAGCCTTTGTAGAAACAAATATAGAGAGTAAAGACTAAATTAATCAGTGTTTTAGTCAGAAAGAGCGGGAAAACGTGTAGCTGAAACCAAGCGCGGGAAAACAAGGGCGGGAAACCTTAACTTGTGCGGGAAAATCGTGTATGGTTACAGTCTTGCACCAGATTCGCTAAGAAGCAGGTTGCTGGACACAGACAGCCGTTGCAACAGAAATTTAACAAGACACGTTTTTTTTTAGGGGGTGAACGGAAAAGTTAACTTTAGATTATATGATAATAGAAGTTCTAAATCGAGTTGAATTTACGTTGCGAACCTCCAATACAAGGAGAGGGATTTTTAGAACCACATATGTTCCTTATTAAGATTGTAACATAACAGGAATAAATTGCAAGACACTATGTTCGTTTGTGCTTTTTCTGTTGTGAATTGTTTTAGGAAAACTTGTTCAAGTCGCCGAAAAGGGAGTCAAAGGAGCCGTGTACTCACTTGTGGAGTTCAACGGAAAAGTTCTGGCTGGCATTAACAGCACTGTAAGTTGACAGGAACTCATTTTGTTTATAAGAGTAACAGAGGCTTAATTAAATACGAGCGTGGGACTAATTCTACTACTTGCAATAATTTGGAATATTTCTGCTTTGCTTGTACCAGCTACGGAGGAGAAATTTTGTTTTGTTTTAATAGCACTAGTAGTACTCAGTGTCTTGTGCTTGCATGTGCTCATTAGACAATGAAGTCAGAACACGGCAGACTGGGTTTTCCTTTGAAGTTGTAGGAAGTGAAGGAGTCAAATGTGTTTTGTGTAACGACGACGAGATTTAAAGTGCTTGTTTATGGCGTATAAGTACTTTCAGTAACATTATGATAGCAGCGAAAGAAATGACATTATTTTAGCATTTGTTAGTTGTATACTCGATTAATAAAAGACAAAAAAATTGCTTTGGTTGCTACATTTCAACAGGTCAGTATATATGAGTGGACGTCGGATAAGGAGTTACGAGTGGAGTGCAGCTTTTTGAATACCATCTTGGCGTTATATCTTAAGTCCAAAGGGGATTTTATATTGGTAAGTGGTGGTAGGTTATTCCGTTGTCAAAGGTCAAAAGCCACGCTAGGGTAAACGAAGCTATTGATTCTGAACTAACGAACCAGACAAAGGAAGGACTAATGAATGGAAAGTTGCTTTGGTGTTCTCAGATGTTGATTTTGAATGAAAAAGGGCAGTTCTGTTTAGCTAAAAGAAGTTATGTTTTGCATTCAAAAGAGCATATGGATTGTCCTGGCGGACAAAAATTGTTTCTTCTCTTTGTACCTCGCTCATGGCATTACCAAATACACTAATTTTGACCTGGTCTCGATCTTGTACTTAGTATTAGTTTCGGGCTGACTGAGAGAGTTTATTTTAATAGTAAGACATTTCCATTTTCAGGTTGGTGACTTGATGAGATCCATGACCCTGCTGGCCTACAAGTCGATGGAAGGAAGTTTAGAAGAGGCGAGTGCATAATGTTTGTTTTTTCTTTCATCATTTTCGTTGACTCAAAGTATGAGATTGAAATCTCGAAACCAGAGCCCACTTTTCTCTTGGCTAGCGGTAGCTTTGCGTTTCCCGTCCGCTAGTCAAGGATGATAGGGACTCTGAGTACTAGACTCGCGCTAAGCAATAATTTGTGGTGGGATTTACTAAACTTTTTTTGTTGGGTTTTATCAGATTGCGCATGATTACAGCCCAAATTGGATGACAGCTGTGGAGATTCTTGATGACGATACTTTCTTGGGCGCGGAAAACTCTTTCAACCTATTTACGTGTCAAAAAGACAGCGGCTCAGCGGCCGATGATGACAGATCTTATCTTCAAGAAGCAGGGCAGTACCACCTGGGAGAATTTGTTAACGTCTTTAGACATGGTATGTATACTGTTAGACTTGTGAGTATGGTCTATAGTGTAATATTCTACCCTGTGTATTGTTATTCATGCCAAGAGTAAGATGATATTGGGAATCGCTCTGGCGGGTCTGGGACATGCCTAAGACCAGGTCAAAATAGAAGCGGGCAGCTAAATCAACCCCGACTTACTGGTTGGATAGGAGGGTTGGTCTCTAACCTCTTCGCTTTTACGGTCTGGACTAAGACTGGTTCTCGTTTCTTAGCTAGTCGCGGTAGAGAGTGGAACTGGTCTCCTATGTCTTTTAACTGATTTACCCGTCTTCAATATATATTAGGTGGTATTCTGTAAAACGGAATTCCGTCAACTTTAAGTTGCGGTTAATGCCAAGCAGCTGGTATCATCGTAGTATTTTTCTTTCGTAGGATCTCTAGTCATGGAGCACCCTGGTGAAGCTTCCACGCCTTTTCAAGGCTGCATCCTTTTCGGCACCGTTAATGGCACAATCGGTGAGTGGTTTTCTTTGCTACTTCCTATAGATCTTACCATTAGTTCGTTAAACCAGGCGTGCAAACGAATATTGAAGTTTAACCACCTTGTCGTTCCTCAGATGTCCATTATGAAATACGAGATTGTTGTTGACTTATCAAATAGAAAAATTCCAAATTATTAGCCTCGTTGGAAGAGATGATTTGAGTTTTAACATTCGCTTTATAATAAGTGAAACAGTTTCATAAGAAGTTCTCTAGTTGTGCGCTAATTCGTAGCAGAGAGCCCTTGGGACAGGGTTATTGTTACGAGCAATAGATTAAGAAATAAATAATTTCAGGATCTGCTCGTAAAAAAAATTCATTACTTGTCTTAAGTCTTATAATAATAATAATAACTTTGAAAAAATATATTGTCCTAACATTAACCCTCTATAAATTAAGTACAGCTACCTCAAAAGAATTTCACGACCCAAGAATACCTATTGCTGTGTAGAATATCGCTATTCGTATAAGCAAGGTGCAACTGAGACAGTTCTATGATAGTCAATCAAGAGCCTTCCTATTCACGATATTTGTGTGGTTTAATACACAGGAATTGTCGCCCAGCTGCCTAAAGAGCTAAGCACCTTCTTGACGCAAGTCCAAGGGAAACTCAGTAAAGTTATTAAGAGTGTTGGGAAGATTGATCATGGATTATATCCTTTACATTTGTTTCCCGTATTATTTTTCTCTTTCTTCTTAACTTTAACCAAACATTTATTCAACAATTTTCAGTTCAGAAGAGCAGGTTTAATCAACAGTACGAACAACAAACAACACCTTTCAGAACGGATGAAGTGTAAGAAAGGTTTATCTCTATATAGGCATGATATCCAAGGTAGTCCCTCTCAGGTCACTTTTAAATCACTCACAGCTCCAGAAATCCCAGGAGGATCCTAGAAGTAGGCAATTCTCTGCCTCAGATTTTCACTCACGTGGACTATTCAGGCAGTTTTACAAGTATTTCCACGAAACCTTCCACGTAACGCGCGTGGTAACATCCGTGAGTGGTTTGGATACCATATCTAAAATGAGCTTGAGAGGGATGGGAATAAGGCCTAGACGAGTTATTTGAGTTATTTTGCCCTTGTACAAAAATTACCTTGATGAGGAGGAAACCTGAAAATATTAGTTTACTAACTAAAGAAAAACACTAGCTAAAGAAAACACTAGATAGAGAAAATACTAAAACCTAAGGGAAGAAGGATGGTCAAAGGATGGACATGATTAGCGTGGATGACACACGATGAACTAAAAGCTCAAGCTTGACTTTTCAAGATTCGTAAACTGTGTGACGTAGCCTCCTACGCAGACGTTGTTAGACTTGTCACGCGTTCCTCCCCGCGTGACAAGCGTGACAAGCCTAAGACCGTCTGCAAGGGAGGAACGCATGATAAGTCTAAGAACGTCTGCGTGGGAGGCTAACCGTGACTTAGTTCATTTAATCTGTGACGGTTACGTTAAAAAGTACCTTCCTTGACTTTTCTGCACCTGGAGGGCCTTTTCCAATGAACGGAGAACTGAGCCTTCGATCGGTTTCGTGGACGGAGATCTCATTGAAAGTTATTTAGACCTTCCACGGGCAAAGATGGAGGAAGTGGCCTCGGGACTTCAAGTGAGTCTTGCTTTGTGTTGTTTTAGTGAAAATTTGTTCGGTTGTAAAGTTGGAATTTTTCTCGAAACAAAAAACATTTGTCATGGAAGTATAACTACAGTGATATGATGTTCACATATGCTTATGGATAGATAATTTGCAAGTACTGTCAAAGTGTTTATCATATTGAGGTATACATGAAAACTTCAGTTCAAAAGACTTGAACTTTCTTCTGTGAGTTCATTTCAATAAGACGACTGAACTTGCAGCTGAATTTTTTTTCAAAACTACCAAATTGATTTAAAGACGCAAAAGATCATCTCAGATATCTGAGCGACTTAAGGCAGTTGCGAAATAAAGCCTGAAAAAAAGGCTTGTATGGAATTCGAACGCATGACCACTACGATACAGCAGGAGCCCATCATCATGATGATGATGGGCTCCTGGATACAGCTGAAGTGCTCTTTCAGCTAAGCTATTAATCCAACGGGGAACAAGATATGTGGTGAAAAGATTTTAAAAGTCTTTTGAAAACCTACGTTCAATGAATGTCCATACCTGGTAAAGAAGACACCTTTGAACTTTCAGCTCTCAGCTCTATTCTAAAACAAAGCAAACAAGCAAATTGATTGTATGTTGAGGGAAATGTGTGAAGTAATTTGAAAAGATCTTCTTGGTAAAAAAACTCGCCTTGAATTTTCGTTGTTATCGCATGGTTTTCGCCCAATTAGAGCAGGAGTTTTGATCCTTGCTGGTCTTATTCTTGCCGATAGATTGACGATGGTAGTGGAATGAAGAAAGAGTGTACTGTCGAAGATCTGGTGAAAGTTGTTGAAGAATTAACGAGGATCCATTAATAGTGTACTTTCCACTTCCACTTAACCGTCAATGTAAATACTTCCACTCAGCGGATGGTCTGTCACTGATGCCAGCGGTTGTAAGCGCCTTCATATAGGACTATCAGGGGCTACTTAAGCGCTTTGTCGTGGTCTTTGTACATGTATTTCATTGGATGAGTTGTTCGCTTCGGATTTATGATTCGGCTTCGCAAAGCAGTGGTGTTGCGTTTCGTTGTGAAAAACAGGGATATCCAGCTTTTAGCTCTGCCCGTCGTGAGTTCTCGATGTGAATGGCCCGTTTTTCGGTCCGACGACGTCTTCGTCACTCCGTCGTCTCCGTTGGATAGGTTGCTAAGCAACAGGGCATCACACCTTTTTATAATGATGTAAGACTTGTCGCAGTGATCACAAGTGCTATTTTAAGTTGAAAAACGGTAGTGCAAAGCTCCACGAAAGCAAGAACTTTCTCTAAAGCGGTTGTGTTGACAAGTTGATGAAGTTCACTTTTACGTGCTAAAATTGACACACTAGCAGCTTAGTTGCATGGTTTCCTCAGCTTAAAACCAGAGCAAAACGAGAGATGCCTTCTGTAATATTGTGGGGTTTTCAAGTGACCACATCTTCAACACTTGGTGTCACGCTTCACCACCCTGAGTAATTTGAGACAAGATTTCATAACATAGTGAGGCATGTACCATATTGTTCTTTAAGAACAAGGCTTTTTTGGTTATAAATTAATATGTATATGTATGTTAAATTGATTTAACCAATTAATTTATAACGCATATGTAAATTTCATTATCTAATAAACTTGATCTTATAAAAGAAACTGATCTTCGCGATAATTAAGCAAAGCGTACTTTAAAGTGTCGCAGTTTTACCCCGTTTTCAGGGGACAGAGATAACCATGAAGTCAACGCGAGTGAACCAATCTGTCTCACTCTGTCTGCTTGGTTTAAATTGTAGCACGCGCACTTGAGGATACAGTGGTATCCCGTCAATACGGTCACCAAGTGGCCTCAAAAATCTGGTGGCAGTAACGAGGTGGCCGTATTAAAGCGGTTCTTTAAATAAGAAAATGACTGGCTGAGTTTTTGTTCAGGCCAGAATAAAAAGTAACTGTATCAACGGGGTGGCATAAGGCGAGTTCTACTCTACTGGAAACAGGCCCTGGGTCTACATTGGTTATTGACCGCATTGTGACGGGCATTTCCTTTATTGCACTTTCTTTACTTGCAATCTCCGTTTTGTTTTTCAAAGAGCAGTTTACTTTTTGTGGTCTATGATTTGAGCCCATAATATCTGGCCAATAGGCGACTTCTTGTTCGATATGCCTTACCAAGAGCTATAAAGTAAGCACAGCCATTGTTCTGCGCATTTAACCTTTAGTCTAGCGGCGTTCCCGTTGTTGTTGTTGCCGTGGTGATTTTCTTAAACTACCTATAACAAAATATCCCACGTCACGCGTCATGCAACCCTTACAAAGACCGTTGCGTGACGACCTACGTAGTCGCTATTCAGTGCTCCAATATCCCAACAAGTGACTCGGATGCTTTAAGAGTAATACAAGTACAAGCGCGTCCCATTCTTAATTTTATACTGTTTCAACGTAGAATTGATGAATCTGTACTCTGCTTTAGTCGCTGGATTGAATAACATGAGAGAATTCGATCGGCTTCTGCACGGATAGTTTTCCTTATGGAGGGCCATTTTTCGGGACCTGTGAAAAATCGTGCACAGTTGATCCACCAGGTACTTTATCGTGTCGGTGTCCTGAACACCTAGTGTCACGTGTTCCCTTGGTACCCAGTACTCTTTGCTTTCAGAACTGGCGTGTACAACAAGGAGCTCTGTAAATTAAAATCAATCGCGTTTATTAATTAAAAGCAAAAAACTTACCCTGTATTAAAGCCCCGAAACCTGTTTCCACAGTGATAAAGTTGCTATTGGCAATACTATCTCCGTATAATCAAATAGCTTTACATAATGTCGTGTTTAGACTATGTTCTCTCCCTGGATGGATGCTAGTCCATCACAGGGTACCCCCAGCATTGCATTCGCCGGTACCCATTTATACACATGGGTAGAGAACGGCACTGTGAGAGTAAATTGTCCAGCCTCAACACTGAACAAAACTCAACACTGTGATCCTGGGCAGAGCTCAAATCCCGACTGTGAATCTCACAAAGGCCTTCTCAATCACTTCATTTCTTATTCTGAAACAATAAACTAATTACTAACCTGCTGCCACCAGACGGAAAGCGACCGACGCAATGAAAATTGCAAACCAGTGCATTTCCGTTCTATATGGATCTTTTCAAAGCCATAGAAATCAAGATACCTACTCCGTGATCCTTAAAATGTTATCGCGAAAACAACAACCGCTCTTTTAATCTCTAGTACACAGGCTTCAGTTGCAGGTTTTGATTTATTGACCAATCAAACTGGTTCAGCATCTGTGCTGTCATGTATCCGTCCTAAGGTATTCCACCATCTGTTCACTGTAGTTTGAAGCCACTCTTGACAATTACAGTGATGTGACCTTCCAGCACTGCTCAATTTGAGATATAATTAGATTAAAACAAGTTCTCTGGTAGTCAATTTGAAAAATTTGTTTTAGTATTCATTGATCATTATACGGCGCACCGTCCTCGTTTCAATTAATATAGTTTTTCACGGGTGAAATGTCTTGCCCGTCGGTGGTGTGATTAACGCTGTTTCGTGAAAGAAAGTGGCTTCGATAGAGAGGTTAAGTTTGACATGCAGAATTGCCGAGACAATTAAAATTGCCTCCGTCTGGATGGAATTGGGGATATTAATATCAGCTGCTTTGGTAGTAAAATTGAATATTTTTGTACGAGTGCCAAAGTCCAAAACTGGAGAAGGACTAAAACTATACAACACCACAAGAAAATCTCATTGGGTTAATAAGAGGAGACACAAAACCCTAACACTAAAACAATAAATATAAATGAGCTAACGTTTGGAAAAAAAAGTCAACAAAAATAGATTGGAACTTAGTTGGGAAATTATAAATTGGTTTCAGGAAATTGCCAGTTAATTTGTTATCTACCTCTTGTCCCTGACTAGTATAACGGACCCTGTAGTTATTTATCTCCATTCAGACTCACTTCCGAGGTCTTTAAAAATCAGCAGTTGATTCTACAAATCACTAACTCGACGATAATAACGAATGAAAAGCAAAAAAAGAAATTGGAGTAAAATAAAATGGCGGATGTAAATAATCGGGCCGGTTTAAAAGTAATCGTGCACGCGATTGACTCGGCTTCTTGGGCGGCGCCGTCTGCACGTGAGAAACGTAGTTTTATTTCTATGGTTACGCTTTCCGTCCACACTAGTCCGTCACAAAAACGGAGCTTTTCGAAAACGCTCTTCAAACCAGGGGGGAATTTGAAAACGGAACTTTTTGATTAGGTTGATCTCACGATAATCAGTTGATTTCCATGCCCTAATTCTTTTCAAATACAAATTAAAAAAGACCGGAGATTGTTGCGTTTTTTTTCCTCTGGCTCAGTGTGAACGGAAAACATTTGATGTGTTTTCAGAGTGAGCTAGAGTGAAACCTCCGTTTTCAAATTTCTATGGTGTAGTGTGGACAAGACCTGAAAAATAAAAATCAGTTCTGATTAATTGTGCAAGTCAGTAACTCGACGAATGGACGTTAATAAACGAATAGAATTACAAAGGAAAAAATGCAATTAAATTAAATGGTGGATATTAGAGAAATTAAAGTAATTAATCGAGTTTATGTGAAAAGTAATCATGCCCGACGTGTTATGGCCTCAGCTTATTAGCCTTTTTCTCAGGGTGGCTCCTGAAGAATTTTTTTGTCGAGCGAAATCTTCGTGCAAGAAAATTTTCACCAGGTGTCAAGGAAACGAAAGACCTATCTCTAGTTCAAATTAAAAGAAACTGAACAGAATGAAACTGTGCTGAAATGCTCTAATCATTCTACAGGCAAACAAATTGTTGACCACTGAAAATTTAGTAAGAACAGTAATTCAAAAGGTAATCCGTTTTGAATTAAATTAGGCTTAGTCACAATGAATTAGAGGGAAACGTTGCTAAGGGAACTTTTGACAGCTTGTTGTAAACAAAGAGATTTAAAGAAATTCGATTGTGTTTTTCATTGAACTAAAAAAATGGCAGGAAATTGAATCTTTTCCTAAATAAATCGGATCGTGAAGAAAGAAAGAGACATTGACGGAAGATCATAGCTTAAAATAAATCATGTTTAAGGAAGGTACGGAAGTCACGCTAGTAAACAAGTTTACAAAGAACTAACCGAAAGGACAAAAAAGAACGTGTCACGCTTGTACCTGAAGAGCAATTAGCCAACCAATGAAAAGTGTGTAAGGGTTTATAAAGTCACGCTAGAGCGAGTCGTAACGGAAGATGACGTAACGCGACCGATTTTTGACGGGGTGCTTTCCATGATTACACATAGCAACTATAAATCGACGTTATTGCGGCAAGTTCCACGAGCCGGTTTTTACGGCGATGTTATTACGTGTAAAGTTTTCTCGTGTAACAAGGTGCGCTGAAAGACTTTTTAACGCAAGCGACATTTTTAAACTGGAACATTGTTGAAAAACTATTGATGGAGTTGTTTCGCGTGTCGCCCTCGCCGTTGAGTCGACAATGCATCTTAAAACTGTTCTGAACTTTCGCCTTTAACCCTTTGATTACTGAGCAGATCTCCAAAGCTTTATTGCCTGTGATTAAATGCTCGAGCTATGCGGCTGAGCACCTCTCGGCGAATGAGGAAAATTGTCGTCACCTTGTAAGGTTCCACAAATGTAGAAGTGGGTTTTTCGTCTGAAAGCAAATTAGCGCGTTCAGATATCAATCAACGATATCGCTGAAGGTAAAACATCTATAGAATCTTCTCGCCATATCTTTAGGTCTAGAAAATAGGTTACCATCCTTTGGAGATGCTACGATAAGTTTGACAATTTTGTTTGAAACTCCCAAACTGTTATCTCAGAGAAGCATTTCAGTCAACAGAGCGGCCCGCGTTGTATTTTCGAGTGTTATTGGTTGAAAAGTAAATAAAATCTGCGGTTACTAGACAGCAGGTGCTTACAGTCGCAGCTAATAAAACAGTGGTAAAGTTTAGGCAATATTTTTTATCCTCTTGTGTCCAGTAGATACGGTCTTTTATTGCCTGCTTTTTCTTAAATTACCGCTTTAATGGGAGAGACAAGGCCAAGGCGTGCGTTTAAAGCCACGAGACACGAAAGAAAATAAATGTTACAAAAAATCAGCGAAACAAGTTTTCGTAGTTTTTAATTATTTATAATTTATTTTTCGAATCTTCTTGGATCTACACCTCGGTTATTTCTTGAAAGTCGACTACAAGAAAAATAAGTTAAAACACTCCTCTAGTTGTGATTAAAATGGTGGCTGTTTTCTTCTTATTCAATGGACGGTATTTTCGCGCGTAGTTTGTTTTGTTTTAACTGCAAGCAAAGCTATCTTTAGTGCCCGACTAACTTCCTTTCAAACAATGCTTTGTTTAGCATCTGGAATAAAATTGTCGCATCGACAGTGCCGCCGCTCGTTTCCTCTAGATCATTAAGAGGTCGCTTAAAATAGACACACGAACGATGCCCTGCATTTTCTGTCAGCGATTACTCATGGGTTTTTTTCCGCTCTCGTCTGTAACAATTGACCTTACACGACAGATTAACATATTGAGACAGGAAAAAATAATAGCTCCTAAATAAACATTTGAAGTAATATTTCTTATGTTTTGAGGGTTCTCGTGTTTACCATGAATAAATCTTGCCGCACAATAATTGCAGAATTGCATTGAATCGAAGAAAAATATCTAAATACATCGCGCGTGCAGTCAGAAGATTTCTCGTTTTGTATCAACTTCAAATTTATGAATATTTTCATGTATTCTTTTTTTCCAAAATTTTAGTGGACCATCAAATTTTCCTCGGTCGACTACGGTGTTTTTGTAATATTATCATTATTTCAGTTTCGTGTGACGCTCTCGAAATTCGCTTCTAAGGTTGTCTTATGAAATGTTTACAGAAAAAATGGAATAATCGAAACCTTACAATTGTCGCTTCAGCCGTAAATTATTTCCTCGCAGTGTTTTTGCAAGTCGACATCATTTTTGATACGTGGCACAAAATTGTATAAGAACCTTAGGGAAAATTGTTTTGTCGTTGAAAAGTGGAATAAACTCGGTCGTATCCGTGGTTGAGTTGCGTTCAAGAGTCCTGTCAGGTATAGATGTCCACACTCGACAAGATTTGCCTATTTTTAGCGAATGTCTGTTGTTTTGCAGTGAGTTTTGTTTGATACAATATACCTATGCAGAAAGGTATTTCCAATATTAATCCTGAGAAATTGTTTCACATGTACTTCCTTCCTTAACAAAAACATCCATGTTTCCACATCTTGCATTCCGATAAATTCCTGAAAGTAAATCCGGTCAATTTGCCAGCTTGCAAGAGCTATCCAGTACTAAAAGCGAGCTTGAACAATCGCTTGCCAAACACTCAGTTCTGTGATATGATTTTTTAATAAACCTCTGTCTGCTGCGATCAAATTCAACCACCTTAATCATTAATTCCAAGTTTGAGCCATGCTTCGAGCCATAATCTCGATACAAACTTTGAAGACATTTATTTCGTTTCGTTTCTTTCCAATTCCAATCTTGTTTACCTCTGTGCAGATCACTTCGGCCTCGAGCTCTGCGCGTCTGATCGCCGCCTATCGGAAGGCTTGTGTTTCACCGGGCTGCTTGCTCCCGATTCGCTATAGAACTGGTCGGACCAGCTCACAACGCTTGCTGCCCTGCTAGTCCGCTCCCGATCATGACCTGACATACGATCATCGGCGTCATTGTTAAATATATCTGCTGACGTCTCTCGTATCGGCGACAAGGCTCTCCGTCCAGCTACAGGCGACTTGGAGCTTCGACGCGAGCCTCGGTAGCTGGAACCTGACGGCGTCAAAGACTGAGGATTTCCCGTGCTCATCGCATCGCGGTTTTTTCCTATGACTAGATTTGCGACCTTATAGTTTGCCTGATGGCTGAGACTGGATGTATTACTTAGACGTCTGTCGCTACTGACGCGACGGTCGGGGGATTGCCGACTTGAATTTGAAGCCGAGTCCACGGACGCTTCGGATCTCGATGGCCTAGAAGTTCTTGGACTCAGAGATCTCAAACCCTGGATATTATTGTCTTTATTCATAGCTAGTCGCTTGGCGGCCATCGCTGTAACCGGCGTAAGAACTTTCACTGTGAGAATAAGTCTTCTTGTCATCTGCATTAAGGCGCTAACATCTTGAATGGTCATAGTCCGTACGTCCACTTTGTTCACTTTAATAATCTCATCTCCGACTCGCAAAAGCTCAAAGACATCCACGTCTGTTCCTAAAACAACACGAGACACAAAAATTCCCTGCTCACGTTCCCATCCATCTCCCTGACGAATATAAAATCCTAGAGTCTCACCCGGCTTCCGCCGCAATTCAATCGTGCGTTGCAGAAACGTTCCGTTTTTCGAGCACGCCTCGCGAACGCCTAACACGTGCCTGAAAGAGCCTTGAATGATCTTTATAGGCAGAGGTGGGCACGGGTCGCCTTTAGTATCTGGCTCTGTAATATCGGTTGCTTTCCTGATCGCAAAAAATTCATCCTCTTTTTCAGCAAGTCTCATTTTCTCGAAGTCTTCCTGTGAAACGCTACTGAAGCGTCGCAATTGTTCCACGATTTCTTCGTCTCCCGACTTTGTCGCCGAAGAGAAAGCTCTTCCGTTCGGCGACGATGGCTTCTTTCTCGCGTCTTCTTGACGTACAGCCATGTTATTTCTACGCTGTGTTTGCTACGCGTCTATCCGAGCCGCCATATTGCTTGAATTCAAAATGAAAAGTTTGCATTCAATTATGGAATATTGTGGTTGGGAACCAATCAGCGCCACTCGTCCAAGACAGGTGTACGCCGTGACATAAAAACAATGCAAAGAGCTGGTTGCCAGTCAATTTTTTCTTAGGCCGCAGAAAACAATTAACTACGCGAATATTTTGGTGTGAAAACCAATAGAAAAATCCCTTTTGAAGAGATTTCACTGCGCGAAGCGTAAACAAGTAGCGCCTTGCGATAGCAAACTGTTCAGCAAGCCGTGTATTCCCGCAATTTACTGACATCAAGGGTCATCGTATTACGGAGCGCGTAAAAGCAATACTATAACATGTAGTGTTAATTTTTTGCGGCTGATAAATCCGATGAAGGCGGACACAAAATTTCTCCAGAACATCGATAATTTGATTGTGTAGTGTTAAAAGCGACGAGAATGGGACGACAACATTATGGTGCTTTCAGATGAGTGAATATTTACCGCTTGTTTTGAAAAGAAATTTACAACGCGTGTGTCATCGTTGCCATCTAGAAAGCCCTATAGGTTGGTAAAATAGGCCAATTTTTCCTCGGCGAATTTACAAGTTACAGTAATAACTTTTTTTGTTTTCGTTTTCTATATTTTTATCCCTAGTTATTGATATCGCTATACCCTAAACCCTAACCCTAAGTCAAATAGAAAATTATTTCAAGTTATTTTTAAAAGTGGAATATGGTGTGTAATGCGGCAAGCTTTTAACGCCGAAAAAAACAATCGACATCGTTGCGATTTTTTTTAAAGAAAAGTTTATTTTTGTTCGAAAATGTTCCAAATTTGTCACTTCGACGATGTAAACAAGCTTCCGAATCGTTCATTTTCAAACTGGTCGTTTTGAAGTGTGTTTATAGCGTTTTAAGATTAACTCTAGTGCTTGTTTGACAAGCCGCAGTGAACGCGCGGATGACGTCATATGATTATTTTTAGCTTGTCATCCGGTCAGCGTGTTCTGTGGCGATTGTAAAACCAATTTAGGTACACATGACGTCAAAGGTTCCATGTTCGATGAAAGTTTACAGCTTCAGTTCTTTATCGTGGATGGCTTTTGTCTACTTTTATGCCGTTCAAAATATTAACTGTGATTATCTCTACTTTGCACGGAGATATTTCAAAAGACAAGGACGCGATGCAATTTCGAAAAAAATTGGAATGTGTGCATTTCAGTATGATTTATTTTTAAAATTTCCGTTGAGAAGACAAAATAATGGGTTTTATTTATCTTCTTGTACCTAAGGCTATGTGTGTTCTAATTTGATATGAAGACTAGCCCAATAGCATTTAACTGCACGATCTTTTGCCAAAAACAGTGCTTCCTGAAATAACTTCCTTTAAAATTTCTGAGCCGGCTTGAAAAAAACTAGTCGCTAAATATGTTACTGAGACAGTAGGTGAAAGTAATTTAAACAATCCTTTTTCAGTGAAACGATAGACCGCCATCGGTTTTGTTTTTTTTTTCGACACCTGGCCAAGGCTTTTCAAAAACTCAGACAGGAATTTTTTTCCCCACTTACTTATTTAAACCTTTGCTGGAACTAGTCATCAAGTGCTTTTATTTAATCGAAGCCCCGGTATAAATATGCCACAGTCCTATCTCATAAAATATGTGATTCTCAAATGCTGAGTCATAGAGTCTACGTCCCGCATCCCGCGTCCCGCCTAGTTATATTGCAGCTAAAGCGACACGGGTTTCGAGTGTAATCCCGAGATTAGGAGTTGGCAGTGAAACACTCTAAAAGGCTGGACTGTGTACGGCATTTAGCTGTGATTTCGTTTTAAAGTTCCTTCGCCAGTTGTACCGTCTATGTGAGTGAGTGAGCGAGTGAGTGAATCTTTATCAGCGGGTTCAACTACACTCATTAATGCGGTCTTGATGGGATAGATGTTGGATCGATGTACCTGTCGGTATAGCAGTTATCTTAATGCTGTATACAAAACAAGTTTATCTGTTTCTAAATCAAATGCTATTTAGGGCTTATTTTAGAGGAAGGTTTCCTTATTTGGTGGTTAAATGCAATGCTTCAAAATTTCGAATATAATCTCAAAGCTTATCTTCGTACAAAATACGTTTTTCGTTAATATTTTCCCAGTCAGTCAGTCAATCTTTATTTATCCACGGTAAAAAATTCATCAGGTCTAAATTACAAGGTAAAAAGGCTAAAATTTAATAAGAAAAAAGGTAATATCTAGAGTCTAAAATACACTATATAAATATTATGCTAATTACAATGTTAAAGTTAACAAATCCTAATAAAAACCTGTTTTCCATGAATGCCGTACCTTATTTGTTTCTATAATGTTTCTTTAAAAGTGTTTTGAGATTATTCAGAGATTCTGCTTGCCTTACATTTTGAGGAAGA
>Ga0126337_10001138_pt1 | contig 15542 bp, 24 predicted proteins | sample DipCmetagenome_FD_92527 | JGI IMG/M metagenome (GOLD analysis project Ga0126337, IMG submission 92527) | Coral microbial communities from La Bocana,Puerto Morelos, Mexico - Diploria C A metagenome | ecosystem: Host-associated > Invertebrates > Cnidaria > Coral | place: La Bocana,Puerto Morelos... | reverse complement strand
TTCGCCAATAATCCCTCGTCTTCATTAAAGCACGAATTTCCTTCGTAACACAAGGATTTGGGCGACTCCGTATCTTTACCTCTTTGATGGGCGCATGCGAGTCAAGTATATCATCAAATATTAAATTGAATGCGTTAAGTTTATCATCTACGTCATCAAAGATGTCAAAAACTGACCAGGGACCAGTAGACATATCATCTCGAAAGGCTGCCTCATCATATTCTTTAAAGCTTCTTGTTGTGATATATACGGGTGCAGAACTCTCTGTTGAAGTTGTTGTAAGGACTCGTAGAGTTTGCGTCGTTCATGACAAGTGGTGAAAGCAGCAACGAAGATGTTGACGCGCCCATTGTCGGGTTGGTTGTTTTGAGAGCTGGATCGAGGTCGATGCTTTCTTTGTGTTTGTGTAGCGTGATGTAGTGTGCTTTGGATACAGAGGTGGTGGCCGAGCTGGGGTACCCTGCAGATTCTTGCTTGATTTTGAGCCAAGTGCTCACGTAGTCAGTGAAAAGACCTTTAACGCGTTGTTCCGGTGGACTTCGTGAATCTTGACGATGCGGTATCCCACTTCGACGGCTTTGACGAGTTCTGGTGTGCACCAGGTACCGCGTAATTGTCGTTGCTCCGGAGTGTGGGAGCAACGATGTGATTTGTCCAATAGTTTTTTGGGCATTTCTTCTTGGACACAGCTCTTGCAGAGTGGAATGGTGAGTTTGCCACGGTGTCTGTTCGGCAGGACGGGATGATACAATTCGTAGGGAGGAAGAACATCGACTTTGGCCATTCCGAAGTAATGATGGATACCTTGATCCTCTGGGTTGACGGTGATGACCGGATGTCCTGTAGAGTATTCGCAGTTTTTGTTGACCCACGGGTATAGAGAGGTGATATCGACGTAGAGTATTTTTTCTCCCGGAGCTGCGGTGTGGTGGAGTTTGACGGCATTGGTTCTGCCTCCGAAGAAGGCGTCTCTGGGTTGCAGTGGCTCTGTTGTTTCGAAGGTGTCGAGAAATTGTTGTAGGTCTTGATTGGTTTTGACTTCGGTGTCCCAGTCACATTCCCATTGTACTTTGACATCATAACGGCGTTGTTTGAGCAGTTCGTGTTTTCGTAGTGTACTCTCGTACACTTCTTCCATGGTGCAGTCAGCGTGAGCAATGGGAAACCTGTCTCGGTTTTTTGGAAAACAGCGTGGACACCCGTGCCACAGGCAACCGTGGAACTCGTACACGGTGGTACAACGAGTGATTGGATCACATGGGTCGAATCCGTCTACGAGGTGGTTGGCGATACGTACTTCACCTCCGTTTCGTACAGTGAGGATGTGATTTCTTGAGTGGTGTGGTGAGGGAGTTGATGTTCACACCAAGCGAGCCACTTGAGGGCTTTGATGGAGTGATTGGAACGTGAACCGTGCCATCCTCGAGGTGGTTAGGAGGCAATGGTGTCGAATTTTTTTACGCCAGAAGCGATTGCAAGCGGAGGCAATGGTGACACACTTTTCAATGGGGTCAAAGTCCGCGTGTTGCCATCGTACCCTTTGTGATTGTGGAATATGAAAATGACATTTCGTTCAGCACCGTCCATGTTTACGGCCAGGGATTCGAGATGGTCAAACATATCAGCTATGCAGTCGGAACCGTAGAAGAAATGTGTGTCGTCGCTTTCATCATCTTCTAGACATAGTAGAATGGGGGTTTGATTATCTTCTGCGTCGGTGATGGCTTCGTAATGGCAGTAAACTTGCAGAGGCGGCTCTTTGTCGACCCAGGCATACCCTTCTTCTGTTTCATCTTCTATGTAGAGTCTACATCCTACATGTTGGATTTCGATTCTTTTTTGTTTGGAATCACCTTCATCTTCTGGGAGACGTTGAATGTAACATTGGTGTGTGTTTGAATTCTTCCTTGCAAATGAGACATTCTACCCATCCACACTTGTGTTCGGTGCGGGGTCTTCCAGGTCGTTGGTCCAGTTTGTAGACGTGCCTGCAGTCGGGGCACTTTTTGATGGTGTCACATACGGAGCGTATGTTGATGGCTCTGCGCATCAGATGGTGCGCGTAGCAGTCTTCTCCGAAGAATTGTATTTGACACAGTCTGCAAATGGACCTGGATGTGGGAAAATTTCCCCGTCCCAGTGGTTGTTTGACGGCCATGAAATTGGGGCAGTTGTCGCGTTTGCAGGCAGAGCACTGTTTGCCCTCGATTACAATCGTCGCAGAAATAAGACCGGCTGAGGAAACCTTTGAATGAATTACATCCGTCATAGTGTTCACTCTCTTTGATGAGTCGTATGATCTTGTCGGACGGAGTGGGTCTGACGTAAATCGACATGTGTGGTAGATCAATGGAGATCACTTTGAGCTGGTAAGCGGGTGAAGCGGCCTAAAATTGTTGAAGTTCACGTATCCCGCATGGACCTTCAGGAACTCCAGCAGCACGATGGAGTGCTTGGGCTTCTCGTTGTTGGACGGAAAGACCTTGTTTCAGGTTGTGGTAGTGATGATCTCGAGTATTGTTGCCAGCATCCACGATGCTTTCATGGTCACAATAGCTCTGGCGCAACACAAGTCATCTTTGTTTTTCATGGTGACACTTGACTTTTTTCTGATGCCACGAACGGCTGCGGCGCTGGGTCTGTATCATTTTCCGTGACCGCGTCCAGCACCTGGAGTACCTATGAAAGTGTTTTCCATGGTGAAAGTGTCGTCGGGGCTGAATTCTTCACTGGAGTTGAGTTTGGCTGCAAGTGCTTGTAGGTAAGTTTCTAAACATTGACTACCGTCTTCAAATTCGCGTACAGTGAAGTTAGTGGATTGGAAGGCGTGCGTGAAATTGTTGGACTGCATTGTGAAATGTTCTGTGGAATTGGGTGTCTCAGTGTCATCAGCGTCGATTTGTCGTTCTTTGGCTCGTTGAAGGGCATCGGTCACTTCTGTCCCGAGATCGTCGTTTTTGGTGGCATCTCCATGCTGTTGAAGAGTGGCTTCGAAGCGTTGTTTGTTTAGAGCATTTCTCCAGTTGCGACGTTCTCCCACTGGACGCAATTGAAAATCGAGGAGAGGACCTTTTTTTTGCGATACCTCCTCCTGTCATGACGTCGTCCAGGGATGGATCAAATATCCATTCGTCGTCATCATCATCTTCTTCTTTGTTACGTTTTTTTTGCATAGGAATCTAATATGGCGTCAATGGCAGGGTCAAATATCCTGTCATTGTCAGAGTCCTGGAGAGAAAATTTAAACAATGACTTTGAAATGATGCCTCACAATGATTTTGGTTTGTGGATGTTGATCAAGGAGTCCAAGGGAAGTGTTGAACTCACGGATCCTTTGAGGAGGTTCGTCAGTGAGATTGAGGTGATAATCGAATACGTCTTGCAGGTCGATGTGTTTGACTTTGTATTTTCCTTACATTCTGACATGATGAAGTGATTGTTTGCGACGCATCCTTCTGCAATAAGCCAACATGTATTCTTTTAGTTCCAAGGGTAGCCAGTCCCAATTACTCTGTGAAAGAATGGATATTTTTCAGACGATTTTGCATGATTCCTGTAAACATTTTTTCTTTGTGCGAATTTCGGCTAACGCGTAATGGGTTTGCCAATGCATGCGTCGTAATGACACGTTGAGTGTGACGTTTTCACTGTCATAGCTTGATATGTATGTGAACTTTCCTTCCATTTCAACATGCGGATGGGGACGCATTGATCGTCTGCGACAAATGCAATTTGTACGTACGTGTGTTTTCAGTTCAGTGGTGCCTAAACCCCAGGCTTCTTTGTATCGGTGGTACAATTAAAATTCACTTATGACTTCTTTCCACTGTTTTTTTCGTTCCAAGTCAATCTTATGCTGGGCTTTGGCCAAAGCTAACTCGTAGTCGTTTAGTTCCAGGGGTAACCAATCCCAATAACTCTGAAAAGAAAGGGAAAAAAAATCGAGGTTCACCAATATCCACACGTGTGAGATGGAACGAATGATTTGATGTATTTCATGTTTTGATGAGCTTGATGGAAATTGTACCCTAGGAACCACATATGACCTTACTCGAGTTCTTCGTATATCCTCGAGTGATTGTTAAAACAGTCTGGGTTGCCATCACAGCTGTAACTGTAACTAGTTGATTGACTCGTGCAAATATTATTTGAACAAATGACAATGCTTTTTCTCTTTTGGCGATAAACAATGTGACCGAGTTTGACGGTTTCACTGTTCCATGCTGTGGTCAGAGCATGGTGATGATGTATCTCTTTTAACAGACTTTCTTTCAATGGATTTTTTCGCTTCAGGTCTCTCATGCACTGCCACCAAGCAAACGAAACTATGTATTTCTGGATTTCAGGGGGTAACCGATCCCAATAACTATGTGAAAGATATTTTTATCAAAAATTAGCCTGGTTTTGGTGGGAAGCAGCAGAGTGGCGCAGTGGATAGCGTGTTAGGCTCATAACCCAGAGGTCCAAGGACCTTGTTCTGTTTCAGAAACGTTTTTTTTTTTATTTTTTCATAGAAACGACCTTACACGGTGCAATATTGATCGCGCATGTTTGTAATCACGACCTTAGTATACACTATGTTTGGTTAACTCATAATAGTCTATCTAATGTCCCAATATCATGAAAATTTTCGCTGGACAACGTTCAGAAAATTTCTCAATCTTGCATTGTATGTGCCCCAGTCCCCACGCCGTCTTCAGTTTACCATACTCTATGATTTCTCAGATTATGTCTGATTGATTGGTCTCTACGTTCCATATCAACTTTGCTTTTTAAATCAATATAGTTCTGTGACGCAGCAAACAACATAACGTAGTCTTCAATTTCCGGGTGCAACCAATCCCAATGACTCTAAGGGAAAAAGTGTTTTATCAGTAAACGTGTAATCTTGTAACCGCCGTACAATAGGACTGCTGATAATGTCGCATCTTCGGAGACCCAGGGGCAGGTAGTGGGGGCGGGAAAAAGTCTAAACGGGCGAGAAAAAATTCGTACTGCATATTATGTTTCTCTCTACGTCAACTGAGTCCCATTATGTCTGAACTCTTGTAGGCTTTAAATCTCGCCACACCATTCTTCAGTGACACCATCGATACGATATTACAATCCTCGGAGACCCAGGGGCAGTTAGTGGAGGCGGGAAAAAGTCACAACGGGCGAGAAAAAATTAGTGCGAAGAAAAGTCAAGAACGAGGGGGACAAGGTCTCTACAGACCAGTTCCAAACGGTCGGAGCACCTCTGGCTTCCGACTGGTGCCAGAAAACGTTTGTTTCTTTTCTGCCCAATCACAGAGCAGCAAGACTAGGAGTCGTTTTGTGTTTACTTACACGAAATGTACAAACAAGCTAGTTGTTCGCCATATTTGTCTGGAGAAAAAAAAATAAAACTAAAGAAAACTCGAGGAGAAAAGTTCCAATCACAGCACAAAATGTAGGAGGATCGTTCGGCAGGAAACTCGCCGTAGATACGCTGGACCGGTACGCCGGTATGGTAACATTAGCGTCTTTAAAAGATTGCGAGTTTTTGTACGCTTACTGATGTCGATAAATTTTATGGAATTTTGATTTCGTGGACGAAATTGGATTTTTTCCCTACATTTCTAACATCACTTGCTGTAACCGAAACTTTTCCAATCCTGAGTAACCTTTCGTAGCTCGGGCCAGGCAGGTATGCCAAGCATATTTGAATCAGCAGCATCGCATTCGCGGGTAGCCGGACTTTCATTGCGTCCCAAAAGAAACACTCTCGCAGCGCTATATCACACAGTGCACTCTTTCAAGTTCGCGACAAGTAATAGTAATAGAGAGAAAGAAAGGCTATTGCATCCCTTTTGAAAATGTGCCAATTAGGCCAAAGCCACCACGTTGGCGAAGTGAAGCAACGAGGCAAGCGTATGTTCAGCTGCCAACGGTTTCGTCATTCTGACTGCAATGCTGTCCGGTGTGCTTTTGTCTTTCAATATGAGATGTTGTTCAGCGGCCTATTGACCCGCTTTGTTCAACAACCCACTCTCTGTGATCTGTCCCTTGTAATAATTCTCAAATTGTTTGAATTCGTTGACAGGTACCATCATCACTTCATCCATCTACGATTGACTCAATTTGGTGTCTGGAAATTCTGACACTTGACTCAGGGCTGTTTCATAACAGTCAGTCCAGTATCTGATTCGTTCGTCTTTTTCCGCCAACTCGCGTCTCAAAACCACTGTGGTTTTGATCTTTTGTGTGCACTCACGACAAACCTCGTAACAACCACCGTTCCCAGCGTTGTCTCGTCTCATTTGACAGTCCACACACAAGTCGCTCAAAATAGATGTTCTTGATACAAACTGTGATACTTACATTTCCAAAACTCCACTGACTCCTTCAATTTCTCTTCACGTTGGTTCGCTTGTTGCAGCATGTCAACCAGTTGGGACAAACATTCCTCATTTTGTCTCTCCCTTTTTGGTTTGACTGGTACCTCGTCGATCCCTTCTGTGGGGCGTCCATATTCGTCGCGACCTTTCATCGTGCATAACATGCTCGAAAACAATCGTTCAATCCTCTCCAGGATCCACTCCCTTTCTGCTTGATGAGATACTCTCTTCGACGTTTGACTGAATTTCTGCGTTTACCCTATTCACGCAACACCTATTTATGGCGTTTCAATTTCCCATAGGTACTTGCGTTGACGGGAATTTGATTTTTCAGCAAATTGAGGACCATCTCGCTGACAGAATTGATTTGATCGGCGTTGGCATGGTCCAATAATTGCGGAGCCAACCCATTGAATATGGCATTCAGTGTCTTGAATCTGTGAAACATTCATAATCTGCACCACCACTGTTTGTGGTAGAATGCGAACAAACCGTCTAGTCTTTGCAGAGTTTCCCAATCAGTGTCAGTATTTTGGTTGAGACTCATCCATCAAACAGATCGAGGTGCTCATCTGGAGAGTCTTGATTCATACTGAAACAATCCTTCACGACTGTCTCTTTTTTCGATTTTTTAATCTGCAGATTCCTAATGCAGCGCCAGAGGCTGCGGCACCAAGGGCTGCTACTCTTCCAGCTTTCACAGCTTTGTGTCCCATGGCCTTCGCTGTGCCCTTCGCTATACCCATAGTTGCTCCTTTCCAACAGGAACCAAAACTGATAATGCATCCGTGAGGCCAACGCCACCTCCAAGTTGTGGAATCATGATTGTTTTCTTTTATTACGCTGTCTTCGCCTTCTTCTCATCATCTTGATGTACTCAGTTGATTGCACTAGTTGTATTGCGGGTTACTGTGGGACGGCGTCCGTTTTTATAGGTTGTGGTGATCGTGTTTGTAGTTGTAATACCAGCGATACGTCTCCCGGCAGCCGTTTGTTGTTGTTCTTGTAGAATCTTCTCAAGCTGTTGGTGCTTTTGAGCTTGATTCATGATACGTCCTCTTTGCCGTCTTCTTCTGCGTGAAGGACCTGGACTTGGTGTAGATGATAGTGTAGATGGATGTATGGAATCTCCTCCGCCTCCGCCTCCAGCTCTGCCACCCCTTTTGCTTCTTTTGCTTCTTCTACTGCCACCACTGCTACTTCTTCCACTGGAACTGCTTCTTCTTCGACTTCCTGGATCACTCGGACTACCAGAGGGAGAATTTTGGTAAGGTACAGTTCTGGGTTGTTTGTGTCCTATCGTGGGTCTCGTGGCCATGTATCCTTGACCGGGTGGAGTGTCGGCTCTGCCGGCTCGAAGACGAGGAGTGCGTGTGGCTCCCACACCCACTGTGGTGTTTGTTCGCGCGGCTGACGTTGTTTCAATACCCACGGTGGTATTGGAAGGTGACGCACCCACACTCCCAACACCTACAGCTGCATTGGGTGTTCGCACACGTGTCGGAGGTGTATTCAATGTTGATGGTGCTGGTATTGGAGAACCGTAAGTGTTCCTGATTGAGTCAAAGTCCAAATCGCTGAAATCCAAATCACCGAGTTCAACGTAGTCCATTTTTTTCACTGAGATGCAGTTTTCCAGACAATGAATCCAATCTTCAAAGTCTTCGTTATTATATGCTTTTACGATGGTACGTACACGTCGCATGCTATCACACTGAGTGATTTGTTCTATGGGTTTGTAATCGTATTCTTCAGGATTCAAACGTCCTTTCAATATGTTTTCGCAAATGCGAGGAAACCATTGGACTTCGCTTCGCAATATTTTTCACTCAATATCCAATCGGTTGCTTGGTACGTAATACTCGTTAGTCCAGCTTTTTCTTCGACTGTTGCTCAAACACACTTTGAAAGTACCTCTTCTCGGACTTCGACTTATCACACGCCTCGGAACGAAAAAAGAACGGTAGAATTGATAATCTCTCCTGAACCAAGGATCGATGTGTTTGCTAGCTCCTGACTCCAACGTCTGAATCAATTCTCTGAAGTACGTCTCTTTATATTGACGAATGAACCGCCACACGTCACGTGACGAGTGACATTTCTCCACTACGTATCTCATGGCTTTGAGATCCATGTCATCTGTTCTCATATTGGCCAGATGCTCGCGGCACAAGAATGCGAATCGATCCCACCAACGATGATCATTACACTTCACCATCTCGACGAAATTGATAGCATCGGACAAAACCTTCCTCTTTTAACAATTGACTCAACACGCGTTGATCACCTCTGCTAGCAGGGTGAAGATCCAACACCATATAACCGAATGGTCGTTCATCGGTCACTTTTCTGAACGTCTCCAGTACTTTTTGCCATTTTGTGGGAAACGATTGTAATAATAAATTTCGCATCCCGAGTTGATCACGCGGGTTCCCTAAAGCCACCACGTAATGCGCAAGATCTTGACATAGGTAAATCACTGTGATGTTTTGATGGTGAGAATGTCTAGTGAATAGATCCAATACACCTTTGTCATTGCTACCTACATCAATCAAATCGTCCATCACCAACACTCCTCCTTGAGGGAACCATTTGGGTAGGGACTCATTATCCGGCACACCCTCGTGGAACTTGACACCTCCTTTTTTTTAACCGTTTATACCCTTTTTGCTATGACCCATAACAATAATGAATGCTCTTTGGGGGTTCAACGAATAGCTACAGATTGTTTAAGGGCAGTTTGGTTGTGAACATGGTTTTGCCAGAGCCTGATGGTCCGACCACCGTTATGCTGGATGGTGTGTGAAATTTGAATGCTTTGTGACATTCCATGATGACACTCATTTTCAATCTGACAACCCTTTTATGAATCTCTTAATTTTAAGCAACAAAATGGCATATGCCTTTCAACGACCCACACGTGTCCTGATGAAAGGGGGTCTCACAAATCTTATGCCAAGCTACATCATTTACGATCAAACATTTCAGCATTTGTCCAACTTTGTGATCATTCTTCACATAATCTTTTTTTTTTCTTGAATCTGTCCAAAAAATAGTCCACGTTTCTGCCTTCTGCGCGGTCGATCAGGTACATCAAAGCATAACCACCACAACTTTGACTGAACAGTGACTGCAAACTCTATTCCATTCGAGACAAAGTACTTGAAATGACGACCGAACCATTCTTGCAACGGTTCTGCGGTGAAGTAAGCATTCAATGGTAGGGCGTAGCTGTCCAATATCTCACACACGTTGCCTCGTGTCCAAAGGGCAATCCAGTGAGTGCCCGGCTCATCATGAGGGTCTGTGTTGACAATAAAGGCTGACGGTCCTTAATCAGGTAATGTTCTCGGTAATCGATCACAGGGTACTGTCCCGTGAAAAACTCTAGATAGTTTCGGATTGGTTCCTGCCAAATGATCCAACTGTATGTTATTCAAAGCCACTTTCTCCATATTCAAGGTTGATACATGTCGTACGTTATGGTTTTGTTTCTGTCTGCTTCCATCAAGTTCTCAAACTCTCCATAGACCAGGATTATCAGATTTGCTCCAGGGTCGGCACCAAATGTGATCACAATGCGCAACTCTCCGCTCTGTTTGGGATTCAACACTGAACTGTTCAAACAACCGTTGGCTGTTTTATTTGCTTTGTGTCTGCACAAACTTTGATAACCTCTGAGGTCCTTGCTGCTAGGGAAGGATATTCTTCACCTCTCACCAATTGTTTCATGCTTGAGAGATTGAACTTTTGGTAGGAGAACGGGTACCTCCCTGCATCTCCACTGAAGGTATACTGTCACAGCAGGGCCACTATCACTCTGTTTGGAAGTTGATTTCTGAAAGGGTTGTTGCATTCGAAGTAACAGTCCGGGTTAGCGTGAGAGTAAGTGAGGATTTCACCTCTCACTGTTAGGTAGCTCACTAATCCGGTTTTCATGTCCTCCACCAATTCTCGGTAAATCGAAGGAGTGACTCTCACTTGAGCCAAAAAGAATCTCACGTTCACATCCGCTTCCAACAATCTCAGGGTTCTGCCAACGCCATAGACCACAGACCACATAGATTGGTTATTAAAGTACGTTTGCATCTGGATCTGTACACCCGGGATCAATAACTTGCTGAGATGGAAGGAAGGGTTTGAATCTCAGGGTAACCTTTTTTTCCACCCAAGTACTGAATTCGATTCCACATGGAAATTTTGGTGTCTTCTGGCAATGCCGAATGATCATTATGAGCTGGATCGAGATGATTCGCCGTACAGTGAGCGCAGTGTCAGCCGTGTCTGGTACATTCAGACTGTTGAACCATCCTTGAGGTGCTAGCAGGTTCTCACCATCAGCTCGGTCATTATTCAATATATGCTCAATGAAAGCCTTGTGATAGCACGTGTCTGTCTGAGGGCTGATGAGTGTTCCGTTGAATCGCACGATGATCTGATTGAAGAGTGAATGAGCCAAACTGATCACCAGTAGGATTTGATCCCCGGCCAGCAGATTCGTGTTGTTGTCTTTCTTGAGCACAGTTTACAATTCAATGAAGCTGTCGTTCAAGTCAATGAAATATTTTTGAGGATCAATCTGGTAGTCCACAGGGTTGATCGCCGTGTTGAAAGGGACTATCTTCACGTATCGACGTGATGCCATGCTGAGATCCGTCGGGAGAACACTGGAGAGGTTCAGACGAGGATTCACCACCCCCTTGGATCGAACGTGTGCCACAATGTCCGTCATCGTCGGCGTCTTCTTCTTTTCCTTCTTTTTGAGGTCGCCTTCCGCACCCACTGAGAGCTGATCAAATTTGAAAGACCTGGAAGTATTTGATCACCTTTATACATTCTCTTCGTCTCCGCCATCCTCCATAGAAGGGTGTAATTCGATCCACACGTCTCGAATAGATTGGAATGATATCCCGAATATGTGTTTACTCACTTTCTTGGCTGCCAAACGTACCGCTTTTTGGGCTGCCTTGCATTTAATGGCTTTCACTGCTCCTTTCTTAACACCTTCAAGTCCAACTTTCCAATTGACCTTTCCACCTTTGCCGCGTGAATTTAAACCTTTCAGACCGGCAGTCAAAGATCTGATCAACGCATCTCGTGCTATGACCGGTGATCTCTTCTTCAAATCTTTCCAGTCAAACGGATGTCCCTATCCTTCTTGTTGGTCCTCCTCCACCAATCATTCTTGTTTGAAGTGTAAAGTCAAAATCGTTTCTCCTTTAATGAATTCGGTCAGCTTTCCTGTTATCTCTCCCACTTGCACTTCTACAATGTCGACGAAATCTTTGCGTACTGGAATATATTGAGGAAGCTTGGGTTCGAAATAAAAGAAAAACACCCCTTGCACTCTGCTTATATCGCACTTCCCTCAGTATGTTCAACAACAACAACAACAACAACAAATTTATTTGCCCTAAATGTTACACATTTTGATTTCCCGACACGCTGCTGCTGCTCGCGTCACTGTATACGAAAAGTGTTCTCGTCGGTGATGCAATCGTATTGGAATAAGCAGCCTTCAAGTTCAAGAATCTCCAGTTGGTGTGAATGCTCAAGAAATAGTAATTGTCCTTGGCCAGGAAAAACACGGCTTTTCCATCTCCGGTCTGAAGATCCTCATACACCCCGGATGCATCAGGATCCGGAATTTTGGCTCCATTTATCTTCAACTTCAGATTGGGTGCCAACTGATAGGTCCCATCGTCGTTTTCCAGAATCCATTTCATTTGATGACACAAATGTTTGTTGATTCCAAAAGTGATCTTTCTGTTCGGATCTAATTGGTTGAATGTTTCCGAGTTGTCGATTAATACTTCATCTCCTTGCCATACGAAATTCATGTAAGACAAATTCTTTGAATCCGTTTCGTCTGGATTGGAAAGCAAACGCCACCCCTTCAGAATATCCGTGTTGGTGTGTCCAAGCATCAGTCTTTGAGTCTCGAAGAAATTGACGACGGTCTTCATGAAACCCACACCATCCAGTCCTCCAAAATTCACACTCAAGTTTTGAGACGTGAAATTATCTTCCCTTTGTTTCCATCGTGTCGGTCATGTGTCGGTCTCTCTTTTGCAGCCTCCCCCAATTTTTTCTTGGTTACAAACCATTTCATGGTGAACAGCGGTTCATCATTCAACGTGAATTTCGGTAATACACTCTCCAATCGGGGCCCAGTCGAATAGGTTCAGGCAGACCAATCATGAATGAATTGGACTAGTTATTCGGATACTCTTGCTAAATGCCATTGCTTGGCAACTTGATTTAAAAATCACTCACCGTTTGAAATGTTACGTCACCACAGTGTCGCCAGGCTAAAAAGTTCACCAAGGATCCGTCGCTCTCGCTCATTTGCACCTATATAATGTCCATCACATCACTGCGCAGTGGAATATTAAAGAGTAAAAAACAGAGCCCAGCCAATTTGGTTCACTACTAAAATCAATGAACACATAAAGAAAAGAAGAAATTTCTAAAGAAAGCGAGAATATCTGCAAGTCCTGATGACTGGGCCACATTTAAACGTGGGAAAAATGAAGTCTGTCAGTTAATTAGGAGTACAAAAGTGATATATTTGAAGAACCAATTTGCTGAAGAAAAACATAGCCCTAAAAGGTTGTGGAGCCTTATCAGAAATCTAACAAGACAGGATATAAACAAGCATGCCTCTTTACGTCAGCTGAAGGAAGGCGACGAAGTGTTTGGAAATACTCTCGAAATTGCAGAGCGCCTAAACTCTTGCTTCGTGAAGCAGCCCTTAGAATTGCTTCAAAATCTACCACCGATTACCACGTCACAGACTACTCTAAGGGACTACACAAGTGGCGTAAACAAAACACAGTTCACCATTCCTCACATTACGCCGCAAAAGGTCGAGGAGTTGTTAAAACACATGCCATCCCACAAGGCCACTGGATCTGATGGACTTGGCGCTCAGATACTGAAAGTAGCTGCCCCCGCAATCTCCATGCCCCTGAGTCCACTTATAAATCACTGTATTGACACAGGTACTTTCCCATCGGCGTGGAAATCTGCCAAAGTGACGCCTATTTACAAGGGCCAAGGGAGCAAAGATGACAAAAACAATTATCGCCCAATCTCTGTACTCCCTTTACTCTCAAAAAGTTTTTAAAAGCATGTCCATCAAGCCCTGTACAGCTACATGAGAAACCACAACTTGCTATACAATTTGCAGTCCGGGTTCCGAAGATCACACTCTACGGAAACAGCGCTTGTTCGTCTAATAGATCAATTACTATTAGATATGGACAAAGACCAAGTCAGTGGACTTGTATTCATTGACTATAAGAAGGCTATTGACTTAATTGACCACGACAAACTTTTGTCAAAGCTTGAGGCGTACGGCGTAGCATGCAAAGAACTACTGCTCTTTAAGGACTACTTAAAGGGTAGAGCGCAATCAGTTGTTATTGATGGAGTGCAGTCGGAATACAGACTGATCACACACGGTGTTCCTCAGGGATCAGTCCTGGGGCCGTTATTATTTATTACCCTTGTTAATGATCTTCCCCAAGCAGTTACCCGGTCGATTGTAGACATTTATGCAGACGACACCACCTTGAGTACCTCTGCTCCAGTTTTAGATCTACCTGGCATTTAGCAGCGGCTGCAAGATGACATTAACAAGATAGCCGATTGGACGTCCGAATAGCTTGTTACTGGCAAACGCCTAGAGAAGAAAGCGCCAGATAAGGACCTTAAAATTTCATGCAATGCTACCGAGATTGAACATGTCACGTCGCCGAAACTACTTGGAGTGAAACTAGACAGCCACCTAAACTTTACTGAACATATCAAAGACCTTTGTAAAAAAAGTGTCATAACGGATTACCCTACTAAAGAAGGTAAAGCGTAATTTGCCTCTCACAGAGCGCAAACTGTATTTTAACGCGCTGATCAAGCCAAAAATGCTGTACGGATCATGCGCATGGAGCACTGGAGAAATGATTCCTGACATAACAAGGAGCGTGGACTGGGATTTTCTTCACAGCTTTTCCACTATAAACCTCCAGGTCAGTTACCCTTTCGAAAAAGAACCATATCGACTCGAGTGCCATCCTGTGAACAAAACCCGGATCGATTCTGTGAGGGTTTGGGTTACAAACGGGCGAAACAATATCCTTGACCTCAATGAAGTGGACATAGCTTTGAGTCTCATAATAGAAGAAGAAGAATTTCATCCCTCATGTATAGAAGATGAATCACCCAAGCGAGTGGGCGAAATTTTTCGACGAACGCGCTGGTCGTTATCGCTACAAGCACAAAGGTTCGGGACTGGTTCGGGATACTCTCATGGCGATTGGAAAGACGTTAAAAAAAGGCGCGACAAATGTGGCAAAAAAAGTTGTACGAAGCTCCGCTGAGAAAGCTGGCAAAAAACTCTCCGAAGTGGTGGTTGAAAAAGGGCCTGATAAAATACAACGAATACTCCAAAAAAGGTGGCCCAAAACACCAACCCCGAAACCGCAAGCTCCCAGCCCAGCCCCGAAAGTCTCATCGCGAGATGCAATGTTAAAACTGTCTCGAATTCTAGCGAAGGAACTTTAAAATTTTTCCCATGAATATTGAAACGATGTTCAGAACCCCCCGCTATCTCGAGAAGACAAAATACATCCAGTTCAACCTTGATACTCCGATCACTTTTCCAAGCAACGGTCAGCACCAGGTAAAAACCGGCAAGAGGTTCTCCGTGAGGGACAGGGACAATGTCTACGACTGGTACAACGCCTATTTCCGCGTTAACTTCAAATTTCAGGTCCTCGCAGACGGTGCAAATGTTGCTGGTGACACACGGTTGGCCCCCATCAACAGCGCTTTTTCCCTGTTGAAAAGTATGACTGTTAAATCTGCTGGTAAAGTTCTTTACGAAGCAGTCGACATCCACAAAGTCATTTTCATCAAAAACTTGTTGGACTATTCTGATGATTATGCAAGAAGCGTGGCGAAAAGCCAGTATTGGTATCTTGACACCGATGCTACAAATGTGACAGCCGATGACGCAACGAACTCTGGAATCCGATCGCGAGGGGCGCTTTCTCATGTAGGGGCAACAGTTGAAACAATAATCCCCCTCAACCGCTTTTCGTTCTTCGAAGAGTTGTCTGACAGACTTTTGCCTCCATTGCAACTGGAGTTTGAAATTGTGCTGCAAGATGACAACGAAAT
>Ga0126337_10001136_pt1 | contig 15545 bp, 10 predicted proteins | sample DipCmetagenome_FD_92527 | JGI IMG/M metagenome (GOLD analysis project Ga0126337, IMG submission 92527) | Coral microbial communities from La Bocana,Puerto Morelos, Mexico - Diploria C A metagenome | ecosystem: Host-associated > Invertebrates > Cnidaria > Coral | place: La Bocana,Puerto Morelos... | reverse complement strand
TAATGCCTTGAGAATCATCTCTTGAAAATATTTTTAGTCCAAAAGCCTTGGCAGACAATTTCCAAAATTCCAACTGTGTTGAATACTCCGGATTTGGAGTGATTTCTTTAGAATGAACGAAAACTTCATTCAGAAAATGCTGCCATGTTTACATGCCTGGATGACAAAGGTGGCGTGGCTGAGTAACCGAGCCCTGAAAATGCTATATATAGCGTCATAAACCAGAGTATTTCCACCAATCAAAATGTTCCATTCTTATATTCACCTCTGAAAATTATCATTCACCTTCCCAAGTGATTGCCCCGCTTCAAAATTTCAAGAGTGATTTTATCAACGGTTTTTAAACATCGAAGCTCAGTTTATTTCCTTTAGGGAACAGTTTTTCGCACGCCCAAAAACATTTTGCTAAACATACTTACAGCACTTTTTGGTACGCTTGTGGTACTTGAATTTTCTCTCCTTATACCTAAGCCCTCCAACGACTGCGCATTTGTTGGGATCCTCGGATAGGGCTTCCTCACAAAAGTCATGAACTTTGCAGCAGCTAAAGAAGATGGGGAAAAGAAGAAAAAAAGAAAAGAAAGGGGCCAACAAGAAAGAAAAGGGAGGTAACAATAAATAGAAATACATGATGTGTAAGTGACTGAAAAAAGATAACCATGAAGCGGAAGCTCTCTGAATTGTGACAATTTGGATGACATTCAGAAGCTTGAGTAATTAATTTGCGCGCGTGCCAGCCATTTGAGAAAAGAAGAAATAATCAAATTTGTGAATTTGTCAAACATTTGGAAAATTTAATACAAGGAAATTCTGAACAAACTTATTTGCTATCGCTGTAAAATTGCAGGTTTCAATAATCGAGGAGGGTTTTTTAAAATTTCTGGGAAGCAAAAAAAAAACTAATGAGTCCATGTTTCTTTGTAAAATTATGAGTTTTTGAACCCGCTTCGCACAAAAGGCATTCAATACATTGGGCTCAAATTCTTCGGGACAGTTCAAGATGATTTCCAGTCAGTACTCCGCACTCTCGAGAGCTGGTTTGCGTTTATTTTTCTGCTTTATGTAAGACGTCACCAAATGTAACCATTTCACGACTACTTACATGAGGTAAATTCAAAGCTTCAAAACAAACGCGATTATGAATGCGAAGCGGACGAAACTTTATGATTCGTCCTTTCTCATATTGATCAAACAACTTCGCAGCTGTAAAAATCGATTTGAATTTGGGAGAATTTGAAAGACCTCAAAGATAAGGTATGTGGTTCGTAACGAACAACATCGATTCGCAATGGATCGAGTAAGAGCTTAGATATAATCTTTATAAATATTGGGGTGCTGAGACTGCGCAGTACGGACTGGAAATCGTCTTTAAAGGTGCTAATCACTATTTAGAATTAATGTTTTTGTAGCTGCATGGGAAACTGTACCGCTTATGTTCTCAAGGTAAATAATGTAAATAAAGATTCTCCTGTAAAAAAAAGGTCGTACTTACTAATCGAAGTTGTCCACGTATTTTCCGTGTCCACGTTTACCACACCAACAACCGTAATTGTAAAGATTACAGACGTTAGGTCTGCCAGTCGCATCTTTTATCAATTGTTCCATCAGAGTTGTTCTTGGTGTTACAGGTACACCAAGACATGCCCTTTTTTCTCCTTTCACTTCTGAAAAATACATTTTAAAAACATTTTTAAGATTTTAGGTATATTATTACAGACTGTGGTCTTCATTTACATGGCAGCTACATTTACGAGGCCATCGTAAAACAGGCAAAATCTTGTTTTCAAGTGATCATATTTTAATTGGAGAAGCAATATCCCCCAAAACCCAAAAACCAACTATCTATCTTGCATATACAAAAAAATCACAACTATTCCTCTGACACAGCTGTTCCTTTTAGTTTATTATATTTGTTAGACGATGCTACACCTTCCGAAAAGAAACGTTTTCATTATAGAAATTTTGTATCACATTATTACAGTTTTATCTTTAAATACGAGGTGAAACAACACTATAAAGTATTTTTAGAAAATTGCACAGTATTAAAAAAGATGAATAAATAAATTAATTGACTTATACGCCCATAAGAAAAAATTGATAGAAGTAATATATCAAACACGAGTGTCAGTGTTTCATCAGGATATCAAACACCGAGAAGAGAGTTGAAAATACAACATGCAGCAGAGTGTTTTTGACGAAATTCAAGGTGTTTGAATATCCGATGAAACTGTCTCGAGTGTTTGAGATATCTTCCGAATCGAAATAAAAACTAAAGAGTAAACGGAGAAGTAAAATCGTCAAAATGTATTTTAATTAAGAACGGGTATCCAAACATCATTCACGGTTGTGATTTCCTTTGTTTTAAGTTGACGAATTATAAATGTGTTTGAGAATAAAATAGTCTAAAGCGAAAGCCCCAAAGGTGTTAAAATAATAATGTATTTAGACATTTTCCACACCATTTATAAAGTCCTTTCAAGGTAAATAGAAGCCTTTTACATTTCTATAATTATTTTCAAGAAAAGAAATTGCAAATAAAATGCTTCAAATGAAAAACACAAATTTCAAATTTATGAAAAAAAATTTGGATTTTCCCTCAATATTTTCTTTGGTACTGTTGTTGTCATTTTAAAAAATTACAAATACAGATAAGGAACCGAAAGACAAACCTTTTAGAAACATTGCCCATCCCACAAAAACAACGAAGACAATCTTCATCTCTATGCTGTGTAAAGAAAGCATGACAAGTGGTTAATGACGTCACGACGCAACGTTTCAAATCCAACTATGATTTCCTTCATTCGAGGTACGAATGTCTACAAATAGAGCAATTTGAACAGTAAATATCGCTTTACTGTCATTAATTTTAAAAAAAGAAATTTTAGTGATTTAAGCATGCAATTAGCGTTATAACTACAAGAACTTTTACAGATTAACAAAACGGGAAGATTGTGGCAGTTTTCGTAAAGTAAAATGGCCACGACAAGTTTTGAACGTATTACTTAGAAAATAAGAAATGAAAAAATAAGCATTAAATGATTAAAGCAGTTTGCCAAAAGCGTCGACAATGATCCGTTGCTTCTCAATTGCATTAATAATTCATCAAATTAAAGCAAAGAAAATCGCTACTGTGAGGGAGGTTTGGATAACCCGTCTTAATTAGCTTAGATTTTGACGACTTGACTTGTCCGTTTACTCCTTAGTTTTTGTTTCGATTAATAAGATAAATCAAACACTCGAGACAGTGTTTCATCCGCTATCTTGAAGACAATGATTTTGTTGGGCACGACTGAGGTGCAGTCAGCGCCTATTTATGAACACCACTGTTCCCCTTGCACTGAATTACTTTTTGGTGACTTCTCAGCGTTAAAAAAACTTATTCCAAGTTTCGAGTTCGCGATCGTGACCTTCGATAGTTAATCTCATCAGACACAAAACCCTTTACAGGAAGAACACACGGATATAAAAGTCACCTACTTTCAATTTGTTGCAGTTAAACGCACATTTTTGTGTGTCAAACTAGGTCCTGAAATTTTTTTAGTTTCCTCAATGTTCACCGTCCTTTTAAATAATCGATTCTGGTAATACATTCTTGTAGCACTTAAAATTACTAAAACTGATTCTTCTTCCCGATTTTGTTCTTTAGTAGATAAAATATTGTTATTTCCAAAGGAAAGGACAAAAAAAGATTTGATTTCTTGAAAGAAGAGCAACATAAAATCAATATGTGAAAGAATCGACTTAACACATACTTTACGTTGGAGGACAACTTGGTCTGTCTGGTCCTTCGTTGTTGAAGTGTTCCTCAATGTCGGCTGAGGCGCTACAGAGTAATGCCAGTTGACAGAAAATTATAACGTGACTGTGAAACATTAAACCACCCAAACACTTAATTTTTAATGCTATGTCAAGAAAAGAGACAATCAAAAGTCACACTTCAACCTTGAAAACGAAGCAGGCAGAAATATTTTAAAGGACATGCATTCCGATTCTCTGTCGTATGTTTCTTGTCCTCTAGTCATAGCTCTATCTCTGGGAAGTATTTCTAACCAAAATTGCTTTCTAGACAATGAATTGGAATCACAATTTGCAATATAATGAAGTATTCAAAAGTAATATCTCAGGCGTAAAAAATGTTTCATGACAATCCTAAACACCGAGAAAAGAGCTAAAACTAACGTGCGCGGCCAAATATTCTTAGACTGAGAAAAATGAAGTAAACAGAGAAATAACATCGTAAATTATAATTATACCAATTTAGGACATGGCATTCCAACCAAGTTGTATTCAGTTCAGTTCAGATCTTAAGACACAACTAACTGACGACTTTCATAGTTTTGGTGCCCACGCTTCCATTAACCGAAAGCGGAATTTTAGTGACCTGCCCAGTGGGCTAGTACCTGCTTATGTCACACTTACCTATTACTCACATTTATATGAGCCGCGATCAGGGAACGTTTAAATCGTACACTTGTACTTACTTTTGACCCAAATAAACTCTTAAATTGAACCATTTGCAACAGGAAGAAAAGTTTTTTCTACGATTTGTTATTCATTTGATTGTGAGCAATTTGTGTTTTCACTTGAAGACGTTTAATAAATTAACGGCCTTTCCCTGACATACTGCTCTCTTCAATCTGCTCTCCTCGCTAAGTAGTTTGTCTTGCTGCAGGCAGCGTGAAAAGACGCAAACCGATCCAAGCGTTAACTGTGCAAAACCTGTAAACAATTATGTCACCGATAAAAAATTCCTTGAGTAGATAGGATAGCTTTATATTCTTGGGCACCTTCAGTAACGTTAGACTACTGATTCGTTTGGTACGTTTCCAGTGTAAAAGTCAAGGGACAAACTTTAATCTTCCACAGATACAGGTGCATCAAGTTACTTAGCATTCGCGTTTTTTCCTCTATTTTTTTCAATATTATATACTGTTAATTTGTCAGCACAATTATTCAAACTGGATCGTTATTGAAAGTCAGCAAAAAGATGCAGACATAGCTTGGCTTATTTTTAACTTGATATTTTTCAGATGGAGGGGATGTCAGTTCTGGTAATGAGGTTCATTCTGATGGTCTTTCTTATTTCGCATCTACCAAAAGGTTGGAACTTTCGTTTTGCTCTTCCACTGAACTACAGTTCAGGCTAAACGGCCTTTTTTTTTTTAAAAAAGGAAATATTTATTGTTATTTTGTGGTTGTTTACATTAAAACATTTATTTTGTCGAGAAAAATGTAGTAGATATTCACAGTGGTGAATGCAATCATAAGGTGAATTGTCGTTTGTCGAACGATGTAGTCACCACCGCGTCTAGCGGTCTTTATTTTAACCTACTATATCAAATAAAGTAGGTGTGGCAAATATATTAAGAGAATGAAATAACAATTGATTGTTTTTCGTCATGATTAAAGTTCTAATCTGACTAAAACGTGGCTAAATATTTCAGCTACAGAAGGTTCAAGTAGCGCCAGTGATGTGAACAACTGTTATACTTTCCATGACGTTGACAGTACATGGAACGAGGCCCGCGATGCGTGTCGTGACATGGGAGCTCACCTAGTGACCATGGAAACGACCGACGAGTGGAACAAAGTGAAGGTCTATCTCGCCCAAAAAGTGAAGGAGGCCGGTAGTTACACTCACTACTACATTGGACTCAGTAAAGAAGCTGGAACGTGGAAATGGACCGAGGCAGGATCGCCTGGTGTCACTGTTGCCACAGGTGACAGCCGCTGGCAGAAAAACGAGCCTTCTCCGACGCCCGTTGAAATTTGTGGGGAAATCAATTCTTTCTATAAAAAGCAATACGGGCACTTTAATAATGTAGCATGCGATGCAAAAGATGGTGGTGAGGGACGTACTGCAAAACGGGGTTACATCTGTGAAAATTATTAAGATTTCTTTTAAATCAAAATTAACTTTGAGTTCATCTTACTTATTACTTGAAGTGTTTGAAATCATTATTAGAAGTTGTAAATTGTAAGCTTAATAAAGTACCTAGATTACGAAGAAACCATTGCTTTTACACTTTTTTTCTTAAATAATGACCATTATGTCCGTTAGCAAAACCGACTGTCAAGAATCCTCCAAAAAAGAGTCAACCAGCGTCTGATGTGGACGACGAATAGAGGATCTGGTCATGACCAGACTTATTATTTATGACAGGCAATTTTTATCGATTGACTCGAACACGTGTTTTACACATTAGATGTCAGGCAATTAAATTAAGGTCCCGTGTGTTATGGTATAAGGTGAGTTACTACACGATTACAACTATTTTCATCTATATTGACCGTCCGTGTCGCTTACAGCTTAAATCGCTTTTGTACATCAAAAGTCTGGCGCTCCTGCTCCCCATGGTGCCTCACTCGCGATTTTCATACACCAGCTACATGTGCTGACGTTAGTTTTCCCACACCGTTACTGGGCCAAAATGTTATATTTAGCTGTGCCTGTTGTTTTTTAAGATTCAACTTGTTCAATTAATCAATGGCTATGTACTCACTTACACAGACGTACATAAACCCAATCGTGGTTATTTATTTTGAACGGGAATTTAAACCGTTAGGGCCAAGTTAACCGAGCTCAGTCAACAGCCATTATAATCATCAAACGAGGAAAAAAATTTGAAAAGGATTCCACTGAATCAATGTCAAATAAACTCAAGGATAAGATTATCTGCATTATCAAGCATCTCAAAAACATTCAAGATTATTTTGAAGAAGTGCTGAACATAGAAAGCTACCCGAAATCTATAGTGGGAGTCATTGCAAGAAAGTCTCGTTCTCCAAATCGGGAGGAAGAAATAAAAAACGAAAACATCAAGCCTTCAAAATATATCTTTAAGGAATTTTATGGTACAAAGCAATTTCATCAAAACGGTGTCAACTGTCGGCTCATTTGTCATTTGTTGATGCGAAAGACATAATTTGAAACGCTTTTGCGATTTACCCGAAGTTAAAGATACAGATTTTTGTAATTCTTGTATACTCTGTTCACCATACACCTTAGAGTAAGGCATTGGTATCAATCGTATCACATCTGGATCGCGCAAAAGTCTTGTTTTTACCGGTTTTCACTTTTTGTTTATCGTTTCCATGGAAATATCGACTGCCTTAAGAAATATATAATACAAAACTTCAATACATTTCCAATGACTCTCCGATCAAGGGAAGACTGTTAAAAAGCTGATTGAAATTGCTTGGTATGGCTGAGAAAAAACTGTATGGAGACACTTTAAACTTCGTTTACATTATTTGATTGGGAGTCCACTCCAAAATTATCAGTTCAAACGGCTTATCCACAGCGCTTGTCAGTCTGTCCGCTCTCAAACGGCATAAGCAAATTAATCCAACTGTTAGAATAAACTCTTATATTCGTTCATTGATTTACAGGTTGAAAAGAAAAATATAAAAGAAATATGTAAATAATCATTCAGCCGTTGGCAAAAACAGGAAAGGTTATCAGTTCAAAAGAAAACTTTCAATCAACTCAACAATAAGATTCATGTTTTTCCATATGACTGACGCGTGAAAAGTTACGCTTTTGTCATGTTTTCACCGACTGAGAACTTTCAAAAATATTCCCAAAGGTGGATTTAAGATATCTTCAGTTCCTACTTACCTACTTACGCATTCACTCAAAAATAATGATTTCAGTGTAAGGCCTAGTTCACACTAGCAACATCACGACATGTGTGAACATACTGACAACATAACATAATTACATAAGGAAAAGAGACTGATCTTTTCCTTTTATCTTTATGTCGATTTTCAGATTACCGACATAAGGGATTGTGCCGTTATGTCATTATGTCGCTGGTGTAAACCAGGCTTAACATCCGAGAGATTTGAGATATGTATTAAATTAAAGATAAAGCAATTCAATAGTCTAAATATTTTCATTGAATCTTTATTTTTTCACTTTCTCTTAATGGCAACTTATGCGCATGGTTTTTGGGCATTCTTTCCATTCCACTGACCGTTATGCCCCATTCTTTGAAAAAGCTGTAAAACAAAAAGCGAAATAAATTTTATTAAATTAATAAATTTTTAAGAGCTGTTAGTACTGTTGCGAAATTAAATCATTTTTAGCATTATAAAGCTGTCCTTGAATATCAAACTATCATTAGTCCGAACCTAAGTTATTCATTGATATTGTATGACGTAGATTTAGCCAGTAAACCGACTTCAGCTAATTAATATTACGACACCAATGCAAAGCCGAAATCAACGGAATAATAGGACTTGAATCAAGTCAGAACAACAATTCCATCTTAGAAGTACTGTAACTAAATGTTTATTTTTCCTTTTTCTGCCTAATTCTCACGGCTAGTTGGAAAGGAAGTGTCTTGTATAAGCTGGATTTAGACATATAAGATTATTTCTTAACTTAAATTGAAGTTTAAAGCAATTCTCTTAGGCTAGAGTTAAAATTTGAATTACGAGTTTTAAAGTAGAGTCACGGTCATTAGAACTGACATATTTTCTTCACATGTAGCAAGGTTTCAACTTCGCATCATTACTTACATTCGCTTTCCGAGTTGACGGCCCATGCACGAAACAATTTATTGAAGTTTGCAGTTACCGTTTCCTTTCCATTTGAAACTTTTATCTGACATACAAACAAAACAAATATTTTAAAATCGCTTTAAATAGGCATTTGGGATATGTTTTAGTGGTAATGTGGTGCGTTTGTAGGAAAATAAAAGTACGTTTCCCTAGAACAACAATTCCATCTTGAAAGTGACTGTCATTAAATGTTCATTTTTCCTCAGTTTTTATGCCTAATTCTCACGGCTAGTTGGAAAGGAAGTGTCTTATATAAGCTGGCTTCCTGGCTCTACTAGCCCCAATAGTTATTCCAGGCAACCAGTACTCTTACTTCATTTAATTTTCCTCTTTGTAATAATTTTTTCACATAAGTGCAAGAGTACATAAACGTTGTGGTTGTTGTTATTGTTGTAGAACAATGGGCCGCGCTTCTACTGCTGCTACCCCAGTTCACACTAACTACGTCACTAATATCACTGTACCTTTGTAAGAGTCCAATCAACACTTGTCTGTGGTTCAATCCAAACTGCCTGCAAAGCACCCACATTAATTTCATTGAAACTGACTTTGATGACAAGTTGGTTTCTGAAAGGAAATAACAATCAGATATAACAATATTGGATTGAAAAGTCAATTTAAATTTTCTCTGCAGGTAACTGGAACAATTAGTCCTCTCCCGAGAGTACAGGGGTGGAAAAAGACCTCCCGAGTACAAGGGATCTAGTAATGTGAACACACTTTTTATCATGGATAAGGTAGGTAAGTAAAGTGTGCGTTCAAGCTTAGTGGGCCATGAGGTAGGTACTTAACTATCTCCGGTTACCATAGCAGGAAGCGAGCATTTATATTCGGACTGAATGGGATATTGGTCTGTAAAGTTTGACAGTAAAGTTTTTTTACACACAGGAGCCCATCACGGCTCAAGTTATATTTACATTGTGTAACTTTCCTTTATTCCATTTTTATTTCTATTGTTACACGACCATACAAGGTTGTACCTTACAATGTTATCCTGTATAAATGAACGCTATCTGTCTCTGTCTATCTAAAAAACCCTAACGGAACCGTTTTGTAGGCGCGACGTTAATTTTAATTTCAACCTTAAGATGTGTTATTACTTTTAGAAATTTGTTGCAAAGTTATTTTGTTTCCAGTTTTAAACCCGTTTTATATTTCAATACATTCTCTAAAAACGTGAGACGAATTTCTCGTATCGGAATGTTGTGCCGGCCCCCGTCCGGTTTCCCTTCGCCCCGTCCTCTCGTCAGTTCGGCTGAATGTACGATAGAGAGTAACATACGCTGGTGGCGATTTCGTACTGTTGTTTTCTCCTTACTTTAGTTCAATTGGGAAAATATACGAAACAATTGAGACGTGTTTTACCACATTTTCGAAAACCTAGAAATTTTACCACAAATACTCCCCTGTGCGCCATATTGTCGACTTCCTTCTCGGTGTTTGGAAATGTTGTTGAACACAGTCTCTGTATTTGATATGTTACATACCCTTGGGTTTCTGTTTCTGGTGTGGGAGGGATCACAGTTTTTCTTCCAGTTAGCATATATTCCTCTCCAATAATTTCAACTCTCGCTCTGAACAGATGTTTAACGTTGGTGTCCGGCGTGTAAATTTCAAGAGAGTAAGTAACTGTTGAAATAACCAAATAATTTTAAAAGAAGTACGAAATGAAACAAGATAAGACCACATACACCTCTCCTAATTGTGTTATTCTTTTATTTGAGACAATTTAAATTATTATGTGCTGTTGGGGACTGAAAGCTTTCAGAGAAGCATTTCTGGCCCAAATCAAGATCCTCAACACATGTCGATTTCCGGCAAGCCATCCATCTAATCCAGTGGCACACTAAATAGGCAATGAATTTGTAATCATCTTTGCTGTTTTGACGGTCAAACAGAACGAGCCAATTAACGATGTTTGGTTGTGTGACCTTGCTTTGTTTAGCATCTGCCTATCCACCAATTTGCTTTAAGGCAAATCAATACACAAAGGTTTTGAATGCAGTTGGACAATATTTCCATTTTCTAAGTACTATTATTATTATTATTATTATTTTTTCATTATTTTTTGCTGCTTCATATTCATTCTACTTACGGTAAGGATGTAGCCATGCCCTAGCTGCAAAATAAAAGTTCGACAGCATTAGATACTGACCGCTTTCAAGCGGAATACCATGGGATATCCCACGAGTTTCTTGTATTTTCTTGGTGTACACACCAGCCTGGTCAAGGGAAAATTATGATTTTCCTGTACACCAACTCCTCTAACATTTGTATTGAGATTTAGTATATACCACACAAGTGAATAGTGCTTTTCGCGCACGCTGATTGGGTAGCTCGGAGGTGATTAGCCAAGTACTATTCACATCCGAGCAGCCGAAGAAAAACAAAATGGCTTCCCGTTTCAAATAAAGTTACTCTTACACAAGTAAAGTTACTCTTTGGTTTGCTAGTTATTCAGCTTGTGTGGTATATACTAAAACAAGTATTCACCTCAGTGTCGGTGAAAGTGGTGGATATTTACCTCCACTTCGGTGAATAATTGTTAAATATTTATAAACGACGGGCATCCTAAGTCAGATGTGAGATTGGTTAAACTTAAATGAACATTGGTGTAGAATCATGATAGCGTCAGTTATTTTTGCCTGTTTTTTTTAACATGAGCTCGTTGATGAAAATATATATATAAAAAAACTGGATTTTCCTCGAGATACGAGGTCTACTATAACAAGCACCGTGATCTATGTATGAAGCTAATAATTCATTTCAGAAAATCATCTGGCCCAGGAAATCCTTTTCTTAGTTTAGTATAAATAGTATTATTGCGAAATTATTGTGTTTTAAACATTTTTATTATATGGCTTGTGTTTCTAGGCGATGCAACGCGCGCTCTGATTGGCTAATTGTCACTGCATTGTAGGGCATTATTCTCCCGTGATGCCCACGGCCGATTACGGGCTTGTGCGCGCATTATTGGATGTAAAGTGATCACTTCTGCAGCGCTAGGTTTGGCTGTTTTGCTATATTTTCTGTGTGCCATATAATAAAAAACTTAATAACCTCGACCGTTTGATCGACATCCCGTTCTGACCTCGCTATCGCTATCGTACAAATTCGTAAGATTAATAACCGTCTTTCTTTCAGAGTCCATCCTTTCGTGCTTTTTCTACATTATCTGTTGATTATGAAAAACCTCTTCTGTCTTGAGCCCGGTTGTTGTGTGTTTAGCAGCTTTACCAGATTAAATTAAGGTTAAAACTATCAAAGTTGAAGTGTCAAATAGTAGAAATGGCTATTTCAATTCTAGAACTTACCAGAATACCAGTGGTTCTCTTCGCTCCTTCTTGAAATGTCTTGGTCGAACGCCGCCGTTAATGTCTTTCCTCCCTTTGTAATCTTCACCTGATACACAAACAAAACAAATATTCTAATAGATACTTTTATTCGGTCTTTGGGTTATGCAAGTACCAGGCCTAAAAAACCAGGGGCGACGGGAATATTTCCCCCTTGTACGTTAACATAAGCCAGTGTCACTTCCTCCCGCTCTGTCTTCTTTCTTACTCTTTTTCTCCTCTTTAGTTTTATACAGAGTTTTACCCGCTAGGCTACTTAACTGTAACCTTAGTATGTTAAATAAGAATAAATAAAAATTCGTTATTTGTATCGTTACTTTTCTTTTTGATCTACACACTACCCCAAGCCATAGGCTTTGTAATTAACATGCTATATAAAGATCATTATTATTATTATAATTGTTACTGTTACTGTTATCATTATTATTATTATTATTATTATTATTATCTTTGAAAAGATTTTATTACTATTATTACTGGTATGACAAGGTAGACGTGAGGTTAATGCTAGCGTTCTGGTTTCATGGTCTGGATTGCCATATATGGGGCTTCCATGGAAACAGTCGATGTAAACGGTGTTACCCATGTACCGTTTGTTTTTGAAAGCCTGCAACTTCAAATTCGAGTGTCATAGAGAAGACTACTTACTCACAAAGCTTGCTGTAGCCGTACTGTGGAATATAGGCCCGCGGTCGCTGTTTTACGAAACTCGCTTTGCTCGACGGCGAGTCAGTATTCCCCAGTATGGCTCATACGCTCGATGGGTAAGAGAGATTCTATTAAATTATATGGCCGTCTCTCGCAAGGACTGGAAATACCAAATTTACGAGTATATTTGGCTAAAATAGACATTGACCACGGTCTGGATTTTCCCATATTGACCAACATCTACCCTTTACTTTCGCCTTGAGAAAGTTGCTAACAAAAACTACAAAAATCATTGGGCTTGTTTCTGTTCACAATACTAAATGAAAGAGCACAAATATGAAGAGAAAGGTAAAAAACATATGCAGACTTCCTAAGTTTAACTAGGTAATCATAACACCAGCTGACTACTGACGTAATTGAGAAGTCCACTTTACAATGAAACGGCCAGCGAAATTAATAACGAACAATATTTCGCCGTCCTCGAAACAGCATTGTCAAGTTCAAATTGTCAAGCGCGATGATATTTGTGAAGAAGATTACAAATTAAACTTGAAAAATGCGCTTCACATTTTAAACTTTACAATGCTGTCATGAGGAGGGCGAGACGTTGTTCGCTATTAATTTCGCTAGTTTTCAAGTTTTTTTTCCTCTTATGTTAAGTCTAGAAGTAAAAAGTACTCAATACAAGACTAAAAGCGACATAAATACGTCTTAGGAATTTTGTTAGTGAATAAAAAAAGGTAGAGAAATTGAAAACATACGCGTCATTGATTTCGACCTCAATTCTTTTAATCAAACTCTTCATTTTCAATGAGCACGCACAATGGACGCGACTAAGAACCGGCTACTTTGACTTATACAGAACTGTTATAAGTTTCCTTGTTTGTCCATTTGATAGAAATCTTACTAGCCGAGCTTGATCGGTCTCTATAGGAGTGTCTCGACGTCGGTCGTAAATACAGATCTCACTGCGTTCGTTCGGTACTCCTGCCCTTTGTCAAGATTCTCGGACCAATAAGAATTAAAATTATGGCAGTCTGTCTGTCTGTCTGTCTGTCTGTCTGTCAATCAATCAATCATCAGTCAGTCAGTCAGTCAGTCAGTCAGTCAGGCAGGCAGGCAGGCAGGCAGGCAGTCAGTCAGTCAATCAGTCATTAACGTATTGTAGGTTACTTATATGCAGTACGTGAATACAGTAGTAAATACATGGAATACATGGAAACAGTACTTGGTTATTATGCAATGTAGTATACTAAATGTAATGCAGTATTTTCTGTAAAGTATGTCATTAAACTAAATAATAAAAAACCCTATTCTTAATTATGTTTAAAATTTAACAGAAATACTATCACGTTACCGTTTTAAGGTCCCACCCAGCTGTGTAAGATTGAAGCCTTTTTGCTTTAATATCGATCTTCTTCACAGTGCCCACATCAAGGTCATAGAACTCTGATACAATCACGTGCAAGTTGCTTTAAATAAAAAAGTAATTAACGTTGGAGCTTGACTCAAATAAGTCATCGATGTATACAGTTCAAAATTCGGGAAATAACTTCGGAAATTTCCAGGAAACTTCCATATATAAGCTACATATAAGCGACCACGAATTGTAGCCACCAAGAGGTGTCACAATCATTCTCGTCATTTTACTTGTCCTCTCAGACCCTGAACACGAGTAACAAACAAAAAAATATATCAAACCCTTCGGTGTCTTGTGTTGTCTCGTACAAGACATGCTCCGCAGTTTTTTGGTTCCCTTGTCCTTCAATCCTAACAGTCAATCTGTAGTCACTCCGCGCATGTGCACTCGGGGTGTGAACTTTGACTGTGTACTTAACTATTGGAATAAACAAAATATCTATGAACTAAATTAGCAATGATACAACGTATGGCCTGCATAAATCTCTCTTATCTTGCCATAACAAAACTGAAAGGTACTCAGCTAACCCTGTTATTAATCATTCTGAATTTTTGGTTGAAAATACTGTGTTATTCTGCTCTTTATTTACTTTGAGAAATAATAGAATGATAAAGTTGCTTGTGAAATTCTTACCAAGGCAGCCGACCAATCGTTTCACGCGAAATGCAAGGAGATCTGCGATGCTGCTAAAACCCGCGTCTATGACGTCATCTGGATTAGAGACGATACCTTTCAGCTCTTGCATTCGTGATGCTTTCTCAGTGTTGGGAATAAGGACACCCAACATAGCGATGTAGTTGTCCTTCAACGACTTTGCTGTTTGCTCGAGAGTGGAAGTTTCCATAATGTCTCCATTCTCATTCTGCGCGTTCCCGTCTGAGAATATGACTACAATCTTAAACATTGCAGACGATTTGTTGAATAAGAAAGAATAATAGCATTACAGTTGAATATATGAAAGATCATGAGGACATGATTGATCATCGCAGTTTTCTATACAACGCAAGGGTTATAGGTTCAAACCTTTCATCTTTTTGATATCAGATAACTTTTCTTTGTACAATTTGAACAAAAACGGAAAATAACCAAAAATTAAAACTCACCTGTGTCGAATCCCTTGTTTTTCTGTCATCAGGACGCATTTCAAACTGTTTCAAGACCATTTTACTCAAGGCAAGATTTAACAAGTTAAGGCCGCTTCCTTCATGTTGGTATTCGTTGTCCAGGTAGCTTATTGTTTCATCTGCGCTTCCAAAACAACTCATTTGCCGAGACGTAGCGTACTTTGCCACAGCGAAGTTGAAGTCAGTGTCAGTTAACTTAGCGCGCAGTTGAGTTACCATTCTTTTTACCACGGTTTTTATGCTTTTAATTGTTACTGAAGAAATACCTTGACTGCCTTGAATCAGAATAATCACATCCGCCTTCTCCGAGCAAAAATATTCGCCTGTAATAATAATAATGATAATGATAATGATAATGATAATGATAATGATAATGATAATGATAATGATAATGATAATGATAATGATAATGATAATGATAATGATAATGAT
>Ga0126337_10001134_pt1 | contig 15569 bp, 12 predicted proteins | sample DipCmetagenome_FD_92527 | JGI IMG/M metagenome (GOLD analysis project Ga0126337, IMG submission 92527) | Coral microbial communities from La Bocana,Puerto Morelos, Mexico - Diploria C A metagenome | ecosystem: Host-associated > Invertebrates > Cnidaria > Coral | place: La Bocana,Puerto Morelos... | reverse complement strand
ATTCTGGGCTTGCACCTTAGGACATGTCTTAGGCTGCCAATTGCTTCGTTGGGTTGGAACTGAGTTAATATACAGCCATGGGAATGAATAGACAATACTGAATAGAGAACCACATTTTCCTCCTCTGTTGCCTCCGTAAGTAAACGGTTGTAATGTTGCTTTAATTTGCAAGACGAAAAGTCTCCTTGTAACACCGACTTCTCAAAGTGTAAGGTCATATATAAACAGAAATCATCTAAAGCGTAACGAACTGATAACTGCAGATATGAAGCTGTAAAAATTTATAAACTGTAAATATTCGAAGGGGAATTCCCTTATCATCGAAGTGCATTACACTGCAACGCATATAAAATAAGACTTCGTCCTCGCAACGTCGGAGGAATTTGAAAAACGGAGATTTCATTCTTGCAATGCATCAAATGTTTCCGTCCACATTACGCGGAGAAATTTGAAAACGAAACAATAACCGTTCATTTTTTTGGTGGTGTTTGAGGAAGCCCGTCGAGCATTGAAATCATATGATAATCGTAACGTAGCTCCGTTTCCAAAATGTCCGTCCACGCGCTAAAGCGCAAGGCCGGTGTAATCAAATTCCTCCGGTTTGGAGAGCGTTTTCAAAAAAGCTCCATGTTCGAGACGGATTAGTGTAAACGGTAGGCCTAATCGTAGAAATTAGCTGCGTTTTCAAATTTCTCTAGCGTACTGTGGAGGCCTCTATCGGCCGATCACCCCGACGTGATTTAATTTATGCGCACAAATCATTTTCAGCAGGTGCATGCAACCATGGCAACGGAGCTGGAGATTCATATGTTAATATCGCCTTCTTCGTGTTGATTTCTATAATGTTGACACGGCAAAAAGCAACTTACCGTGCATTTATTTAAAAAGCGTCGCGCCTTTGTTGCACTTATATGTAAAATGTCCTTTATTTTCTCCTAAACTTTGATCAGCGTGAATCGTAAGTCGGAGATCAAATTTAGGCTGCCCAGCGAAGAAATCATATAGTCTTTGGCCTTTAGCTTTTACAACAAAGAGGCGGGATGAAAATCCGTTTGAATATTGTAAAAAGATCAGAAGAGATTCTTCAAGCGGTTCAATAGCTCTGTAATAACAAAAGGTAAGTCTTTTAACTGCCACTGAGATAAAACAATTTTCTTTTTAAAATTTCAATGACTCGTTATGCTATGAAAAGTATTCTTGAATGGTTGATATAGTGAATTATGGAAAACTACAAGACGATTGTTTTTGTACAAAATTATGTCTGGTTCCCATATCTTCCGGTCTCGGATAATCGAATTTTAGGGATTATTTCTGACAATTGTGTTCCTTCATGAAATTTACAATTGGCTTAACTCAATCAGCAGTCAAGAACGAAACAAACAGTCTTAAAAAAAACACAAGCTTGTCCGAGTAATAAAAATGTGAATCCTTGCTCAGAAAGTACTTTAACTGAAATTATCACGTGAGGGCAAAGCGCAAACATTTTTGTTACTAGCCGGTTTTAGTTTCCATTCGAGCTCGGTATCCTTGCCGCAAACGCAAAGATTTTAGTTTCCAGTAACTTGCTTACAGTTGACAACTCAACAGATCAGTCCACCGGTGGTGAACTTGGATCCTTGGAGCGTGTTTGGGCTTGGGCACCAGTATAAATGGATGCACGTCCTCAGTATTTTTATGTTCAACCGGCGTATAACTAAAGTGTTTTCTTCGTTATTAAAATTACAGGACCTAATTAAAGATCTCAAAACGAGAAATAACTATTCAAGATGTTGTTAGACTTTATTTGGTTAGCTTTGTAAGTTTCGAAATCCGTCGTTCAAGACGCATTTCGAAAAGTAGCTCGTCTAGACGGGTAACGCGTCTTGTGCCTGTCTTTATACTAGAGACGGATAGCCGGACGAATTATTAAATGTTTGCCGAAGCTCGTCCAGACGGGTAACGCGTCTCTAGTATAAAAACGGCCATATTTCTTTCAAGACTGACAACTCACAAAGTGACCAGCTCCCAGATGGTTTGATGGCTCAGTTGGTAGAGCATTGCACCGGTATCGCAGAGGTCTTGGGTTCGAATCGCGTTCAGGCCAAAATGTTTTTCAGTCTTTAATTTCACAACTGCTTAAGTTGTGTGTGTAACTGTGATGATCAATCATAAAATTCATGTCTTTTTTCATTTGTAAGACTGAGTATCATGCGCCTCTACTGCGGAAACAACCTACAGAAATCTTTGTTAAATCAATCTAAGAACATTGTGTTTTAAAAAGGAGAAAAGAGCTCTCCTTTGAAATATTTTTATTTGCAGGATCTGTAGTTAACGTCACGTCACTGATGACAGCTCTGCACGAGGCCGCGGCTATTGGTGATACGCAGACCTGTGAATACCTGCTTCTGAGCGGCGAGTCTGATCCAGACGGAGAAGACTGGGACTGGGGCAAGAGAACGCCTTTGCACGTGGCTGCCGCAGCAGGTAAGAAAAGATTGGTAACCCTGAGTAAAGCGACAACCTTGATTGTCTAGAGGGGTATATCAACCCGAATGAAAATCAGCGAGAAAACTTTCAGACAAATCTATACAAACCTAAAACATAACTCCGCGCTTTCCACGAGCAAGCCTACTCCCTTTTAAAAATGGTTTCCATTATTTGCATCAAGGTCACGTGGCATGTGTTGAGAAGCTCCTTGAGCACGGTGCAGATGGTGAGATGCGTATGGCAGGAGGATGGACGCCCGCGCACTGTGCCGCTGAAAAGGGCAGTGTGGAAATACTTCAAGTTCTTGTCGATAATGGAGCAAGTGTGACGAAAAAAGATAATACTGGAGACACGCCCAAAAAAGTTGCTCGAATTTATGGTCACGTGGACTGTGTGAAGTTAATTGAAAGGTATGTACTAAGTTTTTTTAAATCGTTAACCTAGTGTAGAAAACCCTTTTTATCTTGTGAATAATTGACAGACCTTAAGAGCTGTCTTGTCGGTACGGTAGAGCTGAGTTTAATTGCCAACAGATCACTACTCGACTATAGAGAAAATCGATTACACCTTTTATTCTTGCCAGATTGGAAAATTCGAATTCACGTGAACCTGAAACAGATGATCATGGCAGGTCCACGAACGTCGACGCCATGACCAGGCGAGAGATGGAAGTGAGTCCACAGCAGGAAGAGGCAAACCTGGAAAAGAGTGCCATTTATTACAATGAGGAAGAAAGACAACTCAAGCACAACTCGAGGGTCACGTTCTTGTTAACATGAAATTAGGGACAGTTGATTTTCCTCAAATGTTAGATTCGAGACGGTAGTCTAAATGATAGATTTGTGACAGTGATAGTAACAAAATTAACATGGGCCGCTAATTAAATTTTAGTGGACACTTGCGGGTGGAGTTAACTTCACTGAACATCGATAGATCGATGAAGCAGCCCGGTGCCAGTTCTACAGTGGGGCAAAGGTGCTTGTACCCTGGGTGCCAGAGGTTTTTCTTGCGCGGTTTCTGGTGTCGGTCATGTCTCTGTCGTGACCCACGCACCAGAAACCGTGCAAGAAAAACCTCTGGCACCCAGGGTAAGGTGCTTGTTAAAAAATAGGTATTCTTTGCGTGTTTTACAAAAACTTGCAAGAAACGATCTGGCAGTAGTTAAAATTGTAATATAGAGAGGGTTTTCTAATTGCTTTGGAAAATAATTGCGGATTAGTTAAGTTTTGTGGTTCCTCAGCATTACTGACCCGTGCAACGCGATAAACCGACCACAACGTTTCATTCGATTTTTTCCTTTTTAAAAGTCAAGAGCCCACCACATGACCGCCATATAACTTCGTACAGATAATAATCAGCTCAAGGGTAATAGCGTTTAAGTATTATATCAAACACAAAAGACAGTGTTTCATCAGTGTTTCATCGGGATTTTTGACGAAATTCAAATTGTTCGGATAGCCAATGAAACACTGTCTCGAGTGTTTGATAGATCTTTTCAATCGAAACAAGAACTAAGGAGTAAACGCAGAGGTAAATCGTCAAAATCTATGCTAATTAAGACCGGTCATCTAAACCTCCTTCACGGTTGTGATTTTCTTTGTTTTAACGTGATGAACTATTAATGAGTTTCGGAAATGTTAATCGACACGTTGATAAAAAGTGTTTCAAGGTGGATTTGTCTGGTCGCAGACCCTTCTCAAGGAGTCAGTATTACAATATCCATTTCAGTGGGGATCGCAGCGTGAAGGCAATGTCTAGGTTCCTCATTGGACAACTCTCCAACAAGCGAAAGATTCATCTTATGAACTCATCCACTGCGGGTGTAAAGCGGCGTGTAGAGGACGTTGTTAAAGCAAATTTGGCATGGACAGGTCTGTGTAACTGTGGGGGAACCTGCAACTAGGACTGCCCTTTAGAAAAAAAAGTAAGCAATACATCGTTGTCAAAAAGGGTCAATACTTGAGTGATAAGTTAATCTTGAAAACCTTTTTAAACACCAAATCAAGCAAAGAGAGTGCAAAAAATAATTGGTTCAGCAGTCTACCGTGTATGTGGTTAAGCATGGTCCAAATCGTTGCCACGCTACTGTCAGGGGTAGTAGTAGGCACCACCTCCTTAGTAGTAGTAGGCACCACCTCTTTACTCTAAGTTTAATAAAAAATTAATACTCCGAAAATCAGGGGAACATTTCTTGCAATAAGTACTGTTTTGACAGTTAACATACGAGGAAAAAAAAGTAAAAAAGGAAGAAGCCTCTTGTCTTAAGAAAAACACAATGAACTAAATGAGTACTTTTATAACTCAGAATAAAACAGAGTTGTTTCTGAAGTCGTTTTTGAAACACATGTAAAATGTTGCATACAACACAACTATGGTCCTGTTGGAAGTAACCTTAGTAGCAGCTGTCTTGTTATGATGACCAAGTAATAATGGCAAGGCATTCAGAAAAAAATGGCAGGAGGTTGGCTCTGTACTCTTACTGCTTTGTTGCCTGTGAATTTTATAAACAATTCTCCATCACCATTGAAACCGCCAGCTATGCAGACTATCTTGACAGGATTATTTACGGTGGAGAACTCAGAATAATAAGCATAGATTGTATATAGAACTCAATACTTCAAGAGTTGTATCCTCATATCCACTCAATTTTACAGCTGTAAGCACATAGCGGGCACCACACAGTGTTAGTCCAAATTCAAAGAACTCTTCAATAAACTTGGAAAAAAACTCTCAAAAACATTCCATTTTTCTCTCACCCATGACAGCTTTCAGGAGAAGGCTGCAAGTCAATTTTAGTTCTTAGTGCTTTCGCTTATTCCAATTTTTGGTTAAAAAAACAATATCTTTTTCAACAGTCTCAAGGTAATAGATGTTGTTTTGTGCATTACAATAAATTGTTTGTTTACTCATATGATATTTCTCATCAAGACACGCAGGACCTTAATAACAGCTCAACAATTTCTTCCAGTCCTAAATCCTCAGCTAGGCTCATGGGTGTAACAGTAGCAGGAATTCCCATCTTAACAGTTAGATCACAGTTGGCTTCCAACATCACTGAAACCATTTCAGTATTACCTATAGACAACAAGGAGAGTACTCTTTACTAAAGGAAATAAAACAGGTTGCCATCCAATACGTTATGTACCAAAAGCAACTTAGTATGTAGAGTTTTAACAATGCAAAAGAAATACTTTCCTGCAAAGTTCATAGAAAAAAGGCCTCCAAGAAAATATTTATGTGCTGTCCTTAACTCTAAATGGGGCATCATTTCAGTTTGGTTTGAAAGACACAATCATACTTTCCTTAAAAAAAACTTAAGCTTTCGAGATCTCCTTCCTGAAATTTCCTATAACCCTCCTTAGAGTTGGTATTGATATATTCTGGAATCACACAATAAACGTCTTGTAGGAAAAGACAACATAATTAGAGAGAAAACAATTGTCTTACTAGGGTTGACTTTACATCAACAACTATCAATAAAAAGAAGTTTAGGGTGGCCTCCTAAACAAAAAATCACCCTGCTCCAAACAACTTTCTTGAATAGTAAAATGGTTTTATCCTCAAAAAAGGTTTGCACATTAATTATACCTCTAGCCGATATTAAGGAGCTAGTCATTATGGGTTCCCAACAATGCATTGGAGTTGAATTCACAGAGACAAAACTTACCACTCATTATAGCAAGATGAAGTGGTGTTGCACCTTCACACTCAGGGTTCCAAGCATTGACATTTGCTCCGGCATTAATTAATAACTTCACCATGTTGATATTTCCAGTATTTATTGCAGCATGAAGTGGAGTGTTGCCTGAAGGAGCTTTTTCATTGATATTCACTCTTGGGTCCAGCTTAAATTCAACATAACATATATGTTGTAGGACAAAATGGAATTCCTTAGTCTCTTAATCCTAATTATTCATGGATCAGGAATAATAGGCTTAGAAGACAAAGGACATTAAGGATTAAACTAGGTGAAAATCATTTAACCTGAATTTCATTTTGACTTTCAACATAAGCATTGTTATTTCTGAATGAAAAAGCATGAGTGATAGTAGATACCGATATATTGTATGCTAGGGTTTTCTTAGATAAATTAGTTTAATATCCATGCGACATGTTTAGCAGGTGATGTGTACTGTCCTTCTTGAGCACCAAACCATGGTTCAGTTGATTTGGGGAAAAAATGACACGTAAGTATGTGGTAACATGGTACAGCTTGAAGTTTTGATATTAAGTGCTGGTGGAGCTACAGGTCATCTGAAGTGTTGTTGGGTCTTAGATTGGGGCTGTTTATGGCAAATTATATAGATTTATTAGTGAGAGAGAAGGGATAATCACAATAATTGTAAGAACTCAAAAGGTAAGGTAGGTAAAATCTGCATAAAAGCCAAGTGGCCCATCAGGCCAGGGCTTGTCAAGGTTTCAGTAGCATGACACAATTAGGAGTATTTCTACTCCCTGTCTGGATGGGATGCTAGTCCATTGCAGGGTTACCCCCTTCCCTTGCATTAACGCATTAACTTTGTTGTTACCCATTTATACACCTGGGTGGAGAGAGGTACTGTGAGAGTCAAGTGTCTTGTCCAAGAACACGACACAGTGTCCCCAGCCAGGGCTTGAACCCAGACCACTCCCTCCAGGCCATTCAGGCTCCAATGGGATTTCAGGTCACAATAAATTGTTACTTGATTAGCTACCAATGGCTTCATAAGTCAGAGCTAGATTGTTTACACTGAGACAGCCAAAGAATTTCAGATTGTATTCCACTGAAGCTTAATTTTTTTTATACTTCAGAATGTTTTCCTTTGTTTTACTCTTCATTACCTTCAATAGATGTCCCAGCATGTTTTCCTTGCCACTGAGTACAGCTGCAAAAAGCAGACTTTTACCTTCACTGTCTTTAAGAGTGTAATGTTGAAGGGAATAGTTCTTCAGTAAATGATCAAGGACATCTGGAAGGTCTTTCCGTACAGCTTGAAATGCAAATTCAGTTGCTATAGCAACAACACTTTTGCTGACAAGAGAATTATCTGTGGCCTCTTTATATGTGCTTCTGTCAAAAGCTGCTTTGAAAAATTCCAGCACCCCAGAGCATATACTCACAATTGCAAATGCCCTTGTTGCTAGTATAAGTTGTACAAATTGTTTGTTTGATGTTGAACACTGCACATCTGAGAGAAGAGCACGGTAATTGTTTTTCCTCCCAGAGCACAAGCAGAGTAAAATGTTGAGAAAGAAATCCATAGTTTCTGAATTGTGAAACTTTTCTGGGTACTCCCAGAAAACAGCTCTTGCAAAAGCACAAATATCTTGACGTGAAATTGATTTCCCTTCTAAGCCAGCACCAAATGCAAAACAAATTTCTTCCATTAAAATAGAAAACTCCATTTCTATCAGCTCTCTTTGTTTAGACGTGGGCATTTCGGAAAGCCAGAAATGTGCAAATTGAATAAAGTTATCATTATCATGCAACCAAGAGGTCAACTGTTTTATCAAACTATTTGCTTTTGTTAACCAATCACCCACAACTGTGGAGTCCATGTAAAGTAACATGGAGTCAAAATTAGCTTTAGACGTTTTAAGATCTTTCTTTCTGGTTGAGATCACTCTATTTGCAGCAGATATGGGCTGGGCAGGAGAAGTTCGCTCTGAAGAAGATGGACTTGCAGTAGATGAAGCACCTATAGGCGGTAATGGTGACGCCCTCCCTGAAGATCCAGCACTCAAGGGAGGACTTACGCTCTTTTCTTTTGAACTTAAGGGAACCAAATCCTTGTTTCGTCTCTTTGGAAGAGCTGGTTTAGTGCCTTCTAGCGGAATGTCACCAAATTCTTGTAGCGATTCTGGACTACTGCTATGGTACAATTCCTCTTCTTCTTCATCATCACGATATGACAATCGAGAAACGTTGATAAGCTCTCGTAAATCTTTTACACTGCGACTCATGTCTCACAAAATATCACAGCCACCACAACTTGGCAACGATCAACAACGTTTGCGCCATTTTGATTTTCAAAGTTTCAAAGAAGACTGTGTCCGAACTAAAATACCCATGGTACCTCTCGCACCGTAAAGTATAAAAAGAGACCACGTGTTACAATCTTTCTCTCTCCGCCATTTTGTTAGAAAGAGTTTGGCTCACCGCTGTTCGTCGCGAATAAGTCGGCCATTTTACAGTATGGTAGGTTAAAAGTATTAAATAAAGAAAACTTGGATTTAAAAGTAACCGGAAATGAATCTATTTTGTTGTTAATAATTGTTCAACACTATAAATATTGGTTCTTGTGGAGAATATGAATCGCCTCTCGGTTCTTTCTGTTCCCTTTTGTGATCAATTACAAAAAACGCCCAAATATAAACTTTATGTTTAACAGCAAATATACCATAAAAGAGAGTCCCATCTTGGTAGAGGGTCATACAGGGGGGTCGCTTGCACGGTTCACAATCACGAACGGAAAAATAGCGAATCAGGGCAGTGATCGCGGACATCAAAATTTCATTTTCCCGAATCACGAGGAATTCTTGATAATCTGCCCTTACGCTAGAAAGAGTGTTAGAAAAAAGCAAAATTGTTAGAGGGTAAATCACTTTTGAGCCCTTTTGATAGAGGACTAACCACTCAGCAGATGCATGTTTCAAAATCATGAAGGATAAAGTGGTGAAATCACGAATGTCAGTTAATAATTCAAGGTCTTGCAGATCACCAAAAACTTTCTGATCACGGATCGCAAAGAATAATTTCTCATAAGAATACCCCTGTACAACCCTCTTGGTTCTAAGTTACCCTCTAAAAGAGAATTGCTAGCAAGGTTATATAGTGGCTTGAAAATTCTTTAAAGGAAACCACAGTACCGGTATATGTGATAAACTTTTACATGTTATGTTACAAGGCTGTGTTTGTAACAGTATTGCATTATTGTAGCAGTTAATGTGGTGGTGGTAAAAATCTTGGATTGCTTGGTCTACTGAAAACAGAAGTGAACTGTTATAAGATTGTAATTTGGTTATATCAACTAAGTTGAGAATACAAATTGGCCATTAAGTTGAAAAGCTGATGTTTTGAGCGTTAGCCCTTTATCACTCTACCTTGTTAGTCCCACTGACGCAGCAACACAGTTTCTTTAGAAACTTTCACCCTTAATTCATTTGTTATAAGATTGTTTTAATGTTTTTACCATTTAGTCTCAATACAAGGAAAAGGGTGCTGTTCCTGAAGAGGAGGCTCAGATACACAGGATTCGTATCACACTTACCAGCCGCAATGTTAAAAGTTTGGAAAAGGGTAGGTCTCACTTTGAAAAAGGGACAAGCTGTTTAAGGATAAACAATGGATTTGATGGCTTGTTCTGAAAACCCTGGTTTCAACTGACTCTGTCATGTTGCACTCTATAGTGTGTGCCGATCTGATCCGTGGGGCTAAAGACAAGAAGCTAAAGGTCAAGGGTCCAGTCCGTATGCCGACCAAGTACTTGAAGATAACCACTCGTAAGACACCCTGTGGAGAGGGTTCTAAGACTTGGGACAGGTTTGAGATGAGGATCCATAAACGACTGATTGATCTTCACAGTCCTTCGGAGATTGTCAAGCAAATTGTATCCTTTGGTTTCTTAGATATTGTGGTTAATATTTGTCTGTTTAGTGTAACATTTTTCATAATGCAATCTTTGGTTTTTACCTTGAGAAATATGCTTACTTTCCATCCCCAATTTTTGTTTTAGGAAATAATGCCACACTTTTTCATTTAAATGGGGTGTAGGTTGTTTCAAAGAAAATTGTTCAGAATAGGCCATCTTCTTTTTTTTGGGCTGGAACTATCTTGCAACTGAGGGTAATGCAGAGTCTTTTTTTATGCAAATGCAAATGAAATTTCTTTTAATGATATCCCCCCATAAGCCTCAAGCTAGTTCCAGCCTAATAATGAAAATACAAATATGTTCTCTTGTGACTTTTTTGGAAAAGTGGATTTTTATTTGGTTTGGTTGAGAAGAAGTTTTGTTTTCTTATCGAAAGGAAAGAAGTTTGCTTTATGTCACTGTTTTCCTTAACTCAGTATTAATCAGACATCCATTAGTATTGAGCCTGGCGTGGAAGTTGAAGTAACCATTGCTGATGTTTAAATGGTGCAAAAAAATTAACAATCAATAAAATGTTGAGAAAAAAATGAAACTGAATTGTTGGTTTTTTCGGTTTTTGTTTGGGTGGTGCCCCCATGGTTAGTGTGTTCAAACAGTCGGGTTTCAAGCCCTAGCTGGGGATATTGTGTTGTGTTCTTGGGCAAGACAATTTACTCTCACAGCGCCTCTCTCCACCCAGGTGTATAAATGGGTACCAACAAATTAACTACTAGTCCGCCAGTAGAGTTAACCCTGCAATAGACTATTTTCCAGTCCAGGGGGAAGCAGGAATACTCCCACTTTCTTCATACTACAGATACCAGGATAAGCTGCAGCCTGATGGACTACTTGGCTTGCTCATGCCCCTTTCAGGCTAATGCCATCAAAATCCCAATGAAACCTCCAGGCATCAGTACATTTTATGACTGGTGGATTGTTTTCTTATATAAGCATGTACCAGTCATACCACAAGTTAAATGTAAGATGTGACATACAAATAAGCGGACCTGAATGGATATCAATCCCGAAAGTGCTCTTGCTGAACATTCCGCTCAAATTGGGTCGCTTGGCATTAAATTTCGAAATTGCCAATTGGGAAACCACGCTTATGATTGCTTAGGTTTAATTTAGTTATGTTCGTGCTTGTTCTTCCCCATTTCTTTTTCTTACTTAGCCTTTTTTTTCTGGTTAATTGTTACTGCCAAGTCGAAGTACTGCAGAGAGTTCTAAAACTTCATATAGTCGATCCAAATTAACCTTCCATGGCGAAGGTCGGTAAGTTGTGGCAGCGCATTGGAAGATTTTCTCCCTAACGTTCTGATTTAGAAACTTGACGCAAGGTAAATTTCGTCTAAACAGCTTCTTATTCGTGTGTGTCGACCAGGACATTGACTTCATGAACTCCTTTAATAAAAAAGAGGACCATTCTAGTCATGGGCGAAGAAAGGATTTTTTTTTAATTTTTTAGTCTTTGCTACGTAACTTTATGAAGCTCATATTCTTCTTCTTTCTCCTCTTCTGGGTTGGTGGGCGGTCGCAGTCAAAATATGTGGGTCCCTCGGAATTTAACCAAACTTATGGGGCTCACTGTCTCGAATATTTTTGCAACACTCTGAGTCTTGATTTCTGTTACAAGGTGAGGGTATTAAATTTGTCATTGCTACCTTTACTTTTGACAATTGTGCGACATAAAAAAACACCAGACAAAATGAAGAATATTTGTTATTATTATGTAGCTTAACGGTGCTGAACTGGTCCTCGATGAAAAGGAGAATTCTAATTGGTTCCCTTAGCGGTTCGAATTTTGCAATACGAAGGAGCGCCAACATAAAATAGTTTTTGTCAAGTAGAAATTATCTTTCTAGTTCCCATTAAACATGGTCACTAAATCGACCCGAGAAACGTAAATGCATGCTTACGAGAATGTATCGCGGCAGAGATGAATCAATTTTTCAGATTATAATTAACTTGTGCAGTCCGACTTGGATAATATTGGTCTCTTTTTTTTTTCTAAGTTTAGAGACCTCTCCTTACGGCTCATATAAACCTGCAAAAAAAAAATAAATAAAAATAAATAAATCTAATAACCTTGTTCAGTAGTATACCTAACATTTCTTAAAATTGTTTATTCGGAATTCTTCTTGGGGGCAAATTCTTGCACGAGAAAACTACACACAAATTGTTTCATTTCTACATAAATTGCTCAAAAAAGGACAAAGGCTTAGAAACAGTTTCATTTCTTGCGTAAAATACTCTACAGTCTTCTAGAAAATCATTTTCTTCAGCAGTACAACGATATATATATCACTCTATCCTCTTTCAGATGTTCATTTAGTTGGGCGCAGCGTGATAAAATAGGAGAGAAGCGCGTCGAGAGCTTTCTTTCGCAGCGCTTATCTAAGCGCAACAATTTTTTACTATAAACAAAAAACACAAACAGCGGTAATTAACATTGTTTTCCAACAAATTTTAATTCAGAACTTTAGTCTATACACATTTTTGTAAGTGACCTTTGCTATTAATTATCTGGAAACTAGACTGGGAAAAACGATCTGCAGCAGTCAGTTAACCTGTCTAGACATCATGAGGAGTAACAGCCCGAGTAACAGCTAATTAAGAAACAACTTGTCACTACTGACATTGACATTGAGGGAAGGTTTTAGCTCTTTTTGATTGTAAGAACTATTTTAGGTCACTGTGCAAGAAAAATCGCGGTCTTGTGATAACTAACTTGTGAGAGTCACAAATTACGACTGAAACCCAATCCCTTTTCGCCATGCATGGATACAGTGAACTGGGAAATACCGGCCCGGGTCGCCCGTTGTATTATTGGAAGTCATAGCAAAAATTTTGGAAAACTAAAGGCTTGACACGCAACCTTTATTTTTGTCGTCAACAAAGGCAACTAGTCAATTCAGCTTCGCCACGTTAGCTTTTCTAGAATGCACTCTGATGCATCGAGAACGGGTCCAATCCAGATGAGGTCAGTCGGAAGTACAGTCAGCGTTTTACTTTGCAGGGTGCATCACGTGACGTATTTTTAACCAATAACCTTGAGCCGCGTCCAGGCCGCGTGGAAGTTCAAGTCAATATTCACGAAGGGCCGCTAGCAAAAAGCGGACAAAAGCTTTAAACGCTCTGAGTTTTCTCAAAATGTGTTGTTAAGTTTGAAACGTAAGCTGAGAAACGACGACTAGTTGCTCAACTTTCACCTGAGACCTAAAACAGTAGATATTTTAGAATTCCTTCCTTGTTAGTGTCAAAATGGAGCTGGCTCATACTTTACCGGCGTCGGAAGTTTTGGATCATTTCTCCGTGAGTGAAACCAAAGGTCTGAGTTTCGAGGAACTCTCGCTTGCTCAACAAAAATACGGACCAAACGGTAAGCTAAATATTGTTCAGCTGTAGCTATTTAACACTTTTGATGTCTCGTTGATGATATTTATCCAAATGGATGATAGCTTTTTGTATGATTTTATTCCTATCATGCACTACCATCTGAGAGACTTCGCTCTAATCTTTGGTTAGTTTTAAGTTGCTTTTAAGCGCTAATAATAATCTTTCTTTTGTCTCTTTTCATGTCATGAAACGACAGAACTTCCAGCGGAAGAAGGTGAGTTTCTTGTCGAAAACGCGAAGTAACTTGTTTATTTTTCCAGTACAGTTCTTGATGTTGCTATAGGTGGAAAATATCAGCTGTTTGTTCATCTAGCTTCTTCGACTAATGGTTTTTGTAATTTGATTTTCAGGCAAGCCACTATGGAAGCTTGTACTTGAACAGTTCGATGATTTACTTATAAAAATTCTTCTGGCAGCAGCAGTGATTTCCTTCGTAAGTTTATTTACTCATCACAAATAGACTCGTATTTCTAATACGTTACAATAAATTGGTAAGCTGTATGTATGGATCGATTGATCAGCCATGTTCTTGATCTGCCATGCTTGATTTTTTATTGTCCAGGTACTGGCGTTGTTCGAGGAAGGAGAGGACAGGACCACAGCATTTGTAGAACCATTCGTAATTCTTGTTATTCTGATAATAAACGCAATCATTGGTGTTTGGCAAGTGAGTGCAACTAGAATCTTTTTTAGTCATGGCGTTTTCATTCCTGACATAAATTTGCCGGCGTAATTTTTTTAATGAATTTTTTTTCAGGAAAGAAACGCGGAAAGTGCAATCGAAGCTTTAAAAGAATATGAACCAGAAGTAGCAAAAGTGTTAAGACAAAACAAGCCAGGAATTCAGAGAATAAAAGCAAGGGATTTGGTTCCGGGAGACATTGTAGAAGTTGCCGGTACGTAATTCGAATGTATTATGCAATTCTTGTGTAATTTCACGCTTGTAGTTTGGAGACGGGCGCTTTCTTTATTCCAGAACGGCGAAAAACACTACTGAGGTCTTCGGATAAGTTGTTTACACCCACTCTGAAGAAAATTTTATCCTATTTAATTCGCCTTTAACAAACACTCGTTAAATTAGAAAGGGAAACTGAAGGTTTCTACCTGTTTGCTTTCTTATCTGTTAAGAAAGCAATATAATTTAAACTACCAAAGTTTAAATGCAGGAAAGAATTAATTGTTGTTCAAAGGAGTGTAAAATTGATATTTTGATTTTGTTTTCTTGATTCTTAACTCAAAGATGCATAAAAGCCTTATCCTTAAGGGCATGCATTTTGTCACAATTTGCATAATTTTTTTCATCACTTGAGGCTCATATTGACGCCAGCTAATGGAATTGTCTTTTTCCTAAGAAAAGCAAGCCATAGGCTAAGAAAGGCCAAATTATTAAATCTTTTGTGGTCATCCCACCCTAAGTGATTTTGGACTGTAGATTGCATAGTTCAGCTATGGAGTTTATTTGAATACAAAATTCCTAGGTTGATGTCATTCTTTGGTAGTATCTGCAATGAGGTCCACTTTGCCAACAGCAGCAGATTTGCCATTTGCAGTGTTGAACATAATTGTGCGTCTAGAATTTCTTTGCATGCATATCTTAGCTTTAGTGTTCCAGAGAGAATGCTGTGTAAAAAGAGGTAAAATTTAGCTGTAGTTTTGTCTGTTTATTTTCTTCTATTTTAAAGTGGAATTTTGACAGAATGTGAAAGCAATTCAATATATCTACAGGACAGGCCCAAGCCTCTTAACAACAATGGAAATGTTATTTTTTGCCGAGTTCTTGGCAAGATATGAACTTTGTTTTGTGACCCAACAGTGCAGTGATCTTAATAATCTAGTACCAGCTTTTGGCAAGCTGGCCATTTTTTCTTCTCTGTGATCAGCTGTTTAAAGCTTCAAATCCCCTGTGGCTTTCATGTTTTAAACAAAAAAAAAAGCTTCACTGAATTTTGAAACAATGCAATATCCACTCCAAGCTCACACTTTGTTGAAAAAGAAGCTTTTAATAATCTCTAATAAAATGTAGACAGGCCACTGTAATTAAGGTGAACCCAGATTTGCTGTTTAACCATATCAAGGAAACACAAGGAATAAATT
>Ga0126337_10001133_pt1 | contig 15570 bp, 8 predicted proteins | sample DipCmetagenome_FD_92527 | JGI IMG/M metagenome (GOLD analysis project Ga0126337, IMG submission 92527) | Coral microbial communities from La Bocana,Puerto Morelos, Mexico - Diploria C A metagenome | ecosystem: Host-associated > Invertebrates > Cnidaria > Coral | place: La Bocana,Puerto Morelos... | reverse complement strand
CTGCTATTGTTTTGCATATTAGAATTAAGTGTTGGCATGACAACAGAAGGTATTGAGGTCAGAAGTGTGGGGAACACCAAGGTACACTGTTAGTCATGTATTTTTAATTATATTAAAAATGTATTAATAGTACAACTTTCTGTAAAATAATCATTGATTAGAAGTAAGCTGAACATACTTGAAAAAGGTAACTTGTCCTATAAGTCATAAATGTACAACCTAATTGTTTTACTAACCTCTAATAAGATTGTGGTAAAGACAGTAAAATGGCGAAATAGTATGAATGTTAAGTTATGTAACAGTACATTTCCCTGGGCTGATGTGAGTCAAGCTACAGAATAATTCAAAATTAGTTCCTAGGCCAGCCTTTGATTTCCTGGCTTAAACTTTCCTTGAACCCACAGGCTGCAGGTTCATAGACTAGTCTTTATATTGTGGTCTCATGTTTAAGAATTCTCAGATCACTTCTTCTTCTGTGAGCACATAATGATATAAGTCTCTGAGAGCTGAGTTAAATACACAAACAATATATACATATTTTTTAAAAAAGATGATTTCTATTTGCTTTCTTTCACAGGTCTTACATGAAACTGCTCTGATTGAAGCATTCAACCTTAAAGCAGGGATTGAATACCAGCTGAAGAACTGTAAGCTGACACAATTAATGTTAGATCTGAGACAGCTAGATGCATATGACTGTCAATTTGAACACTAAGAAAATGTAGTATAATAGTAGTTTACTCTAAGTTGGATAATTTCCAAAAGGTGAATTAGAACAATATCTGACAAACATCCTCCCAAAACACCAACTTTTTTGTAAATTTGTGAATGTCAGATACTATGGTTAACCATGTCTCTTAATTTTCAACCCTTTTTGTGCCAAATGTCCTGAAACTACCTGGCATTGGTTTACTGGATGATGTTGTTTTTTCACTGCAGTTGATTCTGCTCAGGAAGCTCTTACTGATATGCCTCCAAGAGCTGAAGAGGTTAGTCAAAATGAAATACTCTTATTGTGCATCACATTCAACCATTTATCTAACAGGCAACAAGAATCATGTTTTAATTCACATTTTGATTTGCTTATTGCTTGAAAGCCTATAAAATTATTTTGTGATGGTTTCCTTTAGAGTGTGTTATATTATTTTTAAAAGCCAAGGTTGTTGGTCTAAAATTACCAACACAACCCCTAATGATATACTCTTGTGTCCTTCACAGCCATTGTTTGGTTTGTTGCACATCACCTGTTTACCAATGCAAAAGCCTAGGCATAAAATATGAATTTTGTCTTTCCTCCAATCCTCACAGGAACTTGACCCTGTTACTTTACATAATCAAGCCCTAATGAACATGGAGGCAAATCCAACACAGGTACAGTGATTTCATATGATTTATGGTTAAGCAGACAGACACAGAGAGATTGACAAACGTGTACAGCACAGGTACAGTCTGATTTTAAGACTTAGGTTCGGATAAGCAGAGAGATAGGCACGCAGACAGACAGACAGACAGAGATTGACAGACAGACAAATGGATGGTCTCAGATGGCATTAATTCTTTGAGTTTTTTTTCTACCACTTGAAACCTTATTTAATTAATTAATTTATGTTTAAGTCCATTTTTCATGTTAAGACCAGTTTATGTGTGACAGTGTATGTTTAACCGTTTCAATCAAAGTGGCTACCATTAAAGAACAACAGGACAAAATAAACACAAAAGTACAAAAAAGATAATCAACCATAAACTGGTGTAACATACCTTGTAGAATTAACAATACCTTTTTCTACTTGTATTGTAGGGATTTGAAAAGTTGCAGTTTCTATTACAGCAAAATCCATTCCCCCCAGGTAAGGGTTCCTCATTTATTTTCAGAGTGGTTCACATTTTGGCTGTCATTAGACTGCCATCAGCTCAAACTCATAATGGGTTATGTAATCCACTATGAGTCCCCAATACCTTGATTATATGTTGATTTTGATCTTTTCAGAGGCTACCCTAACTTGGAATGACTGAAAATCTTCTGAACTTCAAAGACTAAGATGTCTACTTTGATTGCATTTAGCCTGTGCAGGGCACAAATGATATTGGAGAACCCCTAGTGCTTCTCAGGAGGAGAGGCACTTTTACATTATGCCATGTCATCGTTGATTATTTGCTAAAATTCTCTTTTACATTTGCAGAAACATTTGGGAATCTCTTGTTACTTTATGCTAAGTACCAGGTAGGTTTAAAGCAACTGTAAACCAATAAATTTACACCTGCAGACAGACCATGTTTTCAACAAAAGTGGCTGCATGTGTATTTAATCACTCTTGATAATATCGCGTGCCACAGCATTTTTTTAAATCATGTGCCACTCCATTACTTTGCTTAATTTTGAAAGGTCAGCAAATTACAAGGTTATTAACTAAATAAATATCTTTGTTTCTGTTGAAGTATTTTGATCTAGCTGCTGATGTGTTGGCTGAGAATGCTCACCTGACTTATAAATTCCTAACACCAGTAAGTGAAGTGATTCCTTGTTAAAGTCTTAGCTCGTTTACTAGGTCAATAAATGGCAGCCACAACTGACACTTAGGGTGCATTTCTTTGAGAAAATCCAAGTTTGGATTCTTAAACTGTAAAACTGATTTTGCATTTATTTAACAAAAAGGTTAATGCAGGATCTCTAAGATCAAAGGAACTGAGGGATCCACTCTGGACAAAGATTATTTGTTCCTTTGATGCACTATGAATTGAGTGGTCTTGAATAAATCTGTTTAGGAAAGAAATGCAAAATCCGGTTTTGTATTTAAGAATCCAATCCTATTCTTAGCTAATGGTTTTCATCGCAAGAAGCAAGAACATCAAAGTAAGCATTCCTAGTAATTTCTGTTGCCCGTGTTGACTGTATCCATAGCTTAAGTGAAAACGTTTCATTTAAAGCTTTGTGAAAGTTCTTCCTTGTTCAGGCTTATGCACACTTTAAGATATGTTTGTTTGACAACTTTGTTTCTCCTTTTCTCTATGCACAGTATATGTATGACTTTCTGGATGCTATGATCACACAGCAGACATCTCCAGAAGAGGTTTGTATGCAGTTGATAATGTTGCATTTTAACTTGTAATATAACTTAAACCGAACTTATGTTAACTTGCACTTAAAAGTGCCACTATAAAGTTTTGCAAGAAAGAACAATTATTTTGAATGGATTTCAAAGTGAGGATGTTTTCCTGACCAATCAGATGTAAAACCTTGAAAATTGTAAACATAACTTGGCAGTAATGCTTTTTAATTATGTTTTGTTTTCAGTTATTAATGCACTCTTCAGTTGTATTATACATAAGTTTATTTTGCTTATGTTATCATCAAAGACGATCTTTAACTGATAAAGTAGGAAAAGACCCTATAACTACATAAAACCATTTTAGTCATTTACGCAATGTTGATGCTTGGAAAATTCCTTAATTAAACGTAGACTCACCAATGTATGTATGTGTTGAATTTATTTGCAGGCATATCGGAAATTAGATGATATGGCCACAAAACAGACAGAAACCTTGAGGAAACTTACCAAACAGGTTAGTGACTTGTTGGAAAATTGCTGCAAAACAGGAAAATGTATTGAGTGAATAGAGTATTTCCCTTTACCATGAAATAATATTTTGAGGAATCTGCCATCGATTAAGCACGCTACAGATTACCTTGACGAGGGTACACAAGTTAGTTTAATGGTTGATTGATTTACTCACAGAAACCCATTTGAAAGGTGAAGGAGGGGGGGGGGTGACTAAAGATGGTGAAAATAAAAAAATTAACACAATAATTATAGGAAAGGCTGAAAAAGCGAGGCTCACATTTAAAGTACTACTGCCAATTCCTTTCCTTTCAGTATTTAAAACACTCATTCTTCACATTCTAACAATGTGACCAGCTTCCAGATGGCTTGATAGCTCAGTCGGTAGAGCACTGCACCGGTATCGCAGGGGTCATGGGTTCGAATCCCATTCAGGCCTGAATTTTTTGCTTAATGTCTTCATATTCATGATATTGTTGGTAGGTTCAGGAGGCAAGACAGAACCATGATGATGACACTGTCAAGAAAGCTGTCAATGAATATGATGAAGCACTCGAACGGTGTGTACGTTTTCTTTCGTTTCATGTTTCAACAAAAGTCTACTTTGGTCGTCGTGAAGTGTTTTTTCCCAAAATTGTTGCTTCTGTTGCCACGTCTGCTACTAAGTGATATTGTTTCGATGGAATCGTAGCGTCTCAGAGAACTGACTTTCGACTCATTGTTTTCTTAATTAAGGGTTGCTAAGCGAGATGATCTGTGACTTCCCACTCCTGAAATTGCACGTGTTTGTTATCAGATGAGTTTCTAGTGAACTCGTTTCATTTTTTGTTATAGGTACATCCCAGTGTTGATGTCTCAAGCTAAGATTTACTGGGATCTTGATAATTATGCACAAGTAGAAAAAGTGAGTGATAGTTATGTACCATTGCACGCTCGAATTGACTTAAATGTGTCACGTGCAGGACGCGTGTCAGGTGCGATCTGCTGGAATCGCATTCACTATGCACAAGCAGAGAATATTTAATAAATTATACTTGGTTACTGTGAACGGATAGCTTTGTATATAAGACTGTAATTAAGAGTAACTAAAAGAATTTTGTTTTATCTGCAGATATTCAGAAAGTCTGTTGAATTCTGCAACGAACACGAAATCTGGAAGTTGAACGTTGCTCACGTGTTATTTATGCAAGTAAGATAAACACATGTTGAAAAAGTGTGGTCATTCTCCTGTGATAATCATGTAATCCATTGTCTAAGAAAATGATAGTCGGTCCACAGACCCCTTTTTTCTGTCTTGGGTTTGTCGAGATCGCAGGCTTAGCAGAATGTTTACCCGGCACGTGGGATATGAAGGAGCTAAAACGCAAGAGGGTGTAGCTTGTGTACAACCACGGGGCAGCTTTAGATAGACTAAAGGGGTGAAGCTGGAAGAAAAGTAACTCGTGGCCAAAAGAAAAACATAAGCGTCTGCGTCTTATTATTTACAGACTAACAAAAAGACTCAGTTTCGAAGCTTGTATCATTACTTCTCAGCAGTGATCAATCCCTGTTTTCTCTTCTAACAAATTCCGGTAGTTGTGTACTGAAATTAAGGATCTGATCACCTGGGGAAAAGTATTGACTGAACACGAAATTCTCCCGAGGCAAATTCTAGAAATTGTATGAAAAACAGTCGGGGGAATTTAACTGTTCATCATGAGATTTTTGGTCAAATTCTTCTTTTTTTTTACAGGAAAATAAATACAAGGAGGCTGTTGGTTTTTATGAGCCGATCGTTAAGAAACATTACGACAATGTAAGTGTTCCTTGCGCAGAGGTCCATTGACGGTCAAAAGGTACCCTTACTAACAAACAGCAGCGTCAGTCGCGTTACACGTCAGTGTCCAGACGTGTAACTTTCGGAGTGCTCTGGTATACGCGTGCTTTGTTTTGATGCTGTGGTTATAAAACAGGAACTTCTTCGAGATGCTTCCGCGAAGACTTGCCGGCAAAACAGCGCTTGTTCCTCTCATTAGATCACAAACCCGGTAAAGGTTTCCAACTTTGATTTGGTGGATAAAAATCGTTCAAGTTCACTTCTTTGGTTCAGAGTTTAGTCAAAGGTTTAAAAGAGTTCGGTTGAGTTGTTTTGGCCACATACAAAATTAACTTTCAATTTAAGTAAACCTATAAAGTAGGTAGTTTAGTAAGTTCCAAGAACAAAGATGGTAAAAGATGGAGAAGATTAACGCGGATTACAAACGAAGATCTTGAACATTAAGCTAAACTTTGGAACATGTGCAAACCGTGGCGTCGTGTACGTGACGTATTTGGAGATAGATCTTTGCAATAATATTTTGGTTCCCAAACCTGTGGACGAATTTAAGCAAGCGCGCTTCTTGTAATCCTTGATTTTCAGAACTTAAATACTGTTGATGTTTTATTTTCCAGATCCTCAGCGTCAGTGCTATAGTGTTGGCGAATCTCTGTGTTTCATATATTATGACCAGCGCTAACGAAGAGGTTCGTTAAATGTCCATTCTGTTATGTCGTGTCTTGGACAAGACACCTTAGTCTTCTCGCTCCTCTGCTCGGGATTTAGACTAAGACTTTGTGTTGTGCTCTCTGGCTTGTGTTTGAACTAAAAAGACAGTTTGTTGTTGTTTTGTTTTATCTTAGGCTGAGGAGTTAATGCGAAAAATTGAGAAAGAAGAGGTAAGGGCTCTCAAGTTTTCTTTTGGACGGATTAGATTTCAAATTAAGTTAGTTTGGAGTTTATTAAGTAACTGTATTTCTTTTGTAGGAACAAGTGGCTTATGATGATCCAGATAAGAAGATTTATCATCTCTGTATAGTAAACCTTGTTATCGGGTTAGTTTCTTTTTTATTAGCCAGCGTAAACAATTGCATATAAAGACATGATTGATAGTTGCAGTTGTATACACAACTTAAGCAGTTGTGTTATTAAAGCCTAACGAGGATTCGAACCCGTGATCTCTGCGATACCGATAAGGTGCTCCACCAGCTGAGCTATCAAGCCAGCTGGGAACTGGTCGCATTGTCAGTTCCTAATATATCCGTTGATGCATAACTTTGGGCCCGTTTTTTTCAAAGCTAGTCGACGATGGTCGTGAATTTTGCTTTCGGTTTTCTTTTAGCGAAGTTTTCTATTGATGTATTTGTCTTTCAGTTTTGACTTAACCATTCCAAACTGCATTTACCGTTAGCCTCAAAACAGCCTTTTATACAAGAGAAATTGTAACGTTTATGGACTACTGTCTTGGATTGGCGTTAATTAGTATTCAGAATACTGAAGCCTGGGTATCAGTTTCGATGGAAAGGCTTGAGCAGGCTTGACACTTAGGCCTGAAACCGCAATTGTTTTTTTGCATCTGATTGGCTGAGAAGTCCACCTTGTGCCTCTCTTTCAAAACGAGTCTTACTGCAAAACCTTTCGTATGAAAATGAGTTTGATATGAATCTACAGGCGAAAAAAATATTCATATGAATGAATTCACATTAAGATTCGTTTTGATATTGTAGCAAAAGGCCAATCGGAAATGGCCAATTGCGTTCGAAATTCATCAAACGAACTGTCTACTCTTCTACAAAGCTGGTAAGCAAATTTACTTTGTTATTAATGGGAAACCTGTTCTTGTTTTGTAGCACTCTATATTGTGCTAAGGGAAACTATGAATTTGGAATATCCAGGATCATGAAGAGCTTGGAACCTTACAATAAGAAGGTACGCTGCCGTTTTGGAAATTTTTCTTTCAACCTTTTTTTAACTTTTAAGGGTGTTAACATTAGTAAATGTTAGTGTAATGGCATGCGTTTTCAATTTTACTATTTACTTTCATTTCAGCTTGGAACAGATACATGGTTTTACGCTAAGAGGTGTTTCTTGTCGCTCTTAGAGAATATGGTGAGAAAAGAAGTTGTCTCTTTCGTATCGCCTTAGTAAGACAGTGTCAACGCTTAAAGAGGCTATGCCGTTAGAAATGGTACTTTTATACAAAATGAAATAAACTTTACAAGGGTCTGGCCAATGCTTTTCAAGTTGAGACCTGACGCAATACGTTTTAATCTTCTCCAATTCTGCCCATCAATGCCACGAAATGCCATGAAATTATCTAACATTGCTCTTTCATTGGTTGATTTTCGCGCGTAAGTAACGGCCAATCAGAAACCAGAATTGAGCGTGTAAAGAGAAACGCATGTTTACCCCGGCTGCAGACTAGCGAGATCTCTTAACTATGTACTTCTTTCCAAGTGTTATGGAAATGTTTGGATTTGGATCATTTGTCTTTCTCATACAGGCCAAGCATATGATCATGTTGCGGGACAGTGTAATCCAGGACGTTATTCAGTTCTTAGAGCACTGTGAAGGTAAGTGAAAATTGTTGTTGTTGTGACCCACTCTCATACTTTTTTTGTGGCTCTGCGCGTTTTGCAGAAGTAGGTTAACTTTTCTTTACATTTGTGTTTTTTTAGTTTACGGTAAAAATGTTGCCGCAGTGGTCGAACAGCCCTTAGAGGAGGAAAAAATGCACCCAGGGAAGAATACAGTCACGTTTGAGGCCAGAGAATTAAAAAGCTTGTTCATGCGCTTAGTTTGAAGTGTTGCGAAGGACAACAGACAAATTGTAAATAGTGATTATACAGAGATTGTATAGTGTACCTTTTCTTGAACAAACGCTGCCGAGCTTATTACTGTTGTATCAAGTGATTGAAAAATCACATCGTGCAATTGTAGGAAACGCAATTGGAAACGAGGAACTTACGGTTGCAACTTGAGCTATTCCAGGGTTAGCGTGAATTTTGATTTCAGCTTTATGACTTTATAGTAAGGATTTCTATTTTAATTTTTGCCTTGAACTGGTCTCCAAACCGGCGTACAAATCATTTGCTCTTAAAAATTATTTTAGACAATAAAATTTTAACTTGGAGTGACTTTTAATACTGGATTAGCTCTGATCGCTTTTCAATAACGCGGCCAAAAACTCAAAGCGAAAACTTGCAACCGGCGTCAAGCGCGGGAAAGCGTGCAACAAGCGCCAACGCGGGAAAACGCACCTAAAGAGACTCTTATTGGTTGAAGTAAAAGTCAATAGCCCATGAGGCGGAGCCGAATGGGCTATTGACCCGTGGCCCTTGAGGGCGAAGGGTCTAAATGTTTTAGTATCACCCAACTAGTCGGACAGAAAAACGCAATTATAAAGTTAGCAAATGCAAGTTCAAGAAAGATTTATTTGGGAATAAAACGAAAGAATTTCGCTACTCGGTGAATATTACTAATAGTCCTCAAGAGACCATGATCTCTTGTAGTCCTGTAGTAGCGTAGCCAATTAAAATACAGGATTTGCATTAGTCCACTAGTTCGGTGATACTAAAGGCCGGTATTCACTAGCGCATATACGTTTTAGGACATTTTCTAGCAAAGGACGCCGTTTATCAACGTCATATTGAGTCAGTGTATACAGCTTCCTGATGCTTAAGTGCTAGTGAAAACCGGCTTTAAAAGCTTCAGCCCTTTTTAGTTGAAGACGTAGTGACACACGAACAAACTGGAACATGTTCCTAAGTGTAAATAAAGTCTTTCTTCAGTTGTAGGATTTTTGTGTCTTTCTACGATGATTCGCATGTTTTCGATGATTCGCATGTTTTGGGCATAGTTTCAGATACTTCTATCCAAATGTAGTTTTGTTTTAACCATGCAAAAAAATGCAGACCGACTGGGTTTAATCCTTTGCTGCGACGGGAAGATAATAAGACCCCAGCAAAGTGTGTGCTGAGCCGGGTGACTCCATGAAGCTTGCGCGACAAAACTTGTGTTTTGCAATGATAAAAAAAATGTCCTTTATTTTAATTGTAGTTCTATCCAACTCGTTAAAGTTTGATGTTTGATGTTAGATGTAGCGGGTTAGTGGCAAATCGAAGATTTGATTTCTTCACACTGCCAGTCGAACCGGCTGCTAATCCAAGTTGTAGGTATGGCTGTGAGATTCACTCCATCTTTCGTTCCTTCTTTCCTTCCTTCCTTTCTGCCTACATGCCTTGCTCCCTTCGGCTTCGATTCCTTCGATTCAAGCCACGATTAAAATTTTAAGACAACCAATAACGGACAAGAGAATTGAGAAAATTAAACTCAGTTCAGAGGCATCAAAATTGCCGCTGTTTACAGACGACCATTTTCCAAGTTGAGTGACTAATAGCCACTTTGTTTAGTCCAGGTGGGACCCTAAAATTCTACCCCTCCCTGAGCAAAGCAAGGAGAGTTCAGCTAGTGTGAACTTTAAGTCTGGACTATTTACTTAACTGAGCGCCTCTTAAAAGTACTTCCGCAAAAATGAACCTTCAGCTGGATGCCTTGTCCACCCGGCTGTGTTGTTTATTTTTCATCTGTAATGTTTATTTTTCACCTGTAATGTTTATTTTTCATCAAGCGGATACCGGTCCTTTGATCAGCTCGGCCGAGTGGCAAAATTTTCCCTCAACGAGTGTCGCACCCAGATAAACCCGCTCCATGTTTTGGATGTTCCCCAAAATTTAATATACACAGTAGCATTTAATTCGAAACAATGTAATGTTGAGTCATTTTAATGTCTTCATCAGAAATTCAGTCGTTGCGGGTGTTCTATTTATGAAGCTAGGCTGATCATGTCGCCGTTGTTTCGTTAAGCTCAGCCTTGCTTATGTTTCTATTTTTGGCTGATCTGATCTTTTAAAGATCCTACGTATACCGGCAGTATTTTCGTTTGCGGTCCTTTGCCCTATCGTATTTGTTCTATTTTTTCCACTATCCACTGTTTGCGCCTAGTGTGGACCTCGCGTTCATGTTATCTAGTTTGAGAACACATTTAAAAACAACTTAATTGAGGTCATTCAAAATCCTGTTTGCATGCGAGCAGTTTGCACGTGGGATCAAAATATGAACTCAAACAAGGCTAGGGTACACGCGGAACACAAAAACGGGCGCAAGCTCTGTGGTCCCGCGGGCAGATTTGATGTCACCTTTGAGGAGAAGAGAAAAGAAAGACATGCAGCCATGCCGAAAGGTTCAAACGGAAAAAAAACAACAATGCGCCCGAAATGCGCCCTTTAAACAATAGCTCGAGCCGCAAATAAATGCCGCTGCTGCGCCCGCAAAGGGTCATGTGAATGAGGCAACAGTGCAATCCCATAATCTTTTTCATCGCGTCACTTGAACACGCACGAGGCCACCAGTAACGGAACAAAATGGCTGCGAAGATCGAGAAAGTAGATATGTCTTTAGACGATATCATCAAACAGAGCAAGAAAACTAGTAGAGGTGGAAGAGGAGGGCGCGGTAGACGAGGTAGAGGAGGTGGAGGACCAGTTAGAGGCGGCAGAGGACGAATTAACAAGAATAGATCGACTCCTTATTCCAGAGTAAGTGTCAAGAATTTATTTCGAACACGGCATTACCTTGAACCATTTTCCCATCATGAACTACTTTGATGTCGCCTTTGCTAACCGTACATCTCTTTCCAGCCTAAACAGTTACCAGACAGATGGCAGCATGACCTTTTTGATGGCGACAGTGGTACCGGTTTCAGAGGAGGACGTAATCGTAATGCTGGCGGCGGAATCTCAACTGGCTGTAAACTTCACATTTCCAACTTGGATTTTGGTGTCTCTGATTCAGATATTCAGGTAAGTTGGGAGTCTACGTTAAGCGTTTCCCGTTTATATATAAGATTCGCGTAGTGATCTGACAGAATCTTGAACGTGCATGACAAGTTTTCTTTTTTCGGGATTTTGATGTTGAAAAGTTGTTGCTTAAACTTCCTTGGTTTCATAACTCGCATCTATGGATTAGAGGTTCGGAGTCTTGACAAATTTAAAGACAGACGTAGCTGATCCAAGGCAGATGAAGAAATAAACTTTTGGATGGACTTTACTACAAATTTTTGTTACACTAAAACATCAGTTCATCACAGGGGCTTTCAAAAGAACATATAGGATTCTGTTTCTCTTCTTTGCTGCTTAGTAAAGGCTATTAAGTACTATCAAGTCTTTTCTGGCCAAAACTCTGATTTTCACGGCTTTTTTATGGACTATGATGTTAGGAAGTTAATGTTTCGAAAAACTATATGTTTTGCATCTTGTAAACTTAAACATAAGCTTAAATATTGCTGATAATTGAACCACTCGGCAAAAATTTTGAAAGTGTTGTTCTGGTGTGTTATAGGAGCTGTTCAGTGAGTTTGGAGCTCTAAAGAAGGCCACAGTCCATTATGATGTGTCTGGTCGATCCCTTGGTACAGCTGAGGTGATTTTCCAACGACGAGATGATGCACAACGTGCCATGAAACAGTATAATGGAGTTCCACTTGATGGTAAAATATTTTTAATTTTTATTCATTGAGGCTGGTCAGCATCACCTGGCTGGTAAGACCTCATCATGCTGCAGCAGTCCTCGGCCATTGAATGGGCTTGGTTACTGTTGAGGCTCAATCTATGCAACACATCAAAAGCAGTCCAACTTCAGATGTCCCATGGCATGCCTCTCCAGGTGTCAAAAACATGGCCTTCATAGTTTCACACTGGTGTCATCTTGTGATGGAGCCATTTCAGTCTGTCTTTTTCTGGTAATATTGAACATGATGTCTTCCTAGCTGGTTTTTTCGCTGAATTCTTGCTTAGTAGCGAGAGAAAATAGACATATCTTATCAACAACAAATTATTCATCTGTTAACATGAAAAGCTGAAAATTTTCATATTTCAAGTAGCCATGGGGTCCCTAGATAGTACAGAGTATGTCCTGCTTTTAATTCAATCTGGCGCTGTCATATTGTCCCAGAGATTCTGCCCCAAAAAGTGATTTGTAATCAGTAAATTCCACTCAGCAGGTTGATATGAGTACTGCATTAGAGACTTCACTTTTAGCTGTAGCCATACCTAGGGGTATTAGCCTCTCATTGGAGAAATGGTCTTTAAATTCAAGACATGCATTTATGCTGCTAATTTTCACCCTTAATACTCTGAAGACAGCAACACACTGTTGAACTGTTTGTTGGAACACTTACTGTTTTGGCCGAAAAACCCAGCTGTTGCTGGTGATAGTATGGAATTTCTCAACTAGAAATCTCACATTTCTCTACTAGGGCATTATTCTTTATCTGTATGATAAGATATGTCTGTCTTCTCATGGTACATATAGTTAATATATAATTTTTTAATTTATTTCATTTTCAATCTGATCATGATGAAGTTGATAACTACAAAATGGAAAGAGAAAAACAGTTTGAAACAAATAACTGAAATTAAACTACAATGGTTTAGTTTTTCAGAGTTTAACAGTTTTTGGTTATATGTAAAAGAAAATTAACAGTAATGTAATCTTGAAAAGTTGTTGAATTGTACTTTCTATCATTGATGGAAAACCACCAGAGATTAAATTCCTAAACAATGTAAAAAGTGAATATGGTTGATGGTTTTATGCTGATATTGAAGTTAGAATTGGCATTTAAAGAAATCCTTATAGAAAGCTTGAATTTGAAGCAATCAAGCAGCATGGGCTATTGTCCTTGAGCGATAGTTTGCTGTCATTATTTTAATTTGTTTACGTTGGTCTTCCAGGAAGGGAAATGATCATTGAATTGGTTACAAGTGCATCTAATGTTGGATCAGGTGGCTTCCAACAACAAGGTCAAAGGTAATATTGTCATACTTTATTTTTATTCTTTTTTGAAAGGATTTCGAAGCTGTGTAACACTGAGTGATTGAAAGCCAGCTTCTTGATACTACAATATCCATAACGAGGAAGTGATAAATTTGTTGATATAATTAATATCATGGCTTGATTTATTGTAAGTTTTCTGCTACAAAGTCTGTAGTGAAAATGTAATTTCCAAGATTGTCACTAAAGGTATGCAAAAACTTGGATGAAGAGAAAATTTGTACAGTGTTGGGAGAAGTAAGATGAGCTTTGGCATTTAAACTGTTGCTTTTGGAGCATATATTTTTGTGTTATAACAGGGATATAGCTGAGACACAGATTATTAACAACCCCAGCTGGCTTTACTTTTCACAGCAGCTCTCTAGTTTATCCAAGTCTTTTATATTTATTTTTGAATTTTTACATACTGTAGATCAGCTGGTTAAATTAGCTGGAAGCTAGCACTTGATGATCTCCTTGTTGTTGTACTAGTCAATGGTTACAAAAGTAATTATGAGTTACAATTTGTTTTTCTCTTCTTATAGGAGGCGTCAACAGTTTGGACAAAGCCGAGGTGGTAACCGTGGAAGAGGTAGAGGGCGTGGTAGAGGGAGAGGGGGAAGAGGTGGTGGTGGTTCTCAAAGAGCGAATGTGACAGCAGAGGATCTTGATGCAGAATTAGATGCTTACCATGAAGTGGTAGGTTTGCATTTCATACAATCTGAACTATTCATAGTCCAGGGATAAACATGAATTCTATTCTGGTAGTGAGTGAAAGTCCTTTTCTTGGCTCAGTCTCTAAGTTTGTGAAATATATACACTGCCATAATTTTGAATTTTTTTATATCTACAAAAGAAAGTAGTATACATAATGATAGATACATTTAGAACATTTCTCCAAACTGTCAAAACTGTTGTTGAATATTGCTGTTTCATAACATTGGATAGAATTTAGAAGTTACCAAAATTTTGTAAAATAATTTTTTTTTATTAACTTCGTAGGTTGACAAAACCTGGATTTCTATCGGTTGTAAATTTTGAATGTTCCTGTTGTTTCATTTGCAGGGAGACGTTGATATGGATGAAGATTAAACAAGAACCTCTCATGAATTGATAGCTGATATTCACTTTCATCACAAGGCACAGAAACTCAAGTCTAAGCTATTTAATATTTGCCTAGTGAAAGGTTTTATAAATATTGTTTTTGCTTTAAACCTGTTTACAAGACTGTTCTAATTGACAAATCCTGTTGGATTTTCAAGGCTTTCCTAATGACTGTTATGTGATGAGTCCATTATTCTGAAAACTGTGAATGCATTAGTTTAAGTTTCGTCTTAGATTCTGCTTTGTTTGATGTGGGATTTTTATTTCATAGTCTCTTTATGAGTGTTATCATATTATTTGATCTCACTATTGATTGTACGGGCTGACTGAAGTATTTTGAGTACCAAAACAGAGAAAAGAGATTGTGTGTTTTTAATAGCGTCAGTTATTACTATTGCAGATTTTAAAGAGAGTTACTGTATCATATTGAGTAAGAACTGGATTTTAGTGGTCAATGCTTATCAAACATTGTATTTTTGTAGGCATTATTTATGGCAAGAGTCTCCAGTCAAATGTTTTCTTGTTGTTCTTAATTAAGAACTTGATACTTAACATAAATACAATGCAAGTGTAGTGCAGATAAATGTATGTTAGTCCACTGTGCAGTTCCCGAAAATATTCATTCCCACCCCAAGAAAGATTCTTTGAAATTGTCATTGAGGAGGATTTCAAAAGCCTGGCATTGTTCTTAGAGACCTAAAATAGAATTTCTGAAAGCATCAGGGCTTCCAGCCAAATGCTGTCCATGTGGAGAGCTGTGGATATTTCTGGAACAGCACATTTTGGATAAATTACAGTTATCTGTGGAAAAGATGCTCAAGACTCAAACAAGCTTATAACAAATTTTTATATCTTGATGTCAAAATGGATTATAGTTTAGCATAATGTGGCCTTTTCTTGAATAATCCTATTAGCCATCTTCACATATTGAGGTCTTTGAGGCCGTTTTTAAATGTGCAGCAATTTAATTTCTTATGTTTCATTATAACAGTTATAAACATCCCACATAAATATTAGAAGCTGATTTTTCTGAAGAATACAAGATTAATCTGACAAACTGTTATTTCCCTTCCCCTAAAAGTAATTACTGTTACATGTGGATGTTATAGTCTATAGCATTTTTTGAACCAAACCTAAAGGAAATTCTAAGTCAGTTTCATGTTTAATACAGTGTAACCCTGTGTTAGGATCACCCCTGTTCGTGCAACCACCTGCAGCTTTTATGGCTACTGTTTTTGGCCTGTT
>Ga0126337_10001132_pt1 | contig 15571 bp, 18 predicted proteins | sample DipCmetagenome_FD_92527 | JGI IMG/M metagenome (GOLD analysis project Ga0126337, IMG submission 92527) | Coral microbial communities from La Bocana,Puerto Morelos, Mexico - Diploria C A metagenome | ecosystem: Host-associated > Invertebrates > Cnidaria > Coral | place: La Bocana,Puerto Morelos... | reverse complement strand
TCGTTGTTGTTTTGCACTCGAATTACACACTTTTATGTGAACCAAGTTCAATTAAAGGTTAACGTTGTGCAACTGTGATTACGTTAATTTGTTATTATCAAATATTTTGTTCTCTGAATTAAATTGTATTTATGTATGTATGTATGTATGTATGTGTGTGTGTATGTATGTATGTACGTATGTACGTACGTTTAGATTTTTCCATGGAAAAGTTTCCTCTCCCGTATATCTTGCCACGTTGATGCAAAAGCCGTGAACATGGTGGATGGTTGCACGTGACACTTTCAATGATACCCAATCTGTGCATGCTGAAATGGAATCGCCTTTACTCAATCCTGAGAGTTCTGATTTACGGCATCTTCATTTAAAAGGAAGCATTTCTCGAAGGGCGCTCCGGGGGAAAATCTGTCATCACGTATAACGGTGCATGGCCGGAGAATCTGCGACAAAAGCTGACCTATTTAATAAATATTTCTGCTCGGTCTTTCGACCCTCCTCCACTGATGTAAACATTACCTCCTACGAACCACTGACCGATATGGAAATTTCTCATATCGAAGTACGTGTCGGTCGATGAGGTCAGGGAATACTTAAACGATCTGGGTTTAGGTGCGTGCGGACCTGATGGCTTTCCTCCTCCCTTGTTAAAAGAATGTTGTGATCAAATCGCCCCAGGCCTTTCCGCAATAATTAACCGTTCACTTAACAGCGGCAAAATCCCACGAGAATGGAAGACAGCAAATGTGACGCCAATACACAAGAAAGACTCAAAAAAGCCTGTGGAAAACTACCGACCCTATCGCTTCCTACAATTATCAGCAAAGTACTGGAACGCTGAGTGTGCACTTGTGTATACAATCACTTAAAACTCCTCATCACTCTTTTACAGCATGATTTTCCTCAATCTGTAAAGCAACTTCTTCTCAGTCTTCTAAAAGACAATAACGATGTAAATTTTTCCTGTACCCGGTCACTCTTAATTTTGTGCACTTATTAATCTTCGTCAACCGACAAGGTGTCTTCGTTCAAACAATATTGAAAAAGCGCGTCCCCCGTAGGCCTTTGTCCTAAACACTGGTGCAGTCGCAGGTGATCATTTTGTGCGCCAGCACTGTGGAACAGCCTCCCACTTGATGTTAGGAGTGCCCCTTGCGTGGATACGTTTAAAACTAAGCTTAAAACGTTCTTATTTAATAACGATTTTTAGTACTTTATCATCCATTGTAATTTAATATACTTTCCTTACATTGTTTTCGTTATCGTTTTATTTTACTTGTAAATTTTTATTGTGTAAGAGCATTGAGATTTTTTAATGTAATGCGCCCTTGATAGGAACGTTCAGACGCACATGATAGATATGGATTTTGCCAAGGCCTTCGACTCAGTGGACCATAAAATTCTCCTTGCTAAGCTGGATGCCTTTGGGGTCTCTAGGGATTTGTTAGCTTGGTTCTCCGACAACTTAACAGGTCAAAAAGCTGACATTTTGAGCGTTAGCCCTTCGTCAGAGCAAATGGAGGAATTGTGGGTTGTGTGTGGGTTTATATGGAGAAACTGGAGCTACGCTATTGGTGGGAACATAGCGACGAGAAAAACATGAATAAATTAGTAGAATGAAAGAGTTTTGCGCCTTTCCGAGCTACCTAAATCTAAGGAAAAGCCGCAGATTGCCATATGTTGCTTAGAATGATTAGGTAAATTAAAATGTTTAGCGACTAGTTTTGATGGGTCCTTGTCATTCCTTTCCACTTTGCGAAGGTGTTCTCGGATTCGGTCACCTAGTCGTCGTCCTGTTTCGCCGATGCATATCTCAGTTTTTGCAATAAGTACAAGTTATGCAATGACGTTGGCGGAGGTGCACGTGAAGTGATCAATTATTTTAATGCATCGCTTAGGTCCCGATATTTTCTTGGCGTTGTGAATGTAAGGACAAGTTTTGCATCGTGTGCGAGCGCATTTAAAAGTTCCGGGCTGGTCATTAGTTCGGAATGAACTTATGAGCAAAAAATTGCCTATGTTTTTGTCGCGTTTGAATGAAATGAGTGGAGGTTGCGAAAAGATAGTACCAGTCTCTGGATCAGTTTGGAGTAATTTAACTCGTTACGGTGGCCAATTTACAAATTCAACTTAGTTGATATAACCAAATTACCTTGTTACGCCCACCGACGCAGGACCACAGTTTCTTTAGAAACTTTCACCCGGTTACTTCCGGCGTGCCACAAGGCAGGCTCTTAGGGCCGCTACTTTTCACGTTATTTATAAATGATCTTAAAGATGAAGCCATAGGTGAAGTGGGGTCGCTCTTTATGCTGATGACACTAAGCTCTATAAAAGTGTTGTCTCCCCCAGCGACTGCTTGTCTGTTCAGAATACCCTTGCAAATATACATGCCTGGTCTCTACGTAATAACATTGCTTTTAACAGACTTTGTCTGTAACGCGGGAGAAGTCTCCTTTACTACATCTATACTCTATGGATGACTTTCAACTTGGGAGAGTTCTGGATGAGAAAGACCTTGGTGTTACCAATACGAGCACGCTTTCCTGGGAGCTGCATATCCAGTCCATCACAGCTAAAGTAAACAAGCTCCTTGGTCTTCTCAAATGGACATGCCCTCTACTAAAGGACGTCTCTGTCAGACGCACATTGTACCTGTCGCTGGTGAGGTCTCAGCTGAGCTATGCCACTCATGTGTGGTTGCAAGCGCAGGTGGGGCTTAAGGCCAAGATTGAACGCGTGCAGAGAAGAGCTACTAGGTGGATTTTGCACTTACACAAGTGGTATTCGACAAACATCGCCCGACAGAGAAGTACAAGAAAACTAAATTGAATTAAATTCAAAAGCGACCATATTCTATGATAAATGCTGATATAGAACTCATCTTACAAAACAAGGTGGAAGAAAATGCAAATCTCCTATCAGCAAATAATCGAAAGCAAGAAGAACATATGGTGGCCGCTGAGGACATTGATTATAAAACGAGGTATGAACATTTGTTGTCGTCGTCGTCGTCGAAGAACTAGACGAAAAATTACTTCCCTTTTAAAACCGAGTATTGTCCTTGGAACAAGAGAATGATTCATTAAGACTGACGTTAAAGATCATCGTCCAAGAGAAGAATGATTGTGACAGCCGTTTTTAAAAGGCAGATGACTGCTTGTCCCCTGTGGAAAACCCCCATGTGGCGAAAGGAAGAATAAACGCAATCAACAGTCAACTCCCAGCGATAACATTGGTACTCGCAATAGATTTGAGCCCTTTGGGAATGAGGTTTAAGGTAGTTCCATCAATGTGAGTCCAGCACCAAATAACGAAGGTAGTGAAGACAGACGAAACAACGTAGCAAGCGCGTGACGTTCCCAAACTTCAAACTCTAGAAACCGCACCGATAGTACAACACAAACCTTAGAATATCTCTACCAAATATCTCTCCTGATCATGATCTAAGCAGGAGTGGTCTTCACCTCAACACTAAAGTAACTGCCCGACTTGCAACAAATGTTATTAACTATTTAAGAAGTGATTAGGGTATTGCCGGCTGGGAATCGGATGAGTCTTTGCTTCCGCGAATAAATCGTAAGTAAACTAACATTAAGGGCAACCCATCCACTATCAATCCATTTGGCCGTGGTTTTGTCATGGCGGCATTAAATATCAATAGTTTACTCGCTCACAACACTAACCCTCAAATTTTTTGTACTTAACTCCATAATTGATGTTTTGGCTATCAATGAAACGAAGTTTGACAGTTCAGTCAATGATAATGAAATACATTTGCAAGGATTTGAGGTTGTTAGGAAAGATCGCTCCGTTAATGGCCGAAGTGGTGGTGGTGTTTCTATGTATTTACGGATTATCATAAATTACCAGATCCGTGACGATTTACGTGATGACCAATTAGAATGCGTTGTCATCGAAATTTTCAGACCCCACTCCAGACCTTTCTTTGTTAGTACGTGGTATAAACCCCCAAACTCTCCCCCAAGATATCTTTCGAGTCTCTAGTCGACAAAGTGGACTCTGAACATAAAGACTTTAACTTCTGGACGGATCTAAACTGTAATATGTGGATCAAACAAGCCTTTTAGAAAGATTGATTATCTAACACTAGATGTCCCGTTTAGTCGCACAGAATCTTTTACTGAAGAACTCATATTCTATACGGGTCTGTCGCTCATGGAATGAACTACCTCTTAAAATCAGGGTGTCCAGCATCTTGTCAGTCTTCGGCAAGAAATTGTTTGCTTATTTTTACGACAAGTCAGTGCTAATTTTTTATCGTGATTATTTTATTTTATTTTTTATATGAGTTTAGACTAATTTTTAAATGGGTATACAATCATACAATGATACATTTAGGGCGGCTTATATTAAGAAATCTTGTATTCTGTTTTAAGCTGTCCTCAAATTCACTGGATGGAATTTCAATGTAATGTAATTTGGAATTCGTATTACAGTTAAAGCTAAAGTTAAGGTTAAAATTGCTATTCAAGAAAATAATACAATGGCTTGGGAAGTATAGGCAAGCTCGAAACGAAGTAAACAATGCCATTAAATCCGCAAAAAACAATATTTTATACATAATCTGGAAGTGAATAAAAAAAATCGCCGAAAAACATGGATGCTGCCGTTGATGACCTAAGTTCACGCAAATGTGGCAGAGCACGAAATATTTCCGAAATTGAGGTAAACAACGAACCTATCACTTCTGCGGTTGAAATGGCAGACGTCTTTAACGATTATTTTGCGATTATTGGATCAAATTTGGCAAGTAAAATACAGCCGTCAACCACCGAGCCAAAATTCTATTTACAACCCACGAATACAATATTATCTCTTAAAGCCCCAAGCGCTAGCACTGTATGCAGGCTTTTGAAGTCTTTGAACCAGCTAGACGCAAAGAAAGCCACTGGGTTAGATACAATTCCCTGTTAACTCTTAAAAATTTCTAGCAGTATTGTCGGGCGGTTGTCCTTAATTAGACCTATGCATAAATGACTGCCAATTACAAATTCTTTTGTATGCATTTAAATTAGCCCAACTAACCTCGTTTGAGAATAATAATAATAATTAATAATAATTTATTTCTAGCGCATTACATTAAAAAATCTCAATGCTCTTACACAATAAAAATTTACAATTAAAATAAAACGATAACGAAAACAATATAAGGAAAGTATATTAAATTACAATGGATGATAAAATACTAAAAATCGTTATTAAATAAGAACGTTTTAAGCTTAGTTTTAAACGTATCCACGCAAGGGGCACTCCTAACATCAAGTGGGAGGCTGTTCCACAGTGCCTGCGCACAAAATGAAAAAGGTCTTTGTCGTAACCACTGGTATGTGCAGTCGCAGGTGATCATTGTTTGAACGAAGACACCTTGTCGGTTGACGAAGATTAATAAGTTCCGCCAAGTAACAGGGTGCTAAACCGTTTAAAATTTTGTAAGTAAAAAGTAAAATCTTAAAAATTAAACGCTTGCGCACGGGCAGCCAGTGAAGCTTGCGGAGGATCGGCGTGATGTGATCCGCTCTCTTTGCTTTTGTGACCAGCCGAGCGGACGAGTTCTGAACACGTTGAATTTTCGAGATTTCCTTGTCAGGGAGACCATACAAGAGACTGTTGCAGTAGTCCAATTTAGAGGACACAAAGGCGTGAACCAATTTTTCTGTACTTAGTTGGTCAAGATACTGACGAATATTTCCAATACGCTTTAGAGCAAATGAAGCAGATTTGCAAAGATTACTTACATGCGTGGACATCGTTAAGCACTGGTCAAGAGTTACCCCAATATCTCGGGCATTCACGCTTGTCTTGATCTCAAAACCAGCAATATTCGCCGCAGCTATAGGTTGACGCTGAAGATAACAGGATGAAAAATGCAAAATTTCAGTTTTCGATGAGTTGCATAATAATTCATTATCAGCCATCCAAGATAAGATATCCTGTGCACAAAGCTCTAGCTTACTCAAACAAGATGATTGTTTAGATCGTTGCATAACCAAGTACATTTGCGTGTCGTCAAGAAAAATCATGGACTGGAGGCTATGGGCGATGATTATATCTTCAATGGGCACGTAGAGGGAGAACAAAAGCGGGCCCAGCACCGAATCCTGAGGAACACCGCAGGTTAACTTAGCGGAAAAAGAGTGAACATCTTTGATAACAACCGCCTGCGAGCGATTTGTCAGATACGATTTGATCCAAGCCAGGGCAATACCTCTCAGACCAAACCGGGTGTATAACCTATCCATAAGGACACTTTGGTCTATGGTGTCTAAGGCAGACGATAAGTCAAGCAAGACTAAAACAACATCATTGTGATTGTCAAGAGCTAAGTTGATATCGTTGGAAACTCGCAGCAAGGCTGTTTCGGCGCTATGATCTGCACGGTAAACTGACTGAGTTTTGGTATTCAAGTTATACCAAAAGAATTAAAATTCTTTTGAATTATCAACTCAAAAACGAGGTTAGTTTGGCTAATTTTAATACTTACAAGAGAATTTTTAATTGGCAGCCATTTATGCATAGGGTCAAAAGATGCTGAAACCTTTCCAAATGAGTGGAAATTTGCCAAAGTTACACCATTGTTTAAAAAAGGATCCAAGCGTGGAGTAGAGAACTGTCGACCAATATCAGTATTACCAGTCGTCTCAAACATTTTCGAAAAAGTTATTTATCATCAGCTTTATAATTATGTTCAGGATAATACCAGTCAGGCATTTGATCAATGCACAGCATGAAAACAGCACTGCTTGACACTACGAATAACTGATCAATTAATACTGACAACGGTCTCTTGAATGGCGTGCTGTTTGTTGATCTTAAACTTGCGAACTACAGGGTTGATCCAAATGCCTTACGATTCTTTGCGTGCTACTTATGTAATAGATCATAAAAATGCAGTGTCAATGGAGCGTTATCCAGTACAACTAAATTAACCTGCGGGGTTCCCCAAGGAACCCGGGTCCAGACTTGACAATGAAATACCTTCAATAGGTCAAAATGAGGCTTTGAGCTACACTATTTATATCACTTGTAATAACAACACATTCCATTTCTGTCCAACTAGCATAATATTGTTTTTTTCTCATCTTAATAAATTATCTAGATCTAAAGCAACAGGTCTTGACAATATTTCTGCTAGATTAATCTGTGAATGTGCAGATCTTATTTCGGTCTCTTTATCTTACCTCTTTAATAAGTCTTTGACTTCTGGTATATATATAGACTGGTCGGTATTTGGATAAAGTGCTTCCCACAAAAATCAAGAAGCATTTCTTAGTAAAAGCTGGTAACAAGAGCTTTCTGAAGTAATCGGACGCGCTGAAAACGAAAATACTTGTTACCAAATTTCATTTTGTAATCTTTAGTCTAAAAATGACGTCAGAAAATTGACATTTAAAGTGACGTCATCGCAATGATAAATGTGTAGAAAAGGGGAAACCACTGAGTTAAATATCACAAATTCGGTTTTTCTAAAGCCAGTTCAGTTATAAAATGTTACATGCTTCATATTTTGAGGAATATAAGGCTTGCCTGTCTCGTGGGCCAATGTATGACGTCATTAATGTTTTCATAATATTCTCTCACACAGAGATACACGTTATTTGCAACTGGCCGAATTAAAACAGAAAAGTGTTTCATATGCACTGTTATTTTGGACTCATTGGGGCTTTTTTTCCAATGAAGTAGATGGCTAGCCATTTGAATATGAGAAGGGAAACGCGTTCACGGTCGCGCTTCCCTAATTTCGCTCCCACTGTCTGAGTCCAATACAGTGGTAAGTAAGCCTGGTTACTCAGCTTAGTTGTTTAGTATGCCATTGCTCGATTTTTGGCAAGTAGAAAGCTGTTCTAAAGCTGTGAAATGTTGAAATGGATCCAGTTGTGAGCCTAAAGAGAGCTTTGGAAGTTGACTTGAAGCTGTGCATCTTCTGTCAGAAGCGTAATAAGCCAAAGGACGATGTAAATTGTTGGGGAAACCTAACAAATTGCGGGGGAATGACCTGCGATGGACTAGCATCCCGTCTAGGGGGAGTAGAAATCCTGACTCCTAGCCGCTTCATGCTACAGAAACCGGGGATAAGCTCCGGCAGCTATGGTCCAGTAGGATCCAAGGCGTCTTTTTTTTTTCATTCAATGACATTGAAAATGAGTGAGCAAATTATTGAAGCTGCTCAGTTCAACTACAAACTTCGAGTTCGTTTGGCTGGTGTGTGTGATTTGATTACTGCAGAAGCAAAATATAATTTACCATGCCTAAGTGCATTCAAGAGAAATGCAGGAAAAGCGAAGCTCGAAACGAAGGAGAGTGATCTAGGTATGATTTGGTTGTGTGAAGAGTTGGAATATGCTGTTGACAAAGGCTATGTAATAACATTAAATGATGCATGCGCATGGACTAGATATATGGTACGGGCAGAAAGGGCAGAAATCGAACTTCCTAGATCTTTCATCAGCCGCAGATGAACATTTGAAGACAAGTTGTTGCTTAGACTTGGAAATGCGACGGATTGTGTCCAGCCTCTCGAGAAAATCCCGTCAGAACGTCTGAGTTTGCTTATTGCTACAAAATTCGCCAATGTTGCTCTATCAATATTGGCTAATGAGAGGGCTGACACCGATGACTTGCTAACAATGCCCACATATGGGCCACACGAAGATACTTTCCTTTCTTTGGTCCATGTTGCATTGAAGATACGATGGAAGAGCCAGGTCTTCTAAGTCTCAGTGTCAGTGAGCAAGATGCCATTGACTGTGTTCCCGACAGTATATGTTTTTACGACTCTTATTTGGAGGGTAAAAACTATTACATGGAGAAACTGTTGAGGAGAAGGAAGCTGAGGCTAGGTGCAAAGTGCTTTCATGTGCTCAAGACATTGTCTATGGGGTGAGTGGTGGAATGAAATGGACACCCAAGCACGTGGGACTGGGCAACACGGTCGAAAGATCTTGTCAAGCTTTTTAATAAATTAAAGCTGGCTACATTTTGAGCTATGATCAGATTCTGCAAGTAGACACAAGCTTGGCGGCGAGCGTCTTGAAGTCTTTGGATCCTGAAACCGGTAGTGTTATGCCGCCAAATCTTTTACCTGGGACATTTGTTCACTTTTCTGCAGGCAACATTAACTAACATTCTGGACGAAACGATGGATGGCAAGAACACTTTTCATACAACTCAAATTACAGCATGGCAAAGAGGAGCAGAAAGTAACTTAACACTTGAAAGTTTGAAGCCATCAACTAAGTATAGTCTTAGTGTTCCATAGTCAATGGAAAAAATATATCCAGTAGCGGTCAAACGAAGTTCTCCAGTGTTTCCAGGGGCAGTTCGAAAAGAATGCTTTGATGCTGTTAACGATGGCAAAGATTCTTTCCGTACTGCTCAAGCATCTGATATAGCATTCAACATGTTACGACATAAAGCATTGATAAGAAGTGGGTGGACAGAATTCAATCAGTCCCTGCCTCAGAACGAACAAGAAGTAACAACCATTGAATGCTTGCCAATTCTTCAGGCTCCAGCGCATGAATATGACACTCTTGATACCGTAGTTAGAAGGTGCATGCACATATCAGCCGCGCTAGGACAACAGCATACAGTTTTAACAGTAGATCAGGCTTTGTATTGTAAGCTCGTTGAGCTGCAATGGGCAATACCCGAGTACCAAAAGAAGCTTGTGGTACAGCTTGGAGACCTTCATATATCAATGTGCTTCCAGAAGGCGACTGGAAACCACATGAAAGGATCAGGCTTGGTCGAATCGTGGGTCGAGAGTGGACTTCTTGGGCCAAATGCAACCGAACATGTCATGAATGGAAAAGCCTACAAGAGAGCTATGCGTGCCCACAAGATTGCTCTGCAATCATTGTGGCAACTGCTGATGCCTTTTCTGTTAGAATTCTGCCAGAAATCGTACATAGATCTCTTCCAAGAAATATCTGCTCTTGCTCGCTCTCCCGAAAATGCTACAGATGCTACAGCACTGATAACATCCCTGAAGTCACCAAGAGTAAAAAAGATTCTTGAGGAATTCGTCGCACAAAGATCCGAGGAAAATGTCAATTTCAAGTTTTGGTGGAATTACATGGAAATGGTATCTATTCTCCTCATGTTCACTCGGGCTCAGAGAGAGGGGATATGGGACCTGTACTTACACAATTTCCGACACGTGATGTTGCCATATTTTTTCAGATATAACCATCTGAATTATGTAAGATGGGGACCAGTGTACATTGCTGAAATGGAGCAGTTGCCAAAGGAAGTCTCCAAAAAGGGGAACTTCGTTGTCAAATGGAATGAAAGCAGGTCAACCAGGTCAGTCCCGATCACAGCCTTTAATGGATGAATGGGATAGGGAAAAGAGGAGGAGGAATCGTTGGCTTAACCAAGACGTCATCAGCATTGAGTAGGTGGGCTCTGTCCTATAACCTAAGGTCACAGATAGCTGATAATGTACACACGATGTTTGGATTGCACTAAGAAGACAAGTTTTCTCACGACGTATCTTCCCCTGGAAGGAGCTGCTCATCTCCCAGATCCTGAAACATTAGGGTGGAAGAAGATCGCTGATAACAAACTTCAGCCACTCCTAATGACACAAGACCCGATTCCGAAGGCCTGCCAGGAAATCATCTCATGCTCATGCTCTACTGTACAAATCTCCGCTGCAGTTGCAAGAGGGCGAAATTTTTTTGTACCAGTGTTTGTGGGTGCAAATCGAACAATGTCACTATACATTCCTGTAAAAACACTGACACCAAATGATATATGTCGTGTTCCCTTATTGACAACAAAGTCATCAAGTTAAGAGTTGAAAAATAAACTTTGGGGATGAATTTTACCGATATTTATCGGTAACAGAGGGCATACACTTTAAACAACTAGTAAAGCCGGCAGAAAGTAAGGTGTGTTTTCATTCAGTACTCAAATTTTGTGACATTTTGGGCAGTAATTAACAATTAAGTAAATGTTAAGCTAAATATGAATGACGTCACATGTTGCTTTGAAGATATATTCTGCAACCTAATCAAAATAATTTAACTGGAATTAGGCGGGAGGTAGCTTATGTGGTATTCCGAGGTGCAAATATAAAGCAGACGGCTTAGTATCTAACTTATTTTGCAAAATTAATACGACGATCACGTCATTTTCAATGTCATTTTTGTGACGTCATTTTAAAGCTGAAGATGGCAAAAATAATTTTGGTAACAAACATTTTCGTTTTCAGCACGTTAAATTACTATGAAAAATTCCTGTTACCAACTTTTACTAAGAAATGCCCCATAACGTGCTAGAGTTACTCCGTTGTTTAAGCAGGGTGAGCGATCTGATCTAAATAATTATCGACCAATTTCAGTCATTCCAGTAATTGCTAAGGTATTCGAGATGTTGATCATGAAATTCTCTTAACTAAAATGAACCTTTACAGAGTTCAAGGAGTAGCTCTTGACTGGTTCAACTCATATTTAACCAACAGTACACAACGATGTCTTGTTAATGGTTTTCTTTCTAAAACCTGTTCACTAAAATGTAGGGTACCTCAAGGAACAATCCTAGGTCCCCTATTGTTTCTTATTCACATTAACGATTTGCCTAACTGCTTATCATGTCACCCTAGGATGTATGCTGATGACACCCACATCACATATGCGGGAGCTGATCTGAGCTCTAGACAGTCTAATCTAAATCACGATCTAAGTAACTTGAGTAAATGGCTTACTTCTAACAAACTTACTTATGTTGATTGGTTCAAGGCAAAGATTGAGTGCCCTTCCAGATACACTTGAACTCTCGATTAATGATGTTCCAATAAATCGTGTCTCCTCTGTCAAATCGCTCGGTGTGTTGATCGACGAAAATCTAACTGGGAAAACTCATATTGATAAATTGACTAAAAAAAATTGCATCTGGGATTGGTGCCATAAAACGAATTAGGTCTTTTGTTCCACCAGCTACACTGCTTTATATATGTAGTGCTCTAATTCAACCTCATTTTGATAACTGCAATCTTGTCTGGGTTAATTGCGGTAAAACTTTGTCAGACAGGCTACAAAAACTTCTGAGCCGCGCCCCTTCAGAACCCATGCCCCTCAAGGTATCAAATTTCAGGTAGTTCGCAAAAAATTCAGATGCTGCGAAAAAATGTCAAAGTTTCCTTTGGGACTGCTTCAATTTTACATTTTTACAGAAATATTGTTTGGGGTTAGGTGCACTTTAATGATATATAAATCTTTAAATGGATTGGTTCCTGAATACCTATCGTCTAAATTTCTAAAACGTATTGGAATGCACTATCCTTTAAGGGATTCCGAAAACAAACTGTTTGTGTCTCTTCCATGAACAAACTATTTGAAAATTAGCTTTAGTTACAGTGGTGCAGCTCTCTGTAACAGTCTACCCTGCAATCTCAGGACGATAAAATCTTTTAATCAATTTAAGCAACGACTATAAAGACTCGGACGAGACGAGCGCAGCTAGTGTGTGACACACCGAACAGCTTATGTGACGAAAACAAATACCTTGAACGTGTTTTTCAGAAGAACAACTACGACGCTGACCTGATTAAAGGAAACATTTACAGACCTTCTGAAGCTGACGAAACGAACAGAAACCCTACACCTGTTACTACAGTGACTAGCCCTTACATTAAGGACACCTTTGAAACCATCTCACGGATGCTACAGCCCTACAACATTCGTGTAGCCCATAAACCTACAACTACGTTACGACACTTGCTGACAAACGTTAAAGACAGAGACGAACCCAACAACAGACAGGGAGCAGTTTACACGATCAAATGCTCCGACTGCTAGGCTTCCTACTTTGGTGAAACTGACAGAAACCTTAACACAAGACTGACTGAACACAAACGAACCACGAGAAATGGTGATGCTAACAATCACATCGCTTTGTATCACTCGGCAACTGACTAACCACAACATTGACTGGGACACAGCCCAATGCTTAACCTACAGTACATATAGGTAGCTCGGAAAGCCGCAAAACTCTTGAACAAAAGTTATCAAAAGGTATCAACGAACGCTTTTCATTCTACTAATTTATTCATGTTTTTCTCGTCGCTATGTTCCCACCTATAGCGTAGCCTCACTTTCTCCATATATACCCACACACAACCCACAATTCCTCCATTCGCTGCGACAAAGGGCTAACGCTCGAAACGTCAGCTTTTTAACTCGTTACGGTGTATCCAAATTACATGTATGTAAGTTAACTATGATACTTTGTGGTCGTAGATATACCATGTGCTCGGTATAAGATGGTGACTGTTGTTTATTAAACAGTTTGAGTTCATTATTCGTCTCTTAATCATACACTTTCGAAGTAATCAACAATCTTGAGGTTGTGGCCTATCCGCGGCTGTGGTTTATACAGAAACATTTACGATGTTAGTCATTAAACTTTTATTTTGTGCAAGATGTGCAGGTCTTGAGCTCGATCTGCAAACGAAGAATAGTCCTTACATTTGTTTTTAATATTTGTGCAGGCCAAAGGTGGAACTGAACTGTGAAATAACTATCTCTTTGAGGGAGACTTGACCACTGGGTACTTATTAACTTACATTGATTGACAGGTAATCAATCAAATTATATTAGTTACATACCCCCTGTATGTAACTCATGAAGGTATACTTGCACTTGTGTGCAGCCACAATACAATTGGAGGAATTGCTCTTGTTTAAGAGCCCCCTTATTTTACCCTTTTTCAGTATAGTATTTAAAGAAATTTATGTAAAAAATGTCAGGGGGTGAGACATGCTCTTAACCGAAACAAGGACCAACACCTCTTTCAGCTGCAGGTGTTTGAATGTATTGGATTATAGGGGAATCCTTGTTTACAATATTTGCCTCATTAGCATAAGCAATTCGGTTTCTGATGGAGCTACAAATAAATCAGTTCTGGATATTGAAAGTTCATAGTATGATTAACTCTACCAGTGAATATGAGCCAGGTCTATTGAATACTTTTTGCGCAACACAGGTTAAAAAACTCAAAATTTTACAAAGAATGTGTGAGCTCATTAGCGCTTTTGCAACCCAGAGATTTTGCAGTTTTTGAAAGACAATTTCTCCCTGAATATTATACACAAAGAGCTAAAACTTCCACCATGTATCAAATTCCACTAGCTCTTTAGCTGCCTGGGGCACTTTTCCTTCTGTACGTAAAGCCCTATGCAAATGAGCAAAAATGTAAACAATGACGTCAGCAAGGATCCCCCTATACCGTCTTCGAAAAAACTAGCGAAGAAGCGTTTTTTTAAAAGCGCTTTGGATCGAAAAACTTGTTCCTTCTAAGAAAAACTATTTGTTGCGTATTGTACAGACAGCATAATTCACCTGAAAGGTTCTTGATACATTTGAATGACACCATTGAACGGCTGAGCTCTACTGACAAGTCTATTTACATTTGTGGTGATTTCAACTTAGTCCTCCTCAAAGCTGAAAGCTGTAACTATGCTGATAATTTTTTACTTTCATTGCAGAGTTATCTTTTTTTTACCACAAATTAATAAACCAATGCGCTTTCATAGCACCTCTGCTACTCTAATAGATAACATCTTAATTAACAATGTGTTTGATTTGCAACTGAGTGGTAATATAATCTCTGACATCAGCGATCACTTCTCGCAATTTTGCATAATGGTAACCAATCCATCTAAAAGATCTTTATTTGTCAAGAAGAAATTCCGTGATTACACATGTTTTTCAGAAGCCAAATTTCTCGCGGATCTTTCAAATATTAAATGGATGGACACTACCTTTAAATGCAAGCTTCATTTGTTGATTATCCTGTATAATCAGACCAGTCCGTCCGAGCGTTTAGGACACGTGATTTGATCGAGGTTCATTCCAGTTTAGGTCACACCTCGGCGCTACACGGTTTTCGTTGAATACGTTGTTATTTCTCTTGTGTATGTTCAAAGGAACACTAACCGGACTGTCATTTTGTTAAGGAACTTAAGGAGAATCAAAGGATCGAACATTACGAACACTTGTGAATCAAGGTTACAGCAACACGAATTTTCGTATTGTAAACAGGACAGTGTCAAGCGTTTCCCTCGTTGATCCAGACGAATAAACGATGGATTTTACGGCTATTACACTTCGTCCCTACACACTTCACCAAGGCTTTCGACACTGTGTCGCATAACATATTACTACAAAAACTGTACGACCTTGGAGTTAGAGGAGATATATGGTTGTGGTTAAAGCATTATCTCACAGAACGAAGACAGTTTGTCAGGATCAACAGATGCGACTCAGATACACAGCTCATACCTCACGGAGTTCCCCAGGGATCAGTCTTGGGACCCACACTATTCTCACTCTTCACAAATGACCTCCCAAAGGCAGTACGCGGAAACCTACTTGTACGCAGATGACACAACAATATTCTGTGTTGCTGAAACAATTGATGCACTAACAAACACACTAAATAGTGTTCTAGCAGAATTCAAGAAATGGTGCCACAGGAATTCATTAGTACCACACCCAGAAAAGTGCAAAACAATGGTAATGCAACGGCAACAATTTACTGGACC
>Ga0126337_10001131_pt1 | contig 15578 bp, 7 predicted proteins | sample DipCmetagenome_FD_92527 | JGI IMG/M metagenome (GOLD analysis project Ga0126337, IMG submission 92527) | Coral microbial communities from La Bocana,Puerto Morelos, Mexico - Diploria C A metagenome | ecosystem: Host-associated > Invertebrates > Cnidaria > Coral | place: La Bocana,Puerto Morelos... | reverse complement strand
GACTTTGGGCGAACTCCCAAAAAATGCCAATTGTCTCTAGTAAACAGAAAAATACTGTCAGTGTGTCTCAGAACTGGAAAATTGTTTTACAGTGTAGGTATGGGTTAATGGGCCATTTCCATGTTACCTTGTACCTCTGTTTCAAAAAGAGTCCTTGTGCAAAATCATTAAAAAAAAGGAGTTTTTCATATGATTTTAATGGTTTCACACAAAGAACTGTTTCGATGTTGGCAAAAGGTAGTTCGGAAATGATCTGTTAATTTCATTTGCAAAAGAGGCAATTTTCAGATATCAAATCAAGAACAGCCCACTTTGTTTTTGAGGTCCTAGACTTCTGTCAGCAACTCTGTTGTGTCATGAACAAAAGGTCAGTGACTCATGTTGTAATTTTAAACCCCATCTAATATGAAAACTCTATATTTTATACAGTGAGACTTCAACTGCACACTACAAAGGAGAATGACTATAATTCCAAATTTCATCTTACCTCCACTTTCTCTACAACTTGTTTTCCAAATGAGCAGACTTTAGTGGAACATGTTATTGTCATATTTTCATTTGACTCATACCTAGGGTGTACAAAAATTGAAGTCAATAACACAGAGATGTAAAAAAAACATATCACACTGCCAGAGGATTAAGAACAAATTTCAGTCCACTACACTGCATGAGTACAGGGAGGCAGCGTTGCCTAGTGGTTAGGGCCTGGACTTGTAATCCGGAGGTCCTGGGTTCAAATCCTCCAGGATAAGCTCCAGTCTGATAGGCCACTTAGGCTCGTATGCAGACTTAACCTTACAGTTTAAACTTCAATTAAAAAATAACAACTTACGTGCTTGAAACACCATAAAATGCTCCAGCCTCATCACAAATGTTTGTGTTTAGATCCGCCTAGGATTGTAAATGAGACAGTTCAATTTGTCAAAACTTGCAAGTAGTGAAAGCAAACACAAAAAATTAATTACAAATTAAACAACAACAATTTGAAATGAAAACATAAGATAAGAACACTAATACAAGCTTCCACCAAACACATTTAATGAGGCTTACCCAAAATTTTACTAAGAAAAACACTGGTTGGGGTCCCTTGTCATACAACTCTTTGAGACCTCCTTTCTTTTCTGGGAACTTGTCATATATTTGGCGAATATCAACTGCCTGTAATAGAAAAGAAAAGGGGTAAAACTTAGCAAACCATGCAGTCAAATAACACTTAAGCAGCTATCTTACAGTGAAAACAACTTGGTTTTAGTGATTCACTACTGAAAAGTCTTGCAAAACTCAGACCACAAATCTGCATGTTTTACAGGTTTACATTACCCAATCTCTCAGTGACAAAAAAAAACATCAGCAAGAAAGTTACCAGTAATACCAGTAAATGTAATGTCAGACATGTTACCTCAAGATGAGGGTCGCCAAGATCAGTGTTTGGGCCCAGGTGAACAAACAAGTGCTTGTGGTACTAAAAAGAAAGAATACAAAAGACTTCAATCTACTTGTTTCCATATTGAAAGTTATTGGGATATTCATTTAAATGATACCAGGTAACGGTATTGTCCTGTAAGCTCTTACTCCGAGACTTTTGGGGGTTTACCCTAAAAGTCTCAGATCCCTAAATTAAAATGCTATGATATACTGTACAGCATTTGGCAGAGGGTTTATAGTACTGTACTAACACTTACATGTACATGGCTAAAAGGACATTGGAAACTCCACCTAAGGCATGCATAAAATTATGTTGCAAGTTGATTATATCTGTACTCCTTTCCCCGTAAGTATATTGTATGCTTACCAATCTCTACAATACTATAGCTGTTAGAAATTTACAGTCAAAGAAGATCGATGTAATTGGGATACTCAGTTCGATAAAATATGCTTAGAAAGGCATGCTCAAGACTGTACATCCTTAGAGTTTGTATTTACCTTGCTAGTCACTACAAGAGCTTACACTACTGCTTGACAGCCTTATAAAGTCACTTTTTGAAAATGTGATTGAGGTTTGGGCTTGTGCCCACTATTGTAAATATCTCTCTCAAATTGATAGGTTTTGCAAGTAAGCTCTATGTTATGGTTATACCAGCAAATAACCCATAACTGATGTAATTAGAATGAAAGATAGGCTACTATGATCTTATAGAACTACATGTACTGATAGTACTCATCCCCTTCATGAACTGCTTGAACTCCAGAGATCAAGGAACGTTAGGAAAAGCAAGGGGATACCCTTACATCTTGCCAGGTGTCAAAACTGAATGTTGTACATTTGTAAATGCTGTTTGGTGAACAGATGCCTTTTCAATTTTTTTCTAATTGCTATTCATATGCTCGTTAATAGTTTGTAATTACATGTAGTTTTATTTAGAGTAGTTAATTAGGTGAAAACTGTAAGTCCAGACATATGACTCTGGGCATGTTTCTTTGGCGTTTATTAATAAAGAATTCTTTTAAAGCATAATTGTGTTGTAGTGTGTTGCAAAGGAGTAATGGTGTATTACATTGTACATCAAGAAGAAAAAAACCCAAAAATTTTCACTTACAGACTCTGGGTCCATTCTTTGTTGCTCGAGGAATGCAGAGAACTCAACGAGCCGCAGTGGCTGGAATAAATAAAAGTCCCGCAGTCAGACTAATAACAACATATTGTGATGACTAAATCCAAAATTTACAAGTACCGATATGTATTTTGTAAGGACGACAGCCACACTCAAGCACTCTTTACCGACCACTAAGCCATGATAACACCCTGGCAGAACAGTATTCAAAATGTGAGGGGTTTCACTAGAGATGTTTTTCTTTTTAGAATACTCAGTGACTAGTTTAAAAACTCTCATGCCACTTCCTCAACCAGTTACATTTGAATAAAGGGTGAAAGTTTCTTAAGAAACTGTGGTGCTGCATCGGTGGGGGTAACAAGGCAATTTGGTTTATCAACTAAGTTGAAAATGTAAATTGGCCACCGTAATGAGTTAAAAAGCTGATGTTTCGAGCGTTAGCTCTTCGTCAGAGTGAACGACTCAACCACACATTTTCCCCCAAGCTTTGCACAGACTACATGCACAGGAATTTACTTTGAGCTGTGTTTGCTTCCAGAGATTGCCCATGACTTTTTTATTGGCTTGGGTGATCAGTTTGGTTGTGCTTGGAAATCATTCTTAATATTTAAAAAGCTTAGTCACAGGTCTTACCAGCTGCTGTTCGACAGATCTTGGTGGCCATGAAGTGCTTCCATGAGTGGCAAAAGTTGGTGGTGTGGAGGACACAGTACCACTACTATATGAAGCACTCCTCTGAAAAATAACAAATATTAACTTAAGACCATCAAACCTTACAGAACACTATACATGCAACCCCCTTTAACAGATTTTTGAGCTCATATATTCACAGAATATATTGATTACAGTGCAATATTATGGAATTCATACATCTAACTGCACAAATTCTGTAATTTAGAAAGGCCATAAGATAACAAAATGTACAATTATTTGTCAAAGTGACCAAGGAATAACTACTGTCAGTTCAAAATATGAATTTTCCTTTACTGATAGCTGATAGGTCGATAGATTGTGTGATATGACAAGACAATATTGGATCTGACTAATAATTACTGAATAATTTATATTGTTGAAAGAAGTCATATATCAACCACTCTCATGGAATCAAGGAAGTAAAAAAAGTTCTGTCTCAAGCAGCACTCATACATATTGACATGTAACATGGTCCATTATTTAGATCACAATACATACAACCTGTAGGTGCTGTCTACATATTGCACGCATTTACATGTAAATCATGTAGCATTACCAATCTAATGAAATCAAGGAATGTGTCCAAATTTGTATTTCCTCTTCCAGAATAAGACAACTTTTTAACAAAGCAAGTTAAGTTCTGCAAACGACAGCTGTGAAATATAACTTTGTTCAATGAAAGGAACACAGGGGAGGGGAAGAACCTACCATGTCTTCAGGGCTGCTAACAGTAGCTCCAGTGGGGCTTGCAACCGAGGCTGTGGAAACAACACTGCCAGGGACAGTGGCCTGGACTGACGGACTCCCATATGGGGATTGTGAGGCATTGTTGAAACTTCCACCCACTTGCTGACCTGTACCAGATGGCCAGTATTGTTGCTAAAAGAAGACCAAATATTACAATGTTTAAGGCAACAGTTACACTTGATCAGTGAAAGTTAGCAATGGTTGGTAGCAGTAAGTCTTAACATGTAATTACTCAAGGGCTTTGCATGTACATGTATAAAAAAAAGAGGACCTACAAAAAAAAAAATGATTATCATGCATCTAATTTTGGGATAAAAGAGCCCAACAGTAGTTGCAGAACATACTTGGCCATGGTATCCTGGGTTTTCGTTGTTAAAGGAGGGCATACCAGCTGCTGCTAAAGCCTTGCTATGAAGCACAGAAGCTGACACGATCTGAGCTGATGACATTGATGCCATGGTCTGCAGGGCTTTATCACGAGCTGCCTGATCCTAAATAACATAGAAATATATAATTATTTGTTTCACAAGCTCTTTTTGAGAAACTAGATTTATGTACATATTCTTTAGAAAAGTACTGAAAAAAATCATTTCAAAAATTCTCAATCATATACCATCCATATTACAGGAAAATATAATCCTGCTTTGTTATAGTAATGTTTTAAAGCCATAAGCCACAGATCCCATTCTTTCAAAATTTGTGGTAATAATATGAGATAAACTGAGAAGTGACTGACACTTCTAAAGATTAGAATAAAATCCAATGCAAGTTACCCTCAATTAGCTTTACACATTAAACCACAAACCTTAATTTTTGCGTGCACTTCTCTCGGTTTTCTCCTGGCTAACACCTGTATGTGACTTGAAACCTATTAATAAACACAAATAAACAAATTAACCAACCTTAAGTTTGCCTTGAATCTCTCTTGCTTTTTTCCGTGCTAAGACTTGAATGTGACTGGAAACCTAAACAAGAAATAAAATCCCAAATAACCTTACTTGAACTAGCTGAACCCTATCAGTCCCAAAGTCGAAATATCAATTTTCCTTACAGATTTCCAGTTCTGAGAATTCGATAGCAAATTGAAGATTATTGCAGTTGTTAATTTCTGTTGTTTTGCTTGAGAATGGTTTCACATGGAAAGAAAAAAAAAGTTTTAGATCTCATTTTCCACAAAATTCATGTGTTCACTAGCTTGTCAATATTGAAAATCAAGTGCGAAAAACCTCAGGATGAGCATGTGCATAATTGACTCAAATTTGGAAACAGAATAATTATCGGTGGTAATAAAAGACCTAACCTAATGTTGTACATACAAAATGCAATTAGCACACAAAATATCTTGAAACTGACAATGGAGCTTACTTTTGTCTCTATAACCAATCAAGACTTGAAACAAGGCAAAGGAAAAAAAGACACTCATGTACATGTACATGCACAGACCTTTGTCAGCCATAAGACTGATACATGTAAAACAAGTGATCAGAAAACAAACCTTCAAGCCTGGTTTTACAAGCACATAACAACCAGGGTTCGCACTCATCAAGAGAACAACATTTGTGAGCACCATGCTACTATGCTACATACATTTTACTCTTCGTACAAAAATGAATTTTACATCAATTCAAGGAAGCAACAATTTCCAAGTAGAACTTGACTTTGTCATTTTAGACATAGTTTACATTTGTAAGTTTCTATTATTTACTGTTTAGAATTTCTAGCTTTGTTACTATCTACATGCATACAGTCTAGCTAAATGACCAAAAGGCTGCTTCACTACGACTGGCTAAAATTAAGGAAGGTAACAAGAAGTATGATTTCCACAAATGCATCTTTATTCATTTATAACAAATTATGTAATATCGAATGCAAAATACAAGCTTTTTTTTCCCACAGGATACTCTCGATTAATTGATCGCTTAGTGAACTATGTGTAAACACACCAGTATCCACAAACAAACAAAAAAATTAACATGAAGAGATGACTATTATTCAACATGTGTGTTGCCAGTCAGTGTGTCACCATCAAGCTCAAAATAAATCACATAGAGTACGAATCATATTCCAGAATTTTGTCAATATAATTTTACTAACATTGCCTTTTTCCGAAGTTTAATATCTAATATTTTTTTAATTACCTGTTTTCTTGTTCTTGTTTTTCCAGTTCTCAGCTTGATGTATCGAGCTATCAACTCATTTCGACCTGGTTACAAAAATAGAGGAAAAGTGGAATTAATCAGTCTTGATAAATACATACTAGCTTACTGTCCAAGATCACGTACAAAAACTGGTATTAGTATAGTGAGTTGTCTCTTGATATTACTTTTTTATTCAGAAAAAACAAAATGTTAATTCTTCTGTATAACTAACCAACATATATTTACAACAGAATAACCACAGTTTTGAAACCCCTATGATTTTGAGTCACTAGATTCCACGTTTTCCTCTTGATTACACTGTCTCATTGACTACACAAGTTGACATTCTACTACGTTCTTTATAGTGCGGCACTGCTAACAATTCCAGTATGTTGTATATACATGTATTTAACTTCTAATACCAGTATTCTTAGCTACTAGCAGGGCATTTGGTGAAAGGATTAAACTTGAATAAAGAAGCAGCAATTATTTAAGTTTAATATTCAAACTTTACCAAATCTTATCCTTGACAAGGTATCTGCGGTACACCTGCACATATAATGTTGTCTAAACTTAAACTCAAATATGTGTTATTGACCTGCGAATTGGTTGTAACAAGGAAAAACAATGGAAAATGGGTGAAGAACTTTGACGTTTCGAGGTTACATGTTTTTACATATATCTCGATCCAAAACCTTAAACAAATCAAATCTTAAACCAGACCTATCCAAACAGTTGAGAAGAAGTAAATGCAACAAAAAACACAGTTAGCAAGCAAATTAAAGTAGGTTGAACATAAAAATGGATCAGAAAGAAGAAACAATAAACAAACTACAGAAGCTGTTGTTCCACTCAACAGGAGAATCAACTGAATGGTCAGTCAGATCAGTGGCTTGTTAAAATAAATAGAGCTATGGGTTGGAATCAATTTAATAATTTGTTTAATAGCCTTAGATGGTGTCCATTTGTTCATATGCAAAAAATTGGCTTACAGAAAAAAAAAAAAAAAAAACAAATCAAATCTGTGTCATCTATAAGCAATGCCGGGGTTGAAGAGATAAAGTACATGTAGTCAGCAGTAAGCCATAATATCTCAAATTTTAATTAGTCGTATTTCCAGTAAAATTGTAAAACTAAATAAGCCCACAGTTTATTAACAAAATTTAAAATGTACTCTCTGTGGCGCATAAATATGATCGTAGAAAAATTGAATAAATTTTTGAGTACAAACTCAATATCAAGTTCTTTATTATTTGACTCACTAAATAGGACATGTTCCTGATTAAACAAATTCCCACCCCCAAACACTCAAACTGAATGGTTTTCTAGTTTCAAGCTCAAGTGTGCTTTAAAAACGAAAATTCCAAAAAGAATTTACCAGTCTGTTTGAAAAAAATAAGCAGATAATTTCATACTTTTTAACCAGCTTTGTTAAACCACTGTAGCAGAAATTTATTAAATAAAAATGCGTACAGAAAGAAAAGAAAAAGGAAATAAAGTTATTATAAGAGGGTCAATTTTAACATGTTATATTTTACTAGCACCACATTTTATAATATTCAATTAAAATTACTCAATATACAACACGACCAAATACTTCCATGTGGCATACTAATCAGGATATGTATTAAGGTCTTTGTTTCGTGGAAGACAAAAGTTTGAAAAATTATGCCACATAAAATTTCCCTTTGCGGTACCATTTATAACTCTATAAACTAAATATGCACTCTGCCAAAATAATTAACGTAACAGTGTTATAAAAGCAACGAAAAACACATGCAGCGGATTATCACAACTGCAAATGAAGACAGAAAATTCGCTGAATCTATTAAGATCGGCATCATATTTGATTTTTGACTCACTAAGCCTCTAAAAAATTGATAAGTTGGTTTTCTACAACACAAATTACGGGAAATTGACGGTCTACAGCGATCATGCAACCGCTGTGGTAAAGGGTTAATGTAAAACTGCGAGATACATAGCGAACATATTTCAAACAATTGAACACGCGTAGCATACATTTGGAGCGTAACTGAGCATTCGTGACATCTAACACTGTTCAGGCTGATTTCTAAGTTCGTGGGCGAAAACCGATAAGAAGCCTTGAAGTATGCTAACATTTTCATGAACTCTGGCGAGCCAGCTGCCACGCAGGATCGGGGATTCGCGTTGAATGCCAGTAATGTAGTTATTACAACAAGAGATCGCCGTTGTTCAGTTGATATAAACAACCGACTGTCCATTCCATGCCTTCGTCGAAGAAAGGTATGTGCTGTCACAATTATTCTCTATTCTTTACAATGCAACCGTTTCTCATTCTAGAAATACTTTCAAACTGACTGATATAGTTAAGGGACAAGTTATCTTAGCAAGTGACAACCGTTTGTAGGCAGGTTTAGGTTTCCGGGTAAAGCAATATTCACACAATCGACAGTTGAAGAATTGCACAAATTCGAGAAGAATGCATTACTTACCGTACATCTTGCCTTCATCGGAGAGAATGATTTTTCGCCGGCCACAAGGCGGGTAGATAGCGAGTGCCTCCTGAAAGGATTGCTCGATATCTGGCGACCAAACTCCTTCGGCATCATTGGCCATGTCGACAGGGCTTTTGGTCGCACTGCCTTCGTCGGCCGAGTTGCCCATTTCGAGGTCCTCGTGGTCCGAAATCTTGGCGGCTTTGTGTAAAACAACACTAAAAATATGACTCTTAACTGGAGGGAAGCTCCGACCACTGTTTATACTAGCCGTGTAGACTTCTTACTGTTGCCTTGATCAGTCGTTCCGGAAGCACAAGTCTGGAAAAATGAGAAAAATTCGAACGATTCAACAGGCCGATGTAACATTTGACGGGGAAAATCTATCAAACAAATTGAAATCTCTCATACTTTCGTGCAACGAACCTGACCTCACAGAAGTCTCCAACAGACAAAAAGTACGATAGTTTGCTCGTTCCTCTAAAAATCACCTGGAATTAGCAAGTTGCCCTTTGCTTGAGTGAAAACGTAGGCCAACAAAGAATTTAAGGAATGACACAACTATGCTCGGCGCGCCCACAAAAGACTTGCGCTATTTCTCCCTAGAGGGGGTTTCATGACATTTCCTTTCGTCACCCGCCATCTCAAGAAGAATTCGAAGCTCGCTTGGTTCGATGCCCAAACACGGGGATAGAATTCTAGGAATGTTTTCTTTAATACAAAGGTCTTCAAATCATACTTAATCTTATAAAATATTTTTTTCTTTGTGATTTTTGGAAAAGAGGATCAATTTATGGCTTGTTGCGGTCAGAATTTCGCAATTTAGCTTCTGATCAAATGCAGATTTCTCTGTAGGCCGTTGCTTGCGTTTGGTGGATACACAATAATGTATCCACCACGTCATTCCACGCATATTTTAAAGAATACCGAGTTGTGATTGGCTCTCGCCAAACACACCCCATTAAATTGTCAAGGACACACGCGAGATTGTAACACACACGTTCGTTCTTTATTTTCACTCGGAAGATGGCCTTTGCAGACAATAGATTAAATTTGTCTTGAAAACAGCCGTCTCCTACCTGTACAGTTTAAATTATTTATTCTGCATGATAATGCGATTTTAATTTTTGCACACGACTTTACTGGCATCCCGGTACAGGAGCAGGCCATTTTTTTCCTGTCATGATGTTTAAAACAAGAGAAACAACGATAACTGCGTACGTATCTTCAAACGTAAACGGCTGCTAACTTTTGCTGGGATTTATTATATTTCAGGGCAAGAGAAAGACCTTAATTTATGATCACTCTAAGAAATGTTCGCTACTTCTGTGATCAGTAATTTTATTGCAAATTAAGTGAGTGGCTAGTGAGTGAGACAGGTGATTCCTCATACTGTGACTTTATACTTTATTTGAAAAAAAAATAATGATAAGAATTGTTTGAGCTAGAGTTTATTTCATAACCAATGTTCGCGGCAAAGTCCAAGATGATACTCCACCTGCAGAACTCGTGGACAATTAACAAACGCCTCAGTGATTTTAATTTTTTCTTTGCGGAGTGAGAGGTTGTCAGTTTTCAAGCCTGATATTGAATTCGGTGCCTGTTTTGTTATTGAATTCCTTCGCTCAAGTCTGAATATTGACTGATTACCAACTTAGATAATTGAACGAATTTTCCAAAAGAGCTCACAATTGCGGACGGATGTGGTTGATTGAATAAACAATTTACGGAGCAAGGTAGTCAGGCTCAGCAAGAACTTTATCTGAAAGTGCTTGTGGAGAAAAAAATTAAGAAATCATATTGAGGCCATCCGAGTCTCTTTCCTCGAAAACAAATAAAGCATTGAAATATTGAGCTCGCGTGTTGCAGTCAGTTATTTCATGACGCTATAATATACTAGCAAGTTGTGACAAATCCGCCTAACTGTTTACATGATCATGTCACGTCAACCTTTGATAAGATTTGATCAGTGATTGATGCATGATCGGCAATTTTTTTCTCCAATCCTCGATTTTTCGAAACTCCAGATTGTAGGAAACAAAATTCGATTCGTTTTCCAGTCCAACAGTTATTTTACCTCCGTTTCTCAAACCAATTCTTGTTTCCCTAGGAAGTTCAAAAACTCGAACTGTGTGTTGTGTCTGTTGCTTGTTTGCCTACTTGTTCAGTAAATTATTACAAACCGGTGCCATTTGAAACTGATGGTTTTCGTAAAAGACTGCTTTTGGTAACCCAGTAGCTGACTATCCATTTATTTGTTATTTGGCTGTGGTATGAGCCACCTCAGCCTGCAGTTTTCTACATATAGCCCTTGAAGTCTAACTGGGTACTGTTGATAAAAGAACAACTAATAAACTCTGAGAAGTGCTTTCTTGTAAATAACGTAAAGAGGCTGAAACTACGTGCCAAGTGGTATGAAATGTAAATGCGGCGATGTGGGATTGCACATGCCTAAACATAATTTTGGCTAGACAGAACAGTACTTACATTTGCCGATTTTGGCGGCGGGCATTCCCATCGATGTTAACTATACCCTTGCACATCATGCGTTTTCTTGATATTATATAACTGCAGATCATACTTACCCGATCACTCGTCGAAGATTTGTACTAGGCAAGCAATTTAAACTCACTGGTTATGTTATTTTTCCCGTAGCCTGAATCGAAGACTACAACGGCCCAGCGGAGGAATTTCGGAGATACTGGCTTACAAAAGGCGCCAATAACGGTTGCCACTCTTTATTTATGGTTATTATATAACGACTATGCCAGGATGAAGGTTCAAGAGGCCGCAGAAATGTCAACTTTCATTGTCAGGTACTCAACTGAGACATTTGTCATCAAGTGATTGATCAGCGAAAAATTAAAGAATTGTGTGTAAGTAAATTGTACAGGAATAAATGAGGAGAGAACCTGACGGCTAAACAGTCATCTTCAGTCAGTACAAAGTGCTACCTGTTTCACAACAAACATCCAACGCACGTTGTGCAAGAATCGCGGTTTTGAAAACCAGTAACTTCAAATCATTTTAAACTTTAGAGATCCACCGTATTACTAAACTCATTATTATCAATACAAGGGAAATATTTTAACTTCTGACATAAAAGTACAATGCATCATTTACTATTATATTAAATGAGAGGTTAGTTATTAAGTGTAAGATTTTGTCTCATAATTCAGCATAAATTGTAAACATAGCTCAACTTAACACATTGTCTGTGTATACCTTACATAAATATACTTCAATAAACTATTTTAATTGTTCAGAAACACTTCACGAGGGCGCAGGTTACAACTGAATTGGATGTTTCCTATTTTCTCCCAGCGCTTCTCTTTAAATTTCCTTTATTTTTACGCATTTCTCATCTCGTACGTCAATGAATTAAGCAACTAGCTGTCAGTGCTACGCCAGTTCATGCATTGAACTTGTCTCTCTCTCAGATTGATGTAGCACTGAGTGTCGTGTTTTTGGAGACTCACTAGAGAGTGTGTCAGTTTTGAGTGAGGGCACTAGTTAGTCACGCTATGAGGTGGAACAAACCACTTCTGGAATGAACAGTACATTTCAAACTAGTCGAAAACAAAGGAAGTACTTTGCAGCTTTACAGCTATAGTGGAATATGGCATATCAAACGGAACGAATAAGAATTTTTAAATTAATAGCCGGATTAAATTAAAAAAACTTAGATGGCGACATTAACTGTACCGTTGAGAGGCTTCTCAAGCTGAGATATAAGTCTGTAATACTTAGAAATCGTCTTTGTTCCTAAAACATGTACATGTATTTAGGATTTTTTTCTTCCTTTTTGTTCTAAATAAATGGAGAGTTTAATTGCATTGTAGGTCCAATATATATTTCATTGTGACTTTTTTAATCTTAATAAAGCTTTAGAATAGTACTTTTCGCACACGGTGCTCTTTCCGGACTCGCATTTCATTTATTCCAATTTTGAACTTGACTAATTGCAAAAGTAGAAGGGATGAACCGTGAAAACACTTAAAATAGCCAGCAGTGTCTTGACCCTTCAAATATAAAAACCGAGCTCAGTGAACAAAACAGCTTGACGCATCTGTATTTGGAAGAAATAGATTCTATAGCTGGGTCTGATCAAACACGGAAATCTCTCAGTTGGAAGAAAATATGTGGCTATAATTAGATTCTTTGAATACTATAAGCTGATAACAGCGGCTCAGCTGTACTATGTTTGCGTAGTTATGCCTGTTATGCCAAAAATGTTTTCTGATCAGATTACTTTGTAGGTCACTGAACTCTACAATAGATCTCTAATATTACAATTCCTTCTCGTTTCCTCCTCTGAATTCCTCGAGCTAAATAAGGTCAAAGCGAAAAAATGTAAACATTGAGAGGGAGTAATGATTTTTCTAGTAAAACTCCCATGCAGTAATATGGAGGATTGAGGGTAAAAGCTGGCTTACCCACAAGTACTGCACTTTAGTAAAAGCTCAGAACGTCTTAACTAATAATCCTTTTGTGTTAGCCTCAGAACAGGGCCGAGGGTCAAGGCTAAACAGACGTGGACGTAATAAAACGAGAAATGAAAATCAGTGATGAATTCGTGTTAGAATCAAAATGTGCCATTTTCCATCATTGAAGTTGGCCATGGGGGAGTTGGGGGGGAGTGATTCGGTTTCTTTATTTTAAACGTGCTTTTACATGCCAAGAGTATACAAAGTTTTCAATAAAATAGCAATATCTGCTCAAGTACTACGTTGAAGGCTCGAATCTCCTGATGCAAAGCCCCTCCACTGATGCAAGACTCGTACAAGGATTTTGTGGGAATAATTGACACCAGGTGGATCTCATGGGATGTGTGTGAGCTGGGTCTAAAAGCAGGCAGCAATTTTCCAGACTGAGAGACAGGACCGAACTCAACACCTAACCGCTCTTCAGTACAATGGTTGCAGCTGAAAAACTAATTCAGTTCAGAAAACGTCCGAAATGTGTAAAATGAGAGACTGTATTCCAAAAATAACTACATAGTAGGTTAGTACTCGAATTTTTTTCAGATAAAGTTCAATGAATCAGTTTAATTTTATTTCATTTGTAGGTTTTATCTTGCTGTGTTTAAGGCTTTTAAGCTTCATAGCGAAGTTTTGAAAGTTGCCTGAATAACTGAGAGCGATCTCAACGCGGATTTCGTTACCACAAAGAGGACAGACAACGTTTTAGTTTGTCGTGGCCGCTATGTGATTCATAGTCCTCGATTATATTTCAGAATGCCCTGACAATACTATTAATTTCAGTTTTTTAGATGAGAGGAACGTTTGAAATTAATTACAGTTGGGAAAATGTTCAGTATCCCATGATTAGCTTCTGATTACAAGTACAAATTTTGTTCTTTTAGACTTTTCCTCACAGAGGCAAATAAGGCTAACGAGATAACCTGCGTAATGGCCAACTCAACCGTCTACGGCACAGGCCACGAAGGATAATTTCACGACTCGATCGTCTTTACTTTAAAAGAAGAAAGAAAATATTCAAGGCCAGATTATAAGTCCTAAGTAAGCCATGGCTATAAATGAATGCCACTACAACCTTAGCCCAGGCATTCTCTCATGTTTGCTAACCTTTTCAAGATGGCCCGGCAACCTCGGCCCCAGTAGCAATCAGCCTTTCCTTCAAGCGACCATAAAGTAAATTGACTCTCCTGCTTACGCACATAATAAACGCAAATGAAGGTCTCTGATCAAACTATAATAAGTCAATTTTGAATATTGAAAGGCTGGCATAGCACGATTATATTAACAGTCCCAAGGAAATTGAGGACGATGTATCGATAATTTTAATGAAAGTTGGTTTTCATAAGAAAAATCATATGAAAATTTACATGAAAGGTTTTGCACGAGGACTCGTTTTGAAACAGAGACAAAACGTAACTCGGAAATGGCCTCTTCATCTCTTGCATCAGTTAAAGTAAGCGGAAATCCTTGCTCTCTCTGTTTGTTCGCTCAACACGCTCGCTGAACACTTGGAAAGAAAGTATGCTTAGAGTAGCATTTTCATAATGATTTTTTGGTTTGCCATTTTATTTGTTTCGTAATGTAGAAATAATAGCTTCATAAGTGTCAACATCAGTGTGATAAACTGGTTATGGAATCTAACGAGTGTCATACGTAAACTGATACCATAAAACCGTCCACAGTCACTTTCTAATGCAATTTCCTGTTATGGGTAACTTGGAACAATAAAATGTCACATTTTTAGTTTACTGCTAAGGTCACCTTAACGCCATGGGCGTACCTCTGACGTTCTCGAAAAAGGCATTATATGAACGCAGCTTCATAAAGCTTCAATTTGTGCATCATCGCACGAGTAACGGTTTTTTATTCTGCGAAATTTCGTAGAGTGCATTAGAGTACTCCATTTCCCGTTCCAGACTTTCTTATTGACTGTGGTCTGATAGATCGTCCACATCTAGTATATTCCCAGGAAGGTTTCTCATTAGCTGATCTTCCAAATCTTGTTATTGACTGTAGTCTAATGCATCGTCCATATCTAGTATATTGACTGGTAGGTTTGTCATCAGCTGATCTTCCAAATCTTGTTATTGACTGTGGTCTGGTGGATCGTCCTTATCTAGAGTATTGATTGGTAAGTTTTTTGTTAGCTGATCTTCCAAATCTTGTTATTGACTGGGCTCTGGTGGATCGTCCATATCTAGTATATTGACTAGTATGTTTGTCAATTTCTGATCTTCCAAATCATGTTATTGACTGTGGTCTTGCAGATGGTCCCTATCGGGTATATTGCCAGATACGTTTTTTATTACCCGACCTATAAAATTTTCTTATTGACTGTGGACTGGTAGAGCGACCATATCTAGTGTATTCATTGGTATGTTTGTCATCAGCTGATCTTCCAAATCTTGTAATCGACTGTGGTCTGATAGATCGTCCATATCTTGTATATTGATTGGTATGTTTGTCATCAGCTGATCTTCCAAATCTTGT
>Ga0126337_10001130_pt1 | contig 15583 bp, 7 predicted proteins | sample DipCmetagenome_FD_92527 | JGI IMG/M metagenome (GOLD analysis project Ga0126337, IMG submission 92527) | Coral microbial communities from La Bocana,Puerto Morelos, Mexico - Diploria C A metagenome | ecosystem: Host-associated > Invertebrates > Cnidaria > Coral | place: La Bocana,Puerto Morelos... | reverse complement strand
GTCTCCAGTAGCTCAGTGGTTAGAGCATCCGACTAGATCACGGAGGGTCGTGGGTTCAAATCCCATCTGGTGCTCGGTTTTTTCCGAGTTCCCATTTAATGATGCAAATATTTATCTTGTTGATTATCAAGTTGTCGTTGAAACTGAGATTACGATGTAAAATATTTACTTTGTGATAGAAAATCGCCCAGACTGCCTCCACTATTTCGGATTATATTGTACTGTTTTGTCGTGATATATTATATCATTTTACTTTCAGAACTGATGCTCCAACATTTGCACCCTTTTTAGAACTCTTACTATATGTATCCTTACACATCATTAATCTAAACACTAAAAAACTCATTTTTACTTTGCATTGGCATACGTTTCGAGCAGTCTCACCCTGTTCAATATTTTTCCAATCTATATTGATGTATTTGTCTCGGTCCGGCCTTGTGTGTTCGTGGAAAAATCCCAAAGCGTGCATGATCTCGTGTACGACCGTCCCAATCCTCTCGCACCCAATGCCGATGGAAATGGTCTGTTCGATATCACTGGGGTCCCTACCAACTCTTGAGTAACACCTTGCAATTGTGAAAAAAAATACGGTTAATTAATAACAAGTATTTATTGTTGTATAGCATGTCTCCTGATCGAGCGTTCGGGTTCGAGTCCTGGCCGGGGACATTTCGTTGTGTTCTTAGGAAGACACTTTCACAGTGCCTCTCTCCACCCATGTATACAATGGGTACCGGCGAACGTAATGCTAGGGGGAGGGGTAACCCTGCGATAGACTAGCATCCCATCTAGGGGAGAGTAGAAATATTCCTAGTCGCTTCATGCTACAGAAACCGGAATAAACTTCGGCTTGATGAACCACTTAACCATCGTTTGTAGACTTTACCATTGCTATACGGCTATAGCTTGTTAAGATATGACGTAACCTGTGATTGGTTCAAAGTCTAGACCGGAGTTCCCAGTAACGCACATGAGCACATTATGAAGACATACCTTATAGCTGTAGAAGAACTGATCGCTAAATATTTTGGCGAGGGCCATGTAATAAACGCCTTATTGACTTTCTTTCGTCATCGTAATCAGTTAGTAAGGAATATTTAAAATTCTAAATACTTAAATTTATTCCAATACTTAAATTTATTGTATTTTTGACTATGAACCTACCCATCCCCGCTGAAGAACTTCACATAACTTTTATGCTGTGAGTCTTTTTTAGGAAGTTCAACAAACTTCAAGCATGTTCTTTTCTTCAGGTGGTGAATTCCTTGCTTGATAATATCAACGGTAACAGACCCTAAAAAGAAAACATAACATGGTTAATAATCAACTCAGAACCTGCGAAATTCCTTATTGTACATCTCTAAGATTAATATCCTGGGCAGAAGTATTGTTTTTTTATTTAGGTCCAAGCGCTAACAGCCCCAGAGACTTATTTATCTGACACTGTACAGCTAGTAGAATCTTCATACAAACTGTATGTGGAATTACGATAAATATCATCTCTACCGTTAATAACATACCTAAGGCTTCGTCAAACTTGTAGTAAACTATTCCTTTCGGCCAATACAGTACAGGACTGACGACAGCGTCACGTGCTGTGACCTCTCCACCAGTAAGATATCGTTCCGTTTCTTTATCCATGACAATGTCTCCTTCAAACAGACCTAACAGAGTAAAAACAGTTGTAATTTTTCATGCCTTATCATTTTGTTTTCCTATTTTGTCTTTCTTGAAGGTAGTAAAAGGATTGTTTCTTCATGCAGGAAGCGCCGATCTAACGGTTTTTTTGTCAACCTGCTTTTAGCAGCCTATCCCTTATAAGTGACCAAACGCGGGGCAAAACGTCGTATTTAATGTCACACCCGCCACAAATCATAAAGAAATACAATCAATATCACAGATGAAAACCTGGAATGATATGTCCTTTTTGTAACTTGAAGCTCTTTGACGTTGACAGGGGACAGGGTAACATTAAAGGTTCAGACCGTTACGTTAACGGCGGACGAAATTTGGCCTATAGATATTAATCAATTGTGCTTGGTTAATTCGTCTTACCACTAGTCTCCTCTGATCTTGCTTTATCAACGTCATTTTCAACTGCAATCAACAAAAGTATCATATATATAGCTAATCCGGAATACTTTATTGGAAAATACAACACGTTATATATTATACAATTCATCTTGGTTTTGAGGCTCGCTTGAATTAAACAATAAAACTCATTGACTCATCCTTCAACCTTGACTTGATCTCTTTTGGGTTACGTTTTCTCCTTAAGCGCAGAACCAAGTTTGAATTTCAATATATTGACATTATACTGTTATTTGGACATCGACAGTTTGTCCGACATTTCCCAGAAGAGTTCAACTCTTAGCCTTATTTGACGTGAAAGATATAATAGCTCTCCGTTAGCCTCAAACAAAATCACGTATGTTTATCTTTAGATATCTTCCGAGGTCGTAGATGTACTCAATATTTTCGCGCCAAATGGATACGGTACAAGTTGATTAGTTTATCTAGAAACTATATTTTCTGTCACATTCATATTGCAGTATGTCGAACAAGAGTGGCAAGAGTGGGCAGGTAAGATTCACTTTGATAGGTTTACCGCATGGCCAATTGTCCTATAGCGCTTACACAATGCATTCCGGTTTAGCTGACTAGTTTCCCTGAGTACACAGCTGTCAATGAACAAAACAACATATTATCGATTTTCAAGAGGCGCATATTCTTTCACTGAGCCATAATTTCCCTTAGAACAGATGTGCTTCTCGTATTTACGACTTGGCTTTACACGTTTGTTTTTCTTTGTTACCCTTTATTTCGTGATGACGTTAATAATAATAATTATGCATTTTTTATCAGTTTTATTTCATGTTAACCAAGAAACTGGCACCATATATGGATAAAGCAAAGCCGGAAAATAAACCACGTTGAGTCTTGAACTCGACCAATCACAATCCTCAAAAGTGAACTCTTTGCCGACCTTTTGAGTTCGATGTCATGTTGTTTGTTAGGACACCAGACTTGCCACGTTTCTGGACGCCTTTACTTCATTCCTTTAAGGAAAATGTTTAGGACGATATTCAAAAGATCCAGGTGTAGCTGATCTGCAGTGACATGACATAAGTGTGAATTGCACAGTTGCTCTGGAGCTGATTTTTTTTAAAGTAAAAATGAAATTTTGCAGCGGTGTTAAGTTTGCCTGTCTTTTCGAATATCGCCGATGCAAAAACGCAAAATAACAAGCATACGTCACAGTTTAATGATGATGAAGACCCATGTCAGTTACAGCATAGTTAGTAGAGGGAGACTCCCTCTACTAACTATGGTTACAGAGAGTATCGAAGATGAAAACGTCTTCGAGAAAATGGTAAAAATATGCTCCGAATCTGTCTTTTCCAAGATAGTAAAAGCATATCACAGCGAAACCAGGACTGGCTGATCAACTGTAAGACGGCCGCGAAGTCATCAACAGCTGTTTTTAGTACCTGTTAACACACGCAAATTTCCGCTTGTTATTTTTTTATGCCTGCCGTTCATAAAAACAATCAGAGATCCGTTCGTAGGGCTAGTTGATTTTTTCTTCTGTTACACAGCAAATGAACAAACCAGTTCTTTTTTTTGCAGGTAATTTGACTCTTTAATAAACTTCGACAGTTCGCGTTTGAAGAATTTCCTTCGGTTGGAGATATTCCTTCGTCAAAAGCAATGCAATACTAATGCGATATTTCACAAAAGATTCTTGCTGATTGTAGTCATTTTGAGTACATGTACAATCTGATTCTATTTTTTTTCCTCGGTCAGAGGTGCTCTTGGTTCCTCCGGCAACTAGAGCGCACAGAGAAAGTGGTTCTTGCAATAAAGTAAACGAGAAACTGAAATCCAGAGACTACAGTTGTGTTGGTGGTGTTTTTGTTATTGTCGTCGCCATTTTATTGAGCAGTTGTTTTGTCTTCAATCTTTCACTAACATCTCTGTCGCGACAAATAGCTGAATCTCTGGCACTATCAGCTCCGTTTAATTGAACCGAGTTGGAGCTCTGCAAAGGAACTTAGTAGGCCCATTCATCCAAAAATTTAGACTCTTATTGGCTGGTTGTTCTTTATACTGTTTTGAGAGCTTCCATTTCGTCATCTTCAGTGATTGCCTACTGCAATCTTTTGATTGAATTGAGCAAACTTGGGAAATGAAAAATCCATGCATTTTCATGCAAAAAAGCCCAAAAAAGTCTCGATCGATTGTTATATAAACCGGTAATTTCTGAAGCACTAACACGCTCGTTTTGTCCAGATCAATACGTGCCATGCGTCATACGGTCAAAGGTACTTGATAAGCAAAAATGAGGAAAAAATAAAATCGCTATGAATATGCGTTTACTTAATACTCGAAACATTCGATCTTTTGAAGCAAATTACATTACAAAAAAATAAATCTCGTCTTAAAGGGAATAAAACTGTATGATACGTATTTTGTCTGGCGTTCATACGAGAAAATGTAATAAAACTCTCACCAAATTTCAGCTAACTGATCAACACCTATACACAGGCCTTCGGACAACAAATATCTGACTGAGACGGAATGAAAATAAAGCTTCGAAAAACGCGCTCAAAATTGTCTCCCGTTGTTGTTACCGGATGAATCAAAATCAGCTCAAAGCACTTGGCAACAGATTCCAACGAAAATAGGTCAGAAAATTGTCGTTATTAGTCGAAGATTGCATGTGAAACTACGCCAATAAATTCGGTGAAAATAAAGAGAACGAAAAAGGAGAAGGCCTTTTTTGTTCTAGTACTTACCGATATCCTGTAAAAGGACGTCCATACGACCTTTTTTTGAGCGTATTCTGCAGCGAACAACAGCAAAATAGAAGAGAAGAAGAAGAAAAATGGTCCGCATCGCGACAATCCACTCGCTGTGTTCGATCGTTCACTTTCGGAGCAAATATCGCTACAGCATATTGCACTAGTGACTGATATAGAATTTGGGCCTCAAGGGACAGCTCTCAAAGTGGAATTTTTCCTGCCGTTTTAAATCAGCTGGCTAAAAATTCCTATTACAAAATCGTCTTCTACGATGTCAAAATATTGCAATGGTCCTTCTTTTGCCCATTCAAAGGCATTTAACTGCTTTTTTATGTGTGAGTAGTTTTTCCGCTTTTGAATTAAACTTCAGGTGTCGTAACCAAGATTTTGTTATTACTTCTGTCATGCTTGATTACCGCGCATTGTTTTTCGACACAAAGACTTCTGGATATAAGAACAATAAGATTAGTCTGTGTTGAGTTCTGAGCGCGAAAAGGGTATCTATATTTTTTCTTAAGATAATAGTAATCGAATTGACCTAAAGTTAAAGGATAACTGATTCGTTATGGCTAAAAAATTTTTAATTTCGAATTTGTTGACGACATTTCCTTTTGGAATGTACAAGTAGGTAAAATTATTGCAACGGTTGTTAACGTCATAAGTGGTCTTATTGAAAAGAACAATACACAGTTCGCACGACACTAGCAAGATGAGAACTTACTTTATTTTGCAGAATATTGCTTGCGAATTAAACAAATACCTCGTTTAACCTAAATATAACACGATTTGAGATATATTGAAATTCAGCTCAAATTTTATTCGTTGCTTACTGAAATTTATTACATCAGACCTTATTTAAACTGTTAATGATGATCAAAATATGAGCGTGGCAGTTTAATCAAAACAATTGCCTTTGAATATGTTATATAAATTATGTAAATTACATAGAACCGTTTGTAGCTTAAGGCCCCATCCACAGTACGCTGGACGAATTTGACAACAGCTGTTTCACTCTGAAAATGCATTAAATGTTTAATTTCCGTCGACACAACACCACAGAAACACGTAACAGTCACAGGTCAATTTTCATTTGTGTCTGAGTAAAACTCGGGGACAGGAATATCATAATCATGACGTCATCGTTTTCGACAAGTTTCATTTCCGTCATGTTTTACGTCCACACTAGAACGCGAGGACGGTGTTTTCCATTCCTCCGGTTTGAAGAGCTTCTTTGAAAAGCTCCGTTTTTTTAACGGATTAGTGTGGACGGTAGGCCTGACCGCAGAAATAAAGCTACGTTTTCAGTCTCAAAAAAACCCAAAATGATAAAATAGGCCAAATGCTGTAGACAACAGAAACCAGGCAAAGTGAGCATACTTTCTTTATTTTATCAAAAAAGCAACATTTTATTTAATTTCGATGCTCGTTTTTATCCTTAATCGTTATTTTAAACTCCATACAAAACCTCTTCAGACTGGTTTTCCGCATTAGCTACGGAGTCGTATTCGGAGTCATAATGATCAGAAGCGTAGAACGATAAGATCTAGTGAAATTCAAAACAACTGAGTCCGATTGTGCTTGGACGCTGTCGCTTACGATCTAAAGCAAACTAAATTGTCGGAGTCGGAGGCAGAAGGGGAAGAATAAACCAATCATAACGCTCAATTCTTGGTCTTGTGATTTGTTGGTACTTCCGCTTCTGCTTCCGTCTCCGACAATCTAGTTTCCACTGGATCATAAGCGACGGAGTCGTCAATGGAATCGGAATAAATGAAAACGTTCCAGTAATTCTTGAGACTCCGATTTTCGATTTTCACTAGGTCATAAGCGCTCTTACCACTTCAACTACGACTCCGACTACGACTACCTCGCTAGTGAAAACCAGCGTTTAGACGCGGCGCTCAAATATTCTCAACGGCCCAAAGTGTAACGCAAAACCGCACACTTAATGGTGGTCACTTTCCATTCGATATGCGTACGTAAATCATTACTATTTGATCGATCCCTCCAATTGTGAGTTTGGGAGGCCTGTGATTGATTTGCCGGGTTTTGGGAAAAAAAAGAAATGAAAGAAAAAAAGAAAGAAAGAATTAAACAAGTCACTGATCATAGCCAAAGGGACACCTGGGTAATCCCAAGATAAATAGCGAGTACAGAAAAAGCATATCAGGTACCTTTGACAAGGATCGTATGTAGATTTTTTCGTGCTGGTTTGGGCTGAATTTAGATCTTTGGACTTAGAAGACCAGTGTCACAGTCTCCCACGACTGAACAAAGGTATTTACTGTGAATTCATGCGATATTTAACTAGTTTGTTCCTTTGTGAACTTGTTTACCGCGAGGAATGCGTATTTTATACATTGATTATATCTACTGAGTATCTGCGTTTATATATTTACGGTTTTTGACAAGCCTGTGAGGATACCTTTTAAAGACTTATCACTTGTAGCATTATAAGATATTACAAGACTTGGAAGGCTATAACAATACGTGTCAAGTGGAAGAAGAAGACAATTATTTTGTCCAGTTCTCAATGCTTGTTCGCAAGCGATAAGTTATTTCTCAAGCTGGGGCCGGTAAGTGGTACACAAGTAAATGTTCAAAGTAACAAGTTTATTACATGTTATATTAATACTATATTAATGTTGAAGCAGCTCTTATAGATTTTATGGGGATTTAGCTTACTACTCTAACACTCCAATAAATCAGGAGACCCTGAATAAATCAACCACTGGGCACACTTCTTTGCTTCAGCTGATTTAATGATCAACAACTGACATATTACAAGTGTTAACTCTATTCTACCTCTTGGATCTTTAGTGTTACCCTAGTGTTGTTTTAATGACCAGATTAGAATCATCAAAGGAAAGACCTCTCCACGTCGTCTACGCCGCAAAAATTTGGAAACGCAACGATCACTGTCAGTTTGGATTTGTGCTTGAGGAAAACTCGGGCAGGGAAATCGAATGATTGTCGTGACGGCACCTTTTTCAATAAGCTTCGTTTCACGTTCACACAAAAGCAAAAATCCGGCGTTTCCAAATTCTTCCGGCCTGTTTGAAGAGCGTTTTTGAAAAGCTACGTTTTCGTGACGGATTAGTAGGGTAGGTAGGCCTAACGATTAACCGTAGAATTAAAGCAAGTGTAGTGTGGACATGGCCTAACAATCTCAAGTAATGTCTGCGTACGTAACTTTCATAGCTCACATTAAGTCAAAGTACGATTGCGCTCAAATAACTTGCTTATTTTTCTTAGACTGGCCAAGCAGTGTCGAAGCCATTTCCTTTCTAAGTATACACTATTATTTACCTGTATTCTGGCCAAAACAAAGGTACACAAGTAAATCTAAAAATTACCAAGATCATTTTTAGCTGATAATATTGAACTCAATTAAAAATAATACACCCTTGCATAAATAGCGCCTAAATTTGATTAACAACACTTATCCTTAGCCTCACATTCATGTGAAAAATCCTTTGTCTGGAAACATAAGTACGCGGTTAAAGATGTATGAAGTTTTGTTATCTAAATTTAGGCGTCATTTATGAAACGTGTTACACTAAAACGGGTTAAAAGATTTTCTTTCAAATATGCCGAAACTAAAGATCTATTTGAGCAGTGACAATGCTTGTACAAAAGTGTACAATGTTTTTTCACCCGACCACTCATTGGCATGACTTCAAATGTATTGCCAGGATAATCAAAAATAATCCAAAGTAGTAAGTTAAGAGACTCCACGAAAAGTAACGTAACTAGGCTTTAGGCAAATGGTAATGTGCAATAACAGAATGCCTCCCTACGGTTTGTTGTCATGGAAGTAGCAAAACAAACTTTGCAATAATTGCAAACATTGCAAAATATATATCCGCTTCATATGTTGAAGTCATACCACAAATCAGTACTAAATTTCGGCTAGGTTAAATGAAGAAAACTGCTTGTCATAATCGTTGATCCACGTTACTTAAACCCATTTTTCACTCAATTTTAGCTATTCAGAATATTAACTGCGTTTTCATATAACGCCCCTATTGTAAAGATACACAACAGTCACGGAAGGTTCTGTTGTGGAATCTCACTACGACATTAAACTAGGATGGTTCAAAGAGAAACGAATGATTAAATGCGACAATAATACTATAGCAACATGCGTAGCTGTGGACGTGTTCCCACCTGAAACATAAATAACCGCCTTTGTATTTTACCAGCAAAAGGAGCGCCCTGCCAGTTGTAAGCGAGGAGAAGCACTTCTTATTCCGTTAAGATACCGCTTGGTGGTGGGTTAAATAATACGATATATAATACTGTATGAAATTGGCCTTAGGAATTGTCCTGGTGGCCGAGGGATATGATTACTCATCGTTCCTTTTTTATTTACAGTGTTGTTTTTTGGTGGGTGTTGTTGCCAGTAGTCAAGTTTCAAAACAACGGAAAAGGCGTCCACCTTAGAGTAACTGAAAACAACATCTGTAATTTATCTACAACCAAAACTCTAAGAATACCACATCGGACACGTACGGATTCTTTGCCTGTTTCATTGAAAATAATACTCAAACTCTTAAAACGGGTAAAACTGAAAATACATAAAACCTCTGACAACATCATCCGGACTTTGAAATTTCTAAACCTCTTATTACATTAAAGCACTCAAAAGTCTCACTATTGATACAAAAGACTTTCACAATAGTCTTGCTAAACTAAGGTTTTGAGTCTTTTATGTTTTTCTACTGACTGGGAAAAGTCAAAATTAGACTTCAAGCCAAAAACAGCTTTTTCTCAACTGAAAACATAATCAAATAACATGATCAGCTACTCAGAGGTAATCCAAATAAGCAAACAAAACTCAGGAAATCTGTCAAATATGCATAAACAATAATAATAATCTTAAGAGAAGGAACAATTTAGATATGGGTGACGCTGATCTAGATGTAGAGAAAACCGAAGCACGAATTCATTAGTTCGTCGTTTGTCTTTCGCTGCTTGGACGTTAGACGATTTCGATTGGAGTAAATTAGAGTGAATGGAAGTCATTGGAAACTGCCAAAATTACGCCAACTTGGCGGTACATTTTGGTAATTTTTTATTTCGAAAAAGAAAAGTGTCTTCTAGCATGTGCAGCTATCTATGGAATTGAGCATCATGAGCAATCATTCACCTTAAGCCGCCGCCATGTTGGATTTCAACATAATGTCAGTGCATTTCCACAAACAACAACAAAAGGGTAAGTAATTGCTTATTGGCCTAAAATGTATAACTTGCAGAAAATAATAATAATAATCATTTGTAGAAAAGGCTTGAGTGACACGACTTATACGTGAAAACCTACCTATTGATGCTTAAAACGCGAGTCGAAACGTCAAACGTAAGGCGTCTGCTACTGGTCACGTGACTCCTAGCGATTCGCCGTTCGCGGGAAACTTAAAACTTAAATTCTGAACCAGCAACGTGACATAACATAACTTAGCGTTACAGAGCGTGTCATGACTTTTCATAGAAATGATCACTAATATGTAAACTAGAATTGAAACACTTATAAGCATTGCTCAAAAATGTCCTCCATCTAACATCTATATGAAAACAAGACTTCTGACATAGCAGCTAAACTGAGGGATCAAGAGTCAAGAGAAGAATTTCCCCTGAATAGGACCAAGAGCCACTATTATCGGTAAAATACCTTATTACGCCGTTTAAATGAGATACTTCACAGATCCTTTCACCGCCAACGCGCCCTACATACAATTCTTCATTTCTACCTTTAATCAGGAGGGCAGTTTTAACGGCGTTTGGTGGTATTTTATTGCCGTTCTGGGCTTTCACCCATTCATATTTTCTGGCCAACAATAGATCTTCATTGAACTCAAGGTTTTCTATAGATTGTAAAATACTGGATTTGTACCCCCTGGAAAAAATTCCATTTTCCCGCAAGACCCCAGTGAGATACTTTTCATTCTGAGAAGGTTCGATTACAAAAAGACCGTGTCGTATTTTGCTGACGGCGGTTACTTTTGCCAAATAAACTACCGTATTATTAGACCTTCGATGAACCCTGACCGCGTCACTTGGAAAAGTAGGTTGGTTTTCGTTAATCTGGATCCAGTGGGGTTCAGGATTGGAGGGTATAATACTGATATGGCCATTTCTATCTTCTTTAATCGTAATACAGCCATATTGTTGAGGATTCACTGGCATGTTCCAGCACCAGCTTCTGCTCCCGTCGTGCACTGAGAAGTACATTAAGGAATCACTGTTTCCCACAGCAAATGGCCTTACCTCTCCCTGTGGAAGGAAACTGTAGCCAGCTTGAGTTAAGCATTTGTTGACCTCATGCTCCCTTGTGTCCACTGTTTCTTTGTGTGCAACGTTGATTCCTGCTTTAAGTTTTCCTCTACCCTGACCAACTTCTCCATCGCCAGACATCCCAACTGACGTTTCGCTTAGTATTCGCGGGTTCGTTACACTTTCCGGCAGCCTGTCGTCCCGAAGACGAACAAATATTTCATTCTCACCGGTAGTCTTGTTCGTTACATATATGCTAAAGTTTCCAGCGTCGGAACCTAAAAAGAAAGCAAACACGTTTTGATATCTTCAACTTTGGTTACTGAAGGTTCTTCGAATAATAGAAAAAAAAAATTACGACATTTGTTTTTGTTTTGTATAAGAGTTTTGTATAAGTCTTCGGTGAAGAAAGGAGACTTCAGTAAGTCATCCTCACCCAGACAAATGAACGAGTCACTGCAAATCACTGTTAACCCTGTTTAAACCGGTTTTCCTCGCGTTGGTCTTGCACGACCATGGAAAAGGGCTAATTCCGTAACCTATACTGGCCCACCATATTACAATAATTATTCAGTACTTATGCGAAACATCTACTTGAGTTGTAAAACTTCTTTTCTTTCTCCTACGCATTTCGTGTGACTAGCGCACACTTCGTCAGGGAGTTTTAAACCTTTACAAACCTCGCGGCAATGCGAACTGACAGGCGAAAAATATGCAAGGCCTGGTATATTTTAGGCGTTACAGAACTATTTGGCTAACATAAAAACACTGATCCCCCGGAAACCTCATTACAAACCAGATCTGCGGACTATCCTACGGACCGGTTCAAAGACTACCCCTACAGACCCGATCTACAGACCTCCTTTACGGACCACCCGTAAAGCACGCCGGGACCAGCAGAGAGCACAAAGCTGCACGCTCGCAATAACATTTTGGTCTTTTACCCGGCAGAGACCAAACTTTGCAGAATGACAGAAAATTTTTTTTTTCCAAACAATCGCATCGTTTTTTTTTTTTATTTTAACGGTTCTTGGCGGGAAAATGACATCACAGTGCTAAAGGCACGAAAAGAACATGATTTAAAAGAAACCGTTGCGTTAAAGTGAAATGCGAAAAAAAAATAGCGAAAAAAGTCAATCCGTCTTGAAGATAAAAAGAACTGAATTTTGTTAATGTTCTAAAAATAGTAACAAAATGGCGGAAAATTCAAACCTCCAAACTTTATTTCTGCAAAACGGATCTAGCTTTTCAGTATTTTTTTCGCATTTCGCTTTATCTCAGTGAGTTCTTTCAGAATCAAAATAAGAATAAAAAATATAAAAATAGGAAATAGGAATTAAGAATTTAAATACATTTTACAGGTTTAGTTAGTTAAGATTAAGTTCAGATTAATTAAATTAGTTGTACAATCATGTTGAGCAAGCATGGCAGCTGCATCTTCCGTCCAACACATCCGTTAGATTAACGGCCCGAACTACTTTTTTAAATTCATGGAGGCATGTTTTGTTGCGGAGGTCTTTACCCATTTTTCCCCAGAGGTAGGGGCCTGAATATCTTTTGCTGTGTTTACCGTAGTTTACAGTGTTGAATCTAGGTATAGGGAAACCGCTACTACGCAAATCATAATTCTTCAGTTGCTTATAAAATATGTCACAAATGTGTTTAGGTGCCATTAAATTCTTAACCTTGTACATTCATATCAGGATGTCTTGTAGGCTTCTATTGATTAAACTAGGCAGCTTTGCCTTACTTAATAGTTCATCATACGCTGTCATCTTACTATTGTATACTGCACGTAGTGCCCGCTGTTGCACCCTTTCTAGTTTTTTAGTATCAGATGCTTTACAAAAATGCCACACTGTCACGTGACAATACGTGAGATTAGGTAGAATTGCTGCTTTGTATAGTTGGAGCTTGGCTTCTGTAGGGATCATCTTTCTAAGGCGTGCTAAGGCACCTACTTTCTTGGATCTTTAGGGATACTCCGTGAACCGGTTCATACGGCGGCCGGTCCTTAGTGGGGATCAATGTTTTCGGGCTACCCTCAAACCTGTTATGATTTGCTATTTTTGTGAAATGTCTTTCCATTTTTTTTTGGTAATTTATATAAAACCTGATTGAGACGTATGCCGCTGTTTTCCTGCTCGTTATTTTCCTATCATTTCAGGCCTCGTCTCCCTATAACTCGGATTACTGATAAATCGATTTCCCATGAACTTTCGAGCTATCGAGAGTCAATAAATATGAAACTTTGAGAGTATATCCGGCGGGAGGGCGGCTCCCATATGAAAAGGTCAGGGAAGCTCATCAGAAAAAAAGCGTTGCCGTTAATCCTCCTCCGGCGGCCCAAAAGGCCGCCAAGGGGAGCCCCCTACCCATATGAGAAAGCACGGAAACCCAGAAAATGATTTTCTAGTGGTTATCATGGCTAACGGTGTTGCTCGTGGGCGCGTGTGCACGACGACGACGACGGTAACGACGAAGGTTTCTCGCAAGATGGTGGCGATGCTCCAACTAATAGTTAACAGAAACACACAGCCTTGGTTTGTACCGTAGTTCATTGATACTTTGCATCCATGTTATGGTAAATTGACACCTGTCAAATCAAAGTATCCGCTGACCAGTATCACGTGTTTCTTTCCTAGATACGTGGTGTTACTGGTGACCCCCCCTGCGCATATAGTTTTTTGATCGTTGATTCGTTCTTTTATGTAAACATTTACCATATATGGTCGCAAACCAATATATGTCCTGAGACACCACGTAACTACCGTTTCTTCCTTGAAGTCGACTGCTGACTAACTGCTGGTTTTCGATTGGATCGCGGGTTCGTGTCAGATTAACTTGTAAACAAGGTCGGGTTGTAAGGAAACGGGTTTAGGCTAACCCAAGATTAAAAATCAACGGAATATTAAAATTTTCTTTTACACAAATGTTTTTCACTGCTTTTGTTTTTCTGTATTTTGATCAAACCAGCAAAACAGAAGCCCAAACAATACACAGAAAACCCGGCACAGGAGTTGTGCTTCTGGGCTTGGCTAAATCAAAATATTTCATTTCAATCACTTTTGGGAGTTATGAAAGTGGGCCGCTTATTTAATTCCTACCGAAACGTATTACCGCCAACAAAAAAGAAGAAACAGAGTGGAGTTACGCTTAATTACCTACTTTCTGTGTTCGACCAAGGCAGTGAATGTCTAATATGGAGATTTGAGTGATATTATAGTATACAAGTTATTTGTAACATTTTTATTGACTTGTGGGAAATTTATATGAAGTACAAAAATTTTAAAATGCCTATGAAGTGAAGTTTGTTGTTGTTTAGTTTTAAAATTTACCTTAATTGTCAAATACGCGATTCCAAAGTTTGGACGTCTGGAATTAAAAAAGAACGATTTTACAAGCCTTTAAAGTTGAGCATTTTGCTTCCCAAAAATGGTCAGGGGAATGGGTCGAGTGAATCCAAAAATACCGCGCCGTGACGTCACTTTGGTGCCAAACTTTTTTTTGCATAACCAAAGTTTCTTGTCGGCGAGGAGTGTTTACGTGAGAAAAATGTAGAGCGACTCAGAAATGAGCGATTTATCAGAAAGATCCAGCACCACCGAGGAAAGGAAAAACTGAAGACGAAGAAGATGATGTCGAGATAATATATAGCCAACTTAAGTCTTACCAAGACGAACCTTTGGTCGAATTTGACGCTAGCGAGAATACACAAGATGCAAATGATATCGAGGAAGGGGAATCTGACGAAGACGGGCTTACAGCAGCAACTCTGGAAGCGAGATACGAAAGGGAAACTCCTGTTAACTTATGGTTGATAAATAGTAGTTTTATTTTAGACTTTTAAGCTGTGATACCCGGCTTTATACATTTGAAATCGCAAAGACAAACCTGTCTCAGCAGATCACATATCACACAATACTTTATTGATATCACAAGCTTTTATTCAAGTCCTGCTTACTTTTAGCCGGTTCCAAAATAAAGATCTTGCGACATTCCTTCGATTCTTTTTAGTTGTTAACTCACTTTTTCATCTTTTGATGTCATCTTTTATGCGCCAATGTGAACAATGCTCGGACGAGAATTTAGCTGAGCTTAGTTGGTTCGCGCGAGTTTCGTTGCTGCAGAGAGGTCACCAATGCATCAGCGAAAATGGTACTCGATGGTTCGATCGAACGGCTGACGTGCATAACTCAACGCGATGATTACGTGGCCATGACTAACAGAAGAGTCCTTCTTCAAGTTGGTCCGCTACTGAGGGACAAAGATGGCCGAGCATACCGCCGGACAAGCTTCGCTCGTAGGACGACTCTTCAAAATGTGCCGAACATAGCGAAGCGTATTTTTATGTCGGATCCTTGAAGTCGTGTCGATGTCTTCGGACAAACTGGACCCATTTCGCTCGAACAGCCGGATCTGAGGGGAACTGATACATTCGTATACCCGGCGTGAATGTTGTGTTTTGGCAACTTTGCTGGTTTGGGGCACCAGCAACACAATAT
>Ga0126337_10001129_pt1 | contig 15586 bp, 21 predicted proteins | sample DipCmetagenome_FD_92527 | JGI IMG/M metagenome (GOLD analysis project Ga0126337, IMG submission 92527) | Coral microbial communities from La Bocana,Puerto Morelos, Mexico - Diploria C A metagenome | ecosystem: Host-associated > Invertebrates > Cnidaria > Coral | place: La Bocana,Puerto Morelos... | reverse complement strand
CTTTGAAGGTAAGGATTGTGTCGCAGTGCGAATGTACCGCCCAATGGCAGCGAATTAACGAGTTGGCGAGGACGACGCGACGACGACACGACGACGACACGACGACGACACGAGGAAAACAACGCGAACACAGGTCCAACCCCAGACCCCAACTATAAACGGGAACCCTTCGCTACGCATTCGGGAAAAAGCTTCCAACGAACGTTTGGCGCGAAGCCTCTTACAAATTTCAAAGAAAAAGCATCCAAAACGAGCGTTTCGCGCGAGGCGTCCTGCAATTTTCACAGGAAAAGCTTCCAAAATGATCGTTTCGTGCGAGGCTTCCTCAAAATTCACAAAAGAATGTTGTAAAAGGGGAGGCTTCCTCCAAATTTCACAAAACAATGCTTCCAAAACACAATCGTTCACAAGCCCAGGACAATGCGCAGGGCAATTCCAAGAGCTCAAAATTTGGATCTCGTCACAGTTTCGCGCAATCGACCCACCGAATCAAAATGGAAATGTGCGTCTCGCTGCAACGGCACGCCATCCAAAATTTCAAAATGCATGTTTCGCTACAGCGGCGTGCGCAAAAATGTATGAATCCAGAATCCAGCGCACGACGTTCGCGGCAACCCGCGGCATACAAAAATCAACATGTTACCACAGTTTCGGACGTCCGACCAGCACGAAGTGACGGGAGGGTTGCGCCGTCGAGCTCAAAATTTGCATTTCATCACAGTTTTGGACGTCCGATGAGCACAAAACGGCGAAAGGGTTAAGCGAGGACCCCGGCAAATTCGCACTTCACCACAGTTTTGGGCGTCCGACGAGTACGAAGTGACGAGACGGTTGCGTCCGCGAGCTCAAGAACTTGCATGTCACCATGCACAGGTTTGGACGTCCGACGAGGACGAAGTGACGAGATGGCTGCGTCCGCGAGCTCAGGAATTTTTCTGCATTTCACCACACGTCCGACGAGGGCGAAGTGACGAGAGGGTTGTCTCCCGCCGGAGTCCACCAAACCTATCTGCGTAAAAAAGAAGAAAGAAGAAAGAAATTTGCAGAGAAGCCAGAAGCCTTTATCCACAACCATTCTCAGCAGCCATTCTCAGCAGCTCTTCTCTTTCAGCAGCTCTTCTCAGCAGCCATTCTCAGCTATCATCTTGCTGTGGTCAGGGGTAGGTGGTCAGCTATTGAATCATCAGCTATCATCATCCTGCTGCTGTGGTCAGGAGTTAATGGTCAGCTATTGTCATCACGTTGCTGTGGTCAGGGGTTGTCATCATGTTGCTGTGGTCAAGGGTTGGTGGGCAGCTATTGTCATCATGCTGCTGTGGCATGTTGCTGTGGTCAGGGGTTGGTGGTCAGCAATTGTCATCATGTTGCTGTGGCATGTTGCTGTGGTCAGGGGTTGGTGGTCGGCTATTGTCATCATGTTGCTGTGGTCAGGGGCTGGTGGAGAGGTTGGTGGTCAGCTATTGTCATCAGCTATTATCATCCTGTTGCTGTGGTCAGGGGTTAGTGGTCAGCTATTGTCATCATGTTGCTGTGGTCAAGGGTTGGTGGGCAGCTATTGTCATCATGTTGCTGTGGCATGTTGCTGTGGTCAGGGGTTGGTGGTCAGCGATTGTCATCATGTTGCTGTGGCATGTTGCTGTGGTCAGGGGTTGGTGGTCGGCTATTGTCATCATGTTGCTGCGGTCAGGGGCTGGTGGAGAGGTTGGTGGTCAGCTATTGTCATCAGCTACTATCAGCCTGTTCCTGTGGTGAGAGGTTAGTGGTCAGCTATTGTCATCATGTTGCTGTGGTCAGGGGTTGGCGGTCAGCTATTGTCGTCATGTTGGTGGTCAACTGCGCACACGTTCTTTAGAAGGACCCTTTCGCAGAGCTGTCGGGAAAAATCAGTTCTACAAATCCTGAGGCGCAGTAGGATTTTTCTGAGGAAAAAATACCGCACTTAAGCTTATTTTCGGTCAGTGGAAGCATTTTTTCACCAAGAAGTCATGGTTGTGGCCCTTTTTTGCCAAAAAAATCTCGCATGTTTGTAAAAACAGCGAAAACTTTTTTGACAAAAAAGGGTTAAAACGATGATTCTTGGTGAAAAAATGCTTCCACTGACCGAAAATAAGCTTAAGTGCAGTACGTTTTTCAGAAAAAATCCTACTGCGCTCACAATTTGTAGAACTGATTTCTCTTTCATGCGGAAAAAAGCTTAAGCGCGCTAGGATTTCTGAAAGAAAAAAGGCTTACTGCACTTGAGGATTTCTAGAATTGATTTATTTCTCTATGCGGGAATGTTTAAGTGCAGTAGGTTTTTTTCAACCATATTGCACTTAAAGATTTGTAATCTCCATTTTCCAAATTAAATCAGGAAGCACCACGAATCCGACAGTGGTTTTCTCAACTGCGCAATTTGAATCTGCTTGGGAACTGCATGTTCTTTTGAATCTTCTGGGTGTCTGGCCCGATGGATAAAAAGGAAGCAGGGCCACTACCCACATCTGACTTGGAAATCTGACCTGTGGACTTTCATTACAAAAATATTGACTTCAACCTTCTAGCTGTGCGATTCCACGCTGGAAGAAAGCTGCTGGCGAACAAGTCATTTGCCAGATAGAGGCCTATGCAGTTATGCTTGTCAGACATCACTTCGACCAACAGTGGAGCGAGTGACAGGCCATTTTCTTTGTGGACAATGCGACAATGAGGCAGCTCGCTTCTGTCTAATGAAGGGAAGCAGCCCTCCAAGCAATTTGGCTGACCTACCTTCAAGGCAAGTGGAAAGAGGTCTGGAAATTGTTGGAGTTTCGTTTGAGGGAGACATACAGCTTCCCAACGACATGATCCGTATTTACCCATGGAAACGCCGAGCAAATCACATGACTGACAAAGGGGGCAACACGGGTCGTGGATTCGATCAGTCCCCTGACAAAGTGATGCGCAGCAGCAGCAGTTTAACAGTCAGCTGCAGTTCATGAGACGGAGTCATTAACGAAGTCCAGACAGTCTTGTTCATGATGAGCTTGCGAATGGAAACGTAAGGCCTGTTTTCTATCGGCTTGAGTGGTGGGGTTTGGGAGGGTTTCGCTTTTTCAACTGCTTTGAGCCCTCCCACCCACCACTCAAACCTGCGGGCAAGAAGTGCCAAACCCAACGGGTCATGGAGTCGATCAGTCCCTGACAGAGTAATGCGCAGGAGCAGCAGTTTAACATTCAGCTGAAGTTCATGAGAGACGTACAAATATATATATATATATATTTAAATACAGACACAAACAAAACTTTCTGTATATATATAAATTTATGTATGTATATATGTGTAACATATGGATGTCCAGGGCCCGGAAGGATGTGCCAAGAGTCAGCCATGAATTTGAAACTTGGAGTGAGACACTTGGTAGCGCCCTACGTTGCAGCTACAGCAGCAACAACGCAAGTGTTGGTTTGAATTCCAGTACAGGAAGATTTGAAGGGAAACTTGACAATATCATCATGAAATTTTGAACTTCACCAAATTCTCCTTCAAACCATGGATTTTGCCAAGTATATTTTATCAATCCGGTCCAATCCCGACCCAGTTGCGTTGATGACTGTCCGACGGTGCAGCGTCGTTCGCCCGGGAACTCCAGGTTTTGACGGAGACTTCGGTTCCTTGAGGGAGGCCGACGAAGGGCGATGTGATGGCACTTGAAGTGGTCATTCCTCCACCTTGGCTTTGTTGAGGGGTGAACTACTTGCGTTGCAAAGTGATATAAACCAAGCTATTTGAAAACACTGGGAGGTTTACAGCAATTCTACTCGCCTCTATGAATGGTTGGGGTGAGGATGATGAGTTCACCGTGGATGTTGAGTTCTTAAACAAGGGTGAAAATTACGTATATATGTGTATTCATAGGTTTCCCCTTTGCAAAAACAAGACCGCGTGCTGAAAAAAACAGCTTGTGAAGGCATTACGATACACTAGCATTCCTTTTTTAACTATTTTTGAAACTCTCACAAAGAGATATGATTTGCGCGAGCCTTATTGAAGCAAAGGTATCGCTCAGTGAGATTCGCAAATTTGGTTCAATTTCAATAAGGTTTATTACGCATTAACACGGGCTGATGTCAAGAGTGCTTTTCCCCAAACAACACATTGTTCGGGCCTCAATGATTTCTTCGTGTGTCCGCCTTGACTCGGATGCTGTGTTCACATCCTGGGTGCAATTTTCGCGAATTCTGTGGCTTGTTTTATTTTTCCCAGAGTGATTTTCCAACCAATAGCTGGGGGCAGTGTGCATTGCGAGACAGACGTTTCCGAAAAAAAATTGGACAAATCCAGAACCGTTCTGAAAACACACCAGAGCCAGCCGGGATTTCGAACTCCGCTGTTTGGAAAGAACAAACAGTGTTTTGGGTACACAGCGGGGGGTGATTACCACCAACCTTGTTTGAACACAAATAGTGTTTGATAACGGTGTTGCGTTTCCAAACTCCCTGAAGACATGTCCAAAATCAGCAGTGGCAAAGACACCGTTCAGTAGTTCCATAAGCCTCTGGTTTTTACAGCATGCAGTCTTGTTTTTGCGCACGGAGGGGCCGGGTATACATATTCAATACATGACATGCTGCTACACAAGTATCCCTTCATCGAGCAAGTAGTATCCTGGAATCCAACAAGGGTTTGTGAACAGGTAGCTGAAACCAGACTTGTTGATGGAAGAAATCCGACGAAACAGTTGATATGGATCATGAAAGCCAGCAAGACACTAGTTCGTTCACAGGTTTTCACAATGTGCATCAACAGTGCCCCAGTGATCTAAGGTAGTGGGGCCTAAAGTCCAAGATGCCCATTTCTTAAATAGAGTACCCATACACATCGAGGGAAAACATGCAGGTCTGTTAGTTTTACTGTCGGCATTGCCAATATGACATGTGCAACTTGACCCAAATCGGGGATGTAAAAAAGATCGTTGTAATCATGACATACAATGAAAATGTCTCGAAATTGAGAGACCCCAAATTTGGGAATCAAAGAGTTTTCAGGCCCATCATGTAGGGACGGATCCAGAGGTAAATGATGTGGCAGTGTCTCAACAGCGGCCATAGAAATCCATCAGTTTCCTACAAGAGTGATACCCATTTTGTCCTTGCAGTCAGGCAGGTTCTTCAAAACATTATTCCACGTGTGTTTGGAGACCACCGCAAGCTTGCTCCAGGCCCATTCCACTTGCCGTTCGCAGATGAGCTCTCGCAAGCAGGTGGGATGGGGCAAAGGTAGTGGGAGACGAATCTTCCCATGCACCTGATGGTAATGTAGTCTAAGAAATATAGTCCTTAGAATTGAATGATTGATATACTAATGAATTGTCATTGTGGAAAAGGTTTTGGTTGCACCGATATGTGCCTTTACACGCATCAGAAAGTCCTTTGTTATGTATTCATTGATATTTGGAGGAACGATGAACGGAGCCAGGGATAATTTTTTGCGTATTAGATTGGGAGCAAGAGAGCTGTGGACCCCCTAGAGAGCAAGCTCCTCTCACCAAGATGGAATAGAAGCGATCCTCCGCAATTCACCGAAAAAAGGGCTAGCTGTTAGTTCTTCGTGGGGCTCCTATACCTGACGGCAGCAGGAGATGGATAGCTGCAAGTCGAGCCGAGAAAGTTTGATCTTGCAGGAGCACACCTTGACGAGCCAATTCCGAAGCACTTGGGCAGATACCGAGTGTCAGTGAGATAGAAAGAAAACAAGTGTGGTCCAAATGAGTCAAACGTGGACAGGCACCTTGCCAAGCTACTGACCAGAGAGTACACAGGTGGCAAAATTACTTGTACATGTGTATCTATGTCTTCCCTACGACCCCCCCCTGGCATGGACCCAAATGCTTGGCTGGTGCGATCTGCCGGTCCGCAAACCTGCAAATTGTTAGGATTTCTGTAACCAACCTTCCACAATCAATCGTGATTCATGCAAACGTACAAACTTGCAGGATTTATGCAGCCATTCTAAAACCGAAGCGTTTGCAATGCTTCGGCCTCAACGACCTGGAGTAGTGCAATTGCACCCGCTTCTGTGTCAAGTTATCACATGCGTCTCCATCTTCTAGAACGTTGCCTTCCTCTTCAGGTTTATACACGCCATAGCTCATCTGGTATCTATCTTTGTACTATATTTGTCATGCTTTGCCTTGCGCTATCTTGTTTGTTCTAGTTGTCTGTATTTGATTTTTAACCTGCTTTGTCTCATCTTGTTTCAGCATACATGCTCCAATCTGATCTCGCTTGATATCAACTTATTTTGTCTATCCTAGCAGTTGCATTGCTGTTGGGTGGATGTTGGATGACCCCCATCTGCAAGTGTCATTCACCTCAGGCAATAAAAACTCGACGCATAACCCCCCGCGATCATTCATGTGTAACCTTGCTTGAAACCATAACGGTGGTTGCATTGCCCTTTGGGCTCAATAGGAGCTCCTTCCGCCAACTTGATTGCCAAGCAATGTCCACTACGTGGTGGAAACAGGCATGTGGTCGTGGCTGCAGTTTTGGTGACGAGGTCACCTGATTCATGTGGAACTTCTGTTGTTCCATCGCGTCTTTTAGATCTTCTTTGCAGCATTTCATCTTTTCTTGGTTGAGGGTTCTTGGCTACCACCACTTGTAGCGGAGCCTGGAGGCTCAGAATTCGTTTTCACAGACGTGACGCTAGTTGTTTTTGGAACGTTTGCAGGATGCAATCGTAGAAAGAATTGGCCAGACCATGTCAGCCCTGTCAGGTTGCAATATGAAGCCACGGCACGAAAGAAACATCATCTCTTAGGCCAAAGTATTTTGTTATTTCTGCGAAAAAGTCGGGGGCAGAACCCAATTTCAGAGGCAGCGCACAGCGTCGTGAAGATTTATTCACCCGTTCATGATGCCTGGAACATCATTGTGACTACTGCATGGGCAGCCCAGGTCCGTGAGACCTACAAGAGGGCACAACGAGCCCTGGTGCGTGGAAAAGAAGATCACAAACCTGACCTGCAGATGCGGAGAATCGAAGGGTCATCGACATCAAGGAAAGGGAGAGGTTCACCGCAACATGAGCCCCATTACCAGCTGCTGAAACACAGCGAGACGGGACAACAAGTTTGTATATTATTGAGTGAGGATGGGAATGATCTGACTATCGTGAAGAGGCACAGGAACCTCGGCGCGGTGATGGCTGGTGGCGTGGGTGGGGTCGTCGTGGTTGGGATGGTTGGTAGAGTTGGTGGCATCGTCAAAGGAGCGATGACACCGATGGCTCTGACACTGGCCGGATGAGTTGCTACGCGCTGCGCTTGAGTGCGATGAAGTTGAAGTAGTACTTGCACTCTGGTTTGCCATCGGCCCCATGGTCGTGGAACAACTCGCCGGACATACTGGGTTGAAGAAGAGGAGCAATGGCGCTTGTTGGCATCGAGGACATTGACGAGGGACGGATCAATCTTGAGAAAGTTCATTGCTTAGATCCACCTCGTATAGGTGATTTCTTTGCAAGCCTGTACGACTGGGTATGTTGGGGCGATGGAAAATTGTATGCGCAGGTCGATGCTGGCTCCTATGTGCAATATGCAACCATGCGTCGGCTTGAGCTGGGTGAGATTTCTTGTCACGGTCCAAGACTTGGCCAGGAGCTGCGTGAGGACTGTGCAGCATTTGAAAGCAAGGTGCGGGGTTTCAAAGAAGCAAGAAACGCTGTTCGACAAAAGGGCAAAAGTATAGAGGGTATTACCCCTTTAAAAGACCTTAAAAGGAAAAGGAAAAGGAAAGTATGGGGATCTGAATGATGTCCCAAGCATCACAACATTCTGGCATGAAGGATCTTCTTGGAGTACCCAAAAGCGAGGGCAGCCGGGGTACAAGGGATGTTTCATGTGTGGTGATAAGAATCATGATTTCCGCTCATGCTGAAAAAGGAAACCAAGGAGAACATCAGAAAGGAGGTAGCCCTGACGCTGATGAAACAGAAAAGTGTGAGTGCATTGATAAAATTTGGCAGGGGATGAAGCTATTTCAGGAGTGGAGAAGAACCACGGAGACTGTAGTCGCGAGCCTTCCTTTGTTGTGGGCTACACAGGCATTGCTGGCTTCGCATAACTTGCTTTTTGAGGAAGGATGAAGCTGGATGTGGTGAAGAGAGTTGGGGTGAAGGAACACCTGGAGGCTCCTGCGGTGGTGCTGAAGTAGTGACAAAGTGCCTGCCCGTGTTTGACTTGATTGTCCACCTTTTGGCCATGCACTACCTACAGTGCTGCATTTCCTCTACTGGAGCTTTATTAACCTTAAAGGCTAAAGCAAAGGGCAAACTGTGGCGCGCCCCGCGGATAGCCAAGAGCAGATTCAAAATCCATATTTCATTCAAATTGAGAAATGAAGAATTGAGGCTGAGAGCGGTAGGCAGATGGGTCGATGGCTAAGTCCACAAGACTGGGAGCAAGCAGAAGGACGAGTCTGAGCCGATTTGAAAACCAGCGTTTCAGACCTGACGGGGTAGTAAAGAAGTGCAAACCAAGCCTCCGCGGCAGCTGCAGAGCGGCTCTGGCAACAATGCTCCTCGCAACATGGGAGTCAGAAAGAAAAAGAACTCTGCAATCTCCCCATCTTCTGCTTTTCTCCTCATCAACCTCAAGATAGCTCCGGTTTCCAAAACATGTCTATGGGCTCCTCTCCTCCATCTCCATGATTTTGATTCCACCTCAGGGCAAGGCCTCCAAACAGTTAACAGGGAAGCCCCATCTCACCCTTGCCTTCTGTCTAGCTTCAAGATGATCTCTGAAGAAGATGGCCAAAGCTACACCCAACTTTGGGACATAGGTTGTTGATGGTTTAGAATCGCCCTTCTATACGAATGTGCTGGTGGTTGCGGGTGCATGGCCTGTGCAAAAGCCCTACATGCATGTTGACTCCTGCAAAGCAAAACTCTTTCTGGCGCACCGATCCGAAAGAACCCCCATGATTCCCATCTTGGACCGCCTAGGTTGCTCACCCAAACCAAAAAAGCCAAGTCGGAGCGCAACCATGAGCAGGCATATCGCATGGTAAGCCAGCAAGGTACGCAAAAGGATACGAGCATCTGACATATCCTAGGGGCATCCTTTTAGTTTGTAATGTCCCGGCGAGCTGCATCGTCAGCAACTTCCTTCTGGCATTCAGCTGCAGGGTGGAAGACGTGTGACTCCTCACACCTCCTTTGCACGTAAGGCTTTGCTGGAAAAATTGAAGGAGTGGCTGCTTACTGCAAAGGGACATTGCTTTGATGGAGTTTATCATGCGGGGTCCCCACCTGACCTTGATTTGATTAATCATTTACTGGTTGCATACTGTAGGTGGCTTTTCAAGAAAGGCAAACCTTTTTATCACTACTGTGAAACTTTGAACGGTATCAGACTGTCAGGCCTCTGTTGAGGAGGTCAATTCAGCAGAGTTGGGATCTGGCTTTCATGTGGGGCTCTTTTGAGCCATTGGAGAATCATCAGGCAAGAGCAGATCCTGATAGCGGTGATATCGGTTTGCTGGCTTTGGGGGTTATTGGCATATCCCTCGGCCATGATCATTCCAGAGGATGTTGATTTCGCGATTAGTTATATTCTTTTGAAGATCAAAGAGCCGAAGACCAGATATCGTGCCGCCAGGCACCAAACGGGGAAACTTGAACAATGACAAGCAGACCTGTGTTTTGTAGTTTCCTGTGTGGGTTCCAACTTCGACCAAGAGGCGAGAAGCTTTGGCGTTTGGTTGGTGCGACTCTGAGGGCAAGGCTAGAAAAGGTTCTCCAGCGCTTGCTCCTACCAACTCGGCTTTGGACATTTTCCAAAGCCGCTGACTCTTGCTTCCTTTCGACCAGGATTAAATTGCTGATTGGCCAAACAGAATCAGCAGAAGCTGTGAGACGAAGGGGACGATGGGCAGCTTTTAAGACGATGGAGATATATATCTGCAAGAGGTGAGATCGGCGACATATTTGAATGATCTGACTACTAAGAGTCTCTTTCCGTTTCCTGTGGCTTCTGCGGCTTTTTTGCACTGCCACTCGAGCCGAAGCATATCAGGTTACAACTCCTCAGTTGCATGGCCCAAGCTTAGGGTGCAAAGCCGCCGTACTGTCGTGCATTTAAGGGCTTTATTATACAAACAACCCCCAAAAAATCACCACCATGCATTTACTGAAAGTGAGGTATACAAGGTTGAAGATGTAAGTATGGGTAAGCAGCAATGATGCTACGAAGCTCTTTTACGGCTTGGTTTCCATAGCCCACTGCAAACAGTTCCATACACATGAATCTCAACGCAGAAATAGCAAATTTTCTATCTGAACAAGTGTCCAAACAACGAATCAACTGGCCACGGACGAAACCTGTTACTCGGTTCTTCGGCGAACTGCTAATTGCATGTTGCATTCTACGTCGTGGCAGTTGCATAAAATCATGGCAAACCTTTACATGTTTCAGCCATATTTCATTTGGATTCCATGTTTGCGTGCCAATACGGCCACAAGGCAACAGGTGGACCCGCGTGCCGACATAAACTTCAGGGTTTTCTTCCTTCAAAGCGAACCCGGCCAAAAACCGTTTAAGAGAACAAACAAGGAGGTCCTCAACAAGCTCATTACGACAAGCAATCATTAAACCAAAATCATCAATCCACTCCACAAGTTTCCATTTCAAGGTTTCCTTTTTGACAAGGAATGAATTCACAAATTTGTGGATATTGTTGATGGTTAATTTCCAACTGTACAAACAATACAAAACATTGACAAGAGCGAGGAAAACACTTAAGGGGAGCCAGTAGCAAACCCACCAACAAACCTAAACAAAATTATTCCACACCAAGCAAAACCGGTAGAAAAATCCAAATCAACAACTTCATGCAGTAAGCGAACAGGGAGGCAAACGCAGCCCTTCGAAATCACCCTTGAAGTAGAAAGCCAAACCTTCGTACTGCTATTGTTACTCAAGGTGCGTAAGCCGGGGCCAAAGGAACGCGCAAAAGGGAATTTGTTTGCGCGCCAATGTTTGCCCACAAACCTGTTAGACACCAAATTCATGACAATCACATTTCGACGGGCATGACGTGATTGACGATTAGCAAGCACAAGGTCAATTGTTTTGTGGCTCATCTCACGGTCACATTGTGAGAAAAAATCGTCAAGATCAAACTTGCGAAAAACAGTTTTGACTTGTGACCTCCGATGGGGCGGAAGTCCGTCGAGATCAAAATTGCTCAACAGCAGCAAGCGCATCCCTCATGCGGTCCACTGCAAAAACATTTAAAGAAGAACAACGAATTAAATGGATGCCACCACAACAAGCAACACGAAAAACATCTTTACATGCATGCTTGTAGTAGCTGTTCAAAACCCTCACCTTTTGGGCAATGTCTTTCGACTTAGGAATGCAAGTCAACATGCCCCACTTATGATTGCGAGGGATAGAAAAACAACATTTCAAACGTTGCAGTTTGTACAACAAGTCAAAACAAGGTTGCGCACATGCCACAGGGTCAAAACAGGACCTAACAAACTTCTCGCTTTCAACAGCATGTGTGACATACATGTTCTGAGCAATCACAGGACACAAAGCGCAGAGTTCACCTTGTCTCTTGTCCACAATGCTGACAACAGCATGGCGAGAAAGCAAAAACAAAGAACACCCAAACTTTGTAAACGGCTATTCAGCAGCGCCCAAGCTTTAGAGGCGCCTGAAAATTTCAAACTGCGACCACGGGAAACAAATTCAAAATCAGGTTCAACCCTGGTTTTAGGGCCCACATTTCTACCAGCAAGCCTTGGCACCAACATGTCAGGGAAGAACCGAAGAGCAACATGACCACTATGGTCCCAAGAACGGCTGCTGACACTCATACGTTTCAGCAGGTCACATGCACAAACACAACTACGGCGCAAACGGTCGCCCAAAGTCATCCAGCGAAGGCGTGCTTCTTGACCAAAAGCTGCACCAAATTTTTTTTTATGATTGCAAGCAATGTCTTCAATGGAAGGGTTGCTACTTCGACAACCTGAGAAACATGTTGCATCATCAACCTATGCATATTCAATGTTTTGCAAAAAGGAATCCGTAAAACAAATTTCTTATGGACAGGAAGGGACCTTTGTGCATCTTGCAACGTAGAGCACAATCTGTTCAAAGCCAAAGCGTGATCTCTGTCTTTCTGGCAGTCAAAAAGCTGCCTGTACAAGATTGAAACCTGTTTGTCAGGGAGTTTACGGACAAGTTTCTTACCCTGTTCAGCTTGCTTACCCTGTCGCATTAATTTCAAACGAATTTCATCCAGATGTGCTGCACTGATTTCGTTCCATGTAGGGAACTGGACAGAGGACAGCTTCTTCTGGAAATCAAAAAACATTGGAATAAAAGGATGTCGTTTGTACCTCATCGGCTTTCCATCCTGAAAACTACGAGCAACATGCAACTTGTCAAATTCACCCCGCTTAGATTTCAAGAACTCTTGTGCAAAGGGTGTATAACCTTTGCACTGAAAACTGCGTGAAATCATTTGTTCAGGTGATAGCGCTGAAGTTTTGTTGCATTGGCGCCGGCACTGCGCAGGGGAGCAACCACAAACTCATGCACACCATGCTGGCACATAACTTCATAACCAGGAATCCAAGCGGAATCACGTTTCAACATCATGTTGCGCCAGTGTTGGCTAACGCGTTCATGAAACGAATTCATGGGCTCACCTGTTTCCGGTACTTTCCAACCGATACTGAAGAAAAAATAATTCGCATGCATGTCTCGTGCAAAACCTAACTGGCCATGAGCAATACCATCAGTCACGATCGAACAAAGGTCACGCAAGTTCTCATGGAACTGAAATGAGCTCAACCAAACAAATTTCAAAGATGCAACAAACATGCAAGAATTTGTCCATTGCACTTCGGCTTAAAACCGCTTTAAGCTCATGCTCCGGTTCCACTGGGTTGTGGGCGCAACACCAGTGCAGCTTTTCACACTTTACACACTTCGTCCTGGCATACCGCTTTCGCAAGTACACAGCAGTGACAGATTTCAAGACATTATTGAAGGTAGATAGTAAAGCCCTTCTCTCTACTACACTACATCGCAGAAGGAAAACCTGTGCAAGAAGCTGGCGCGCATTGGTGACCCAGCTGCACATTTCAACCCATTGGCTGCTGTACCTGCTACGCATTTCACGCAGCATACGTCTCAAAGTTTCAGCCGCAAGGTTTCTAAAAGGAAAACTGTCCGGTACATCAAAGAATTCAGGCCAATCTTTCACTTCTCCCAAAACTCGACACTGCCATAGGTGGCCTAAATCAGCATCTTTTGAAAAAACGTCCCAAGTGACCTCTTCACATAGCATTGCTGTGCTAGTTTGTGAAAAGTCTTGGTTGTACTTTCTCTTGCCCATGGCTCCTTTCATTTCTGTTCCTGCCGTGCTTCTTTTCGTGGTGGTGAAATCGCTAGCTTTTCCATCAATGCTGCCAATTGCTTCTGTAATTCCTCCATCTTCAGTGCCATGGCGGCTTCCGAAGAACTTGCTGAACCAATTGTTGTGGGTGCATTCATCTGGCTTTGGAGCATTGGTTTGTTCGCTTTGGATAGCTTCTCAATCTCTGTCACGAAGCTCCGTTGCATTTTCTCATCCGCATCCCAAGGTAGTAATGGGATAGTAATGGGAAAATGGATTTGAACATGTCATACCCGTGAGTTGGGATTGGTACCAATCTCATTCTGTCTGCAGCTAGGTGTGAAGCCAAAGATGCATCCACTGCTGTCGCCACAATCCGCGCGACTGTAGGTGAGCACCACGTGCTGGGATCAAAATGAGCTGTTCCTAAAATACCATCCGGTGAGAATGAGATGATGGTGTTCATACCGCAGTCCACACCAGCTGTTGTTGGGATATTCTTCTTAAAAGCCATGATGTCTGCTTGGTTTACCCCCATGTGGCTCATAGTCATTGGTCCCATTGCCTGTGAGGATGACGGTAACAATGTCATACTGGGGCTTACTTGCGGCGTAGCTTGCATTGTCATCGTAGGTGTGGCCGGTTTCATTTGCATAGGCTGTTATGTCTGCCCTTGAATCGCACCAACTGCGCGAAGCTTTGTTGACCACCATTCTGAACTGGCATAGGCACGCCTTGACTGAACATGATGCAAGAAGCAAGGGGCGAGAAAAACAGAAGCTGATTTGAATGCCTTGATTCCTTTCTGCTAAGGCAATTTAATCTGACTACTAAGAGTCTCTTTCCGTTTCCTATGGCTTCTGCGGCTTTTGTTGCACTGCCACTCGAGCCCAAGCATATCAGGGTACAACTCCTCAGTGATATTTCTGCAGAATCAAAAGCTTTGATCTTATTTGCTTTTCGTCTCTTTCCGACATTGGTTCAGCAAGTTGGCAAATTCAACCGCTTTTCTTTTCCTGAATCTACATGGTTCAGGTTGTTGTCCCAAAATGCAAGTTGACGCCAGAAACGGCACGATGGGTTTGATGGGTCCTTAAAATGGTGGAACCACGTGCGCATCCATATGAATTGCTGTACGCAGCCAATCAGAAAAAGAGCGTCGAACTTGAGCCCGTATATACCCTTAAATTTTTGTATTCACATTGGAATATATTTAAACTTGGGTGTCCGCTGTACCATGATAATGGGTACCTCTCTATGGCCAATAATGTCAAAAATCAAGTGCTGGAACCTTGCTACTGCCACGCTGAAACCTTGCTACTGCCACGCTGGAACCTTGCTACTGCCACGCTGGAACATTGCTACTGCCACGCTGGAACCTTGCTACTGACCTTGCTACTGCCACGCTGGAACCTTGCTACTGCCACGCTGCAAAAAAAACAAATTATATATATATATATATATCTATTTTCAATTTTTCAAATTTAAAATTGTTCATTTTTGTTTCTTGATTTTTATTTGTTTGTTTTTTCTTCTTCATTTCTTTTCATTGTTTGTTTTTTGTTCATTTCATTTTTATATATTGTATTGGCCCTTTTGTTTTGTATTTTGTTTTAAATACTGTTTTTGTACTTAAAAGATCTTTTTGTAATTTTATCTATGCATATTTCTTCGTTTATATATATATATATTTCTTTTTATATATTTATTTCCTCTTATTTGTTTGTTTTTGCTTTATCTTTTTCTCATCAGTTTTTTTTGTTTCTTTGCTTTTCTTTTTTTGGATACAAAGCAATGCAGAAAATTTCAAAAAATCAAAACCAAAACAAAGACACAGAAATTAAAAATCAAAAAGTCCACCCCAAAAAACAACACAAAAACCAAAACCAAAGAACCAACGGAGCGTGGCAGTGTGCAAGCGGGGCGTGGCAGTGGAGCTTGGCAGTGTGGCAGTTGGGGCGTGGCAGGGCCAGCGAGGCGTGGCAGTGGCGGCGTGGCAGCGTGGCAGCGGGGCGTGGCAGTGTGGCAGCGGGGTGTGGCAGTGGAGCGTAGCAGTGTGGCAGCGGGGCGTGGCCGTGGAGGGTGGGAGTGTCGGAGTTGGGGCGTGGCGGTGTGGCAGTGGGGCGTGGCAGTTGGGGGGTGCCGGGGTGGCGGCGGGGCGTGGCAGTGGGGCATGGGAGTGTGGCAGTGGAGCGTGGCAGTG
>Ga0126337_10001128_pt1 | contig 15591 bp, 17 predicted proteins | sample DipCmetagenome_FD_92527 | JGI IMG/M metagenome (GOLD analysis project Ga0126337, IMG submission 92527) | Coral microbial communities from La Bocana,Puerto Morelos, Mexico - Diploria C A metagenome | ecosystem: Host-associated > Invertebrates > Cnidaria > Coral | place: La Bocana,Puerto Morelos... | reverse complement strand
GCTTGACCTGAGGCTGTCCAAAGTGGTGCATTCATGAGTCTTCGTTGCTTCTGAATCGAAATGGTCTGCAAGACAACTTCCCGAACAATAGGGCATTCTATCGTGACACTTTCCTTTGTGTTGTGGCGAATGCCTCCTTTTGTCTTCTTTAAATGTAATATGCCTGTTTCTGAATTCACCAATAGGTCATCAGCTGCTACGTTAAGGATTTCGCCCGTCCTCAGACAGCAATGAAACCCCAAAAGCAACAGCGTAGCCAATGAAAAGTTGAGCTCTTCTAAGCACTTGCCTGCAAAGCTTAGAACAAGATCCGCCGTGAGAGGCGGGGCCCTGGACGGGACTTCATACTTTCTCCACACCCCGAATAACCTCCACGACTGTGGGAGTTGTTTCTTGGAGGCTGGAACAAAGTAATGCATTCCGCTAAGAGCATCGGCAACATTGTTCAAAGGCTCTCCTTGGGAAAAACGCCTTTGGATCCAAAGACTAATTTGCTCATCCATCTCCTCAAAGGTAGAGACTCGGCTAACGACTGGGAATAAACGTCGTACTGCATCATAATACCTGGATTGCGTTTGTTTGGTAACCCCCAAGTCCATCAGCTGCAGATTTTTCCTAAGCCTTCTTCTAGCCGCACGGCCCTGAGGGCCAGCGAAGTATTTTCCCATGGCTTATCCTAGGGGTCGGTTTGATCACAAATTCTTTGTCCAAAATTCGTTTGGGCAAATGACCTGGAAAACAACATTGTCGCCGTGAAAAAACATTTCGCCGTGAAAAAATAATCATGGAATCATGATTGCAACTTGCTGTACACATGTGCCATGCCAGAAAGGCCGTGAAAACCTATTTGGCCGTGAAAACAACCATTTCACCTGGAAACCAATGGTCGTGAAAACTCGTATGGCCGTGAAAACAGCCATTTGGCCGTGAAAACCGATTTGGCCGTGAAAAACAACCTACTTGTCACCTTTTGTGCAAGACATATGGTTGTTTCTAGGTGCATGCTTGCTCCTTAAACAACCATATGTGTTCGAAAAAAAAATAAAAAAAACATAGAATATTTTCTTTTTTCCACACATATATATATATATAATTATATTTGTATATTATTTATATACCTCCAACTTGTGTCTGTACAAATGAAGAATTTTCTCATGTATCATTTTACTTTCATTTAGTTTCCCATGCAGGAAGTTTTGATCTAATGTGGGCATTCAAAAGACAGAATACCTCCTCTAGATTGCTGACATCTCAAAAGGCAAACATGCCAACCGTTAACCCATATGATGTCGATATATTCCACCGGCCAACGCGTAATAAATTCAAAGATCCAATCGATGGTGATTTTTCCTGTTTTGGGGAAACAAGAACATATGCCAGGATTGCAACCGATGAATTCCCTTTAAGATTTTCACGCCTTGAAGTCGAGTCTGGGTGGTGTTTTTTCCAACCGCCGCTTGCCAGCAAGCCCATTTTGGGCCAAGGTGCAGGAAAAACCTGCGCTTCTTATTTGGATCGTTTTTTGGATACCACTCAATGAGCCATTTAAAAAAATCACGATTTATGACATGTCGCGTGGACCTCGTGAAACCCAAACTTAACCTTTTCCCAAAATTTGAAAAGATAAACAAATATACAATACTATACAGACAAATTACAGGATGCCCATGCAGGATTTGCGATTTTGTCATGCAGCCTTCTCGTTGGGCCATGTATTGTGGATCATGCAAGCAGCTACCCCTCGCAGGCTTATGAAACAAACGCCCGAACGCTAAACAATGCAATATGTGCATCTACAATATCTAAAAACGAAAAATTCTCTGCATGAGGGGTTCTCATTGGTTCGGATGAATTTTCAACCTTTCCCCGTCGATCCATCTTTCGGCAGCCCAGTTATGTGAAAAACACGCCGGCAGGTGACTCGCAGCAGCTGTATCACGGGCCTCTATATCAATCATGGTGCACCTTACTTGTTTTTGAATTCTTGTGTTCAGAAAACCAAGAAAAATCCTGATGTTTTCTTCGCATAATCTTTCTGGATTTGTTTCATTTTCACAAAAGAAAATAACAAGTCCCTTCAAGAGACATGAAATGATATGAAACGCATCTTTGGAAAACTTGTTCAATTTTTTTTGTTTAAACCTGTCGTCCTTATCATGCTGCCCATCATGGCTGCGCAATGCCAGGCTCACTTCAACCACGTCCTTGGCCGATCACGCGGTGCGAGGGCCCCCCTATCGCCCGCAATCATGGTGGGTGCATTTAAAGGGGTATTTGTGTGAAAACAGCGAAATCTACAAACTGAAGTTTTCATGTTCATGTTCATCAGGCTTGGGAACTTCGATATGCAAAACCGAAAGGTGTTTTTTGTTCACCGCTGGCCATTTTTAGAAAAGCTCAGGTTGACAGATCCCTGAAAATATAAAACGAGCCATGGGAAAGGATCGGGTCCCTTGTGATGATGATGGCACCAGCAAATCTGAATCTTGGGGTGAGTCCGATATTGAATCTGAAGAAGGTGACCAGGATCATGCAGATGTCACAGCATTTATCTCTGCATTTTCGGAGTGCAAGAGGTTTTCTGAGGCGAGGTCTAATATAATATGTAGATTTGCATATCGAAGTAACAAATAAAAATATACTTGTTTATTTTCGGAACCATATATATAAAATAGTTGGATTTTGCAAATTTGAATCATTTAAAACATTCATGGATCCAACCCTGAGGCTGGTATGAGTCTTATCATTGATCACTCCGGCAGAATTGCAAAACGTCCTACGATCAAAGACTTGTGTGCCAACAAGGAAGTAACCCTTCGGCAATTTTAGTTAGCATACCAATAACATGAGATAAAGATGTAGGCTTGAAAGCTTCTCACGTCAAATTCCTTATGAATGGCCTATATGGCTGTTTTTAAACCACGGTTGACTGAGGTAATTTTGGCAACCGTGAAGGGCAGTCTTGGCAGAGTTAGACAGTCACCACAGCTATCTGGATACGTGCTTCAAAAAGCTATCCTTTCTGTGTATGAAAAGAAGAAATTGTTCCCGGAGGGCTTGTATGCTAGCTTGCCAGCAGTATCGGATTGGGCATTGCGTTGCGGGGCTATCCTCAAGAAGTGTGTCTGCTCTTTAGTTCACCTCCAAATTCCGAAATGATCCAAAATGGTTTTGAAGAGCAATTTCATGACGCATACTGTGGTTGTGAATTTCATTTTTTATCACCGCCCTAGGTATCGAAGTTCCGCAGACTTGCAAAGAGGGCCAAGGGTGCGAAACGCAAAACACTTCTCAAGATGAAACATGCTGCTAGTAAAATGGGATGGCCCAATCCAGAATCATCTTCACAGGATACTTGGACTCAAAGATTGTATCTTTCAATTGGTTCAACATATGAATGCTTCAACAATGATCCCCTTAGCCTGCATGGCATCATACTCTATATATATATATATATATGACCCGAACGGCCAGGAGTTTCCACAACATGCACACCCTGAAGATTTGGCCGAGCTTCCAGACAATTCCGTCGTCTCAGAGAGGGCGGCTTTGTCGGACCTGACCAGCACTAGTGCTTCGGGGATGTCTTCTGCAAGCTCAAAGGTGTTACGGATTGCCCAACAAATCGAATTGTTGAAAATTTCTTCCAAAAAAAATGATGTGGAAGGAACCACGAAACCATCCATGGGGTCTATGGGGAAGCATGAAAAGGGAACTCCACCAGAAAAAGCACCTCTACCGGGTTCGGGTACTAAGAGTAAGGCTCATCAGGCAGTGGAATTGATTTTGCAGAAGGCAAAAAATAGACGCCTTGCCTCTGCACATGGACATGACCACAAAGAAAATCGTGCACCATGTGAAGCATTAGCAGAATGTATTCATGGCCGTGCGAAAGTGCCTGATTTTGTCACTTTCTGACTTGAACAAACAGTATTCTTTGTTTTTTGTCCTTCTACTCACCCCAAAATTCATTGATTTGTCATGTTGAAATACATCCAGCCTTCATCCACCCTCGGAACTGAGGTTTCCAAAGCTTTGGAGGGCGCTGAGCCAGTTGCATTCCCCTTAAACTCCCAGTACGTGAAGTCTATGAAAAAGGCTAATTGCAAGACTGGTGATGAAGTGTCTACTTCCCAAGTTTCTGAGGTTAACCCAGTTGAGGGGAAACGTAGAGGAACTTGGAATTACAGTGAAGTCAAATCCAATTTCATGGATGCCCTTAAAAAAGATGGTTTCAGCTACCGTGATCGCGTAGCCAAATGGGATGAGAGTGATGAAAAAAAAACTTACTCGGATCCCTTTCTCTCCCTGAGTTGAAAAAACGTAGATTTGTTGACAAGTCCTGTGAAAAAAACCCATGGGCCTAATATGGCTTGCGGGGTTCGGGGCATGGATCTTTACATTGTGACTTGGGGGAAAGTTTCAATTGGAACATGGGCTTCCAGGAAGTCCGTGATTAGGGTGGTCCATGCAAACATACTCCGTCTCAGGGCTTGCTGCAAAAAGGGTAACCATATGTGCTTTGCGACTTAGAATTGCAATTGTACATGCATGGCTTCAACTCTTACCAAATTAAACGGAAAAGAGAGATGTACTACACTTGTTGCATGAAAACTGCCTTCGCCTTTAATCTCACATAATATGATTTTTAGTTTCAGCTCAAATTCATAGTGTGGGTGCTAGCTTAATCGGCTGCTTGGGCCGGAACGATGGTTGTGATGGGGATGCTAAAGTGGAAATGCCCTCCATTGCTAATCCTTGTGGTACTGCTCACTCGATGGAACGAGCAGATCAAGCATTCAACCGATCCTATCACTGGTTTTAAGGTTTGTACGGTACAACTTTTGTTTGGGTGATTGATTGTTCTTGTGTCCCTGAGATTCATGATTCCCGCCAAGATCCTGAAACAATACTGGTATTTGATTAATTTGTTTTTTTGAACATATGCAAACGTCTATTATAGCAAACGATGTGTGGAAAACAACATTTCTTCATTCCATATAAATCCGCCCGAATCTAGCTCAGGACCGGGATTTCTTGGAGGTGTTCGCTGGAAAGTGCGCTGTCAGCAATGCACTTCGAGATGTACTGTGGTCGCATATTTCATGGAGTAGTAGAATAAGTTTCCTAAAGTAAAAAATCTTAGCATGGCAGGTAAGAAACCATGAAATTCGAAGGTGGCAGGTCACAACAACTTGCCCTTCATGTGATTATCTTTTTGACTGAATTCATTGACTGAATTCATATTGTACTCAAAAATCAAATCGATATGTATATGCAATATAAAAGAGTCTTTAGGTGTCAGGGAGGAATCTGTATCTAGCTTCCAATCCAGTCATCCCAATATTGTGGGCCCCTGCATGCATGCAAATCGCCAAGGTGAACCTTCACGGCGCCTCAATCGACGTGGATCTCAATTCGAGGGTGTTCGATCTAACCACCTCTGGAGGGTTTGTGACACTGGGTGAAACCAAAAATTCACATTCATGACCACTAGATTTAAAATTTATGATGTCAAGTAAATTTACTTGTACTCTGGTTTCTCTGTCTTTTGGCCATTAGCTTTTTGCCAAGGATTACCTTGAATGAACTCCTACGGTGTAAGCCCGGTGCTCTTGTGGTGTTTGCGCCCGTCTGCAAATCATTTTCTCGAATGTGCAGGTCTTACAAATCACTTTCAACAATCCCAGGAGTTGGTATTCATGAATCAAATGTTTAAAAGACAACACAGCATGAAGTCTACAAAGAATCGATACGTAGACAAAAATAGATATCCGTGCCCAGGTGCCAGCACACGAGCGGAAGGTCTATCTATAAGCCATATGGGAACGTTGAACTCCTCTTCGTGAAAACTGGAAACCTTTTAGCAGTGAGAGTAGCGCTCATGATTTTGGTCTGCTCTTGGCTGAATCTACGCTGGGTGTTAGAGCAACCCTCTGGTTCTTCTATGCATCTTCTCAATCGCTTTCAGCAACTGTGGTCCCAGGTCCAAGTTACTTGTTCCACTAGTATATTTGGTTTGAATATAAAGAATGATCATCCAAACCCCTTTGATTCTGATAACGGATTCATGAAAGGTCTTTTGTTACAGTTTCCTTCTACATGAAATCAACGCTTGAAACAGAGTTGAGATTTGATTGGAAGGGTTTAGTATCGTACTGAAATTGCTTGGCCCCCCATCAAATGTTTTGAATTCAGGGAAGTATCTAAAAATAATTATTCTTATCAAATCTCAACTCTGTCCGTTTACGAGAGACCAAATTACCACCAAGGCGTGGTCTGGCAGATTCTGGATGGGACAATTCAACAGTGCGTCCCCGAAACCACATATCATCTACTCAAATGATGAGTCAATTATCCAACAAATTCTAGACCGGGCTGGCTACATGAGTCGGCAAGATCAACAACGGTGCCCATCTCGTACTAGCCGTACATACTATGATAAACTTGGTGTGAAAAGGGCTGTTGGATTGAAGAAAGAAATGCGTGAAAGCCAGTACCTTGCATTGGTTGGAGTCTTTTTTTTTCATCTGAACTAGTTTCCGACCCCTTTCTTTGAGATAAGTGATGGGAGTATTTTCACCGCAGGATACCAGTGGAATCATCATCAACTCTTTCTATATATTTCAAGATATGGCAAATTTCCTATTCAAATCCGGCTCTAAGGCACTATCCCGCAGAGTTTGGGAAATTCATGGCCGAAGTGTTTCTTTCACGAGAAGGTGTTTCTTGGCTTAAACTTTTGGAATGGGAATCGGTCTGGCATTCCTGTACCATGAAAAAAATATTCCCTTGACACCAGAAATTTACAGGGTCAAAGCAATATGTTTAAAACCAATTGTTGTGTATTTTTTCATATTAGTTTTTGAAATAAACTTCCCCTATCTAAGGCTCCTCTTCCTGGTCCCCGCTCATCTGGTATTAACTCCGATGATGAGTCCCTCACCGACTTGCAACTCTTCCGAAAGTATTGTATGCCTTTGAGGGATACATGGCCAGAGGCCTGGAGTGAAACAGCCATTTGTTTGAAACATGTACGTAGCTTAAAGCAATTATTTTGAACAAAGTTGAATCTAGCACGTTGTGAAAACATTTCAATTTATTCGACCAATTTCAATGATAGATCTCGTGTATATATATATATTGTTTTTTCGACCCATCGTACGGCCTTGCAGGCCGAGTTGCTCGCAGTTGCACAATACCTTGGACGCTGCAAGCATATGAAAGTGCCGGTGGGATGGGAGATTCGGCTGCTAAATTAAAAAAAATGCTTTTGGGTTTCCGTTCCTTTTATTCTCGGAATATCCCTCTACTAAATTGAATTTGGTGGATTCACAAAAAATATTTCAACCAAACAATGATCGATATTAAGGTTTGCAGCATGAAAGTGTATGTATTGTAGATCATGAATAGTTTCTTTCAACTACATAGGGATGAAACATCAATCCTTGGCTTATTGTTTTTTCATGTGCCTCTGGAAACCTCCAATTTACTTAGGATGATATTTTGGATGAACTACACCTTCGTCGCATTTATACCTGATCGACTGAGCTGCTTTGGGATGGGAACCTGACTGACAGCCAAGGTGCCGTATTTGTCTTTTCCCAACGATCTGTTTTCACATTAGATCTAATTCTGATTGTGGTATGACCCATAATCCATGAAAATTCACCGCAATGGGTATTACAAGAACTCCGTGATCACAAGGAAAACAAATGACTGACAGCTGTGGACCGTTGCCCCAGTGGTTTCATGCTGTTTTGTCTTTTTTTCCGTGAAATACATATTCGTGTGAAAGAACTTTGATATTCCTTAGAAATTCACGAATTTTCATGGGAAATCACGAAAAACACGAAAACACGAAAAACACGAAAACGGAGCACCGTGAAAATCCGTGAAAAAGCCATGAAAAAATCGTTCCTGACCATGAAAACCCCGTGAAAATCGTGAATTTTAAAAATGGCAAAAATCACCAATTTTCAGCTCCTGTGATCCAACGAAGGCATTTGTTTATCTACATATATAGCCGTTTTAGGAGGTTGCAGTTCTTTTGCGTAGGATTTCGAGCTTCCCTTGTTTAGCCATGCGAAGTAAACAACGCGCAGTTGTTGCACCTACTGCTCCTACCTTGAGTGACTACTCCAACTTGGCCCGTACTTTGGCTGCTCAGAAGGAATCAGCTTCAGCTTCAGGATCGGATGGGTCTACTACGGCTACTACTCGATCGGATGGGGAGGAAGGCAAAGCTGTTAAGCGTCGGTATACCGGGAAGTGTTCCGATGGGGGTAAGGGTTCAACTCCAAAGGAAGATATGCCACCACCTCCAGCTCCTCCAAAACGGAAGCAGGACAAGGCTGAGGTTGCAGAGCCACCCCAAAAGAAAGTAGCGAAAGTGAGTCCCAATGTTTTGACTGATGCTGATATGGAAAAGGCGGAACAGTTCAATCCTGGATCCTTACCATTTTCCCTCGGATGGCACAACTTCAACAAGTTGAAACAATTTTATGATTTGGATAATCATGAGACAACTTCGATTTTGTTGGCAATGGTGGGTCCCACCCCAGAGGGCCAAGCCATCTGGTCAAAATATAAAGCCCCCCGTGAGTATACCCCTGATCCACCCGCAGCCGGAGAAGTTGCTGGGGAGACGGGGGGTGGGGAGCTGGATGGTGAAGAAATGGACGATGAAGATTTCAAAGAAGGTGAAGGTGAAGAAGAGGAAGCTGATCAAGCAGAGGCCCCTGATCCGGACGTTGAAGTCCCACAGCTTAGTGAAGAAGCTTTGGCGGCTCGGAATCGTGCGAATGAGGGCCTTCCCGCCGAAACCAAGAAGGAACCTCGCTAAACAAATCATTAACTAAGGAAACGTTTTCGGATTTTTGATGTACCATCTTTCCAACATCTTCGACGTACCATATTTTGTCGCCCAAGGTTGAAAACCTATAGGGTTTAGTTCTTGCCCAAGTCTTTTTTCCAAGGAAAGCCCTGTGTCCGGTGTGAAGTCGATGCTGTTACTAGCCTCCATTAGACCGTTAACATTTTTGAACGTTTTGGTCGTGGATGTCAGGGGTATACCATCACATCCGAAAACGTACTGATGTTTTGCAACATTTTTTTTTACCTTATGTAAGGTCTTGTGAAACTTTGGCGCTTGGAGCCGAAGAAGTTAGCCGTCAAGCCTCCCAAGTTCTTGCGAAAGGTGATTCCCCTGAAGCGGACCAAACCGAATCAGAGTTACTGGGTTTTGCCTTAAGTATTGTTCTTTTCACAAATGGTCATTGTTTACTTATAGGTTCTACTTGGCTTTTGTTTTCATAAACGATCTTTTTCATGTGTCAAACGCAAAGGATTGGGCCGTCCGCATCTGCAACAGGGGAGAACACGATGAATGAGCAAAAGGCCGATCAACTACTAGCTGCTGTGACTACGTTGAGGGATATGATGAAAGATCCTGAGGTTCGACGTGCCTTGCCCAATTTGCCCTTTGATGTTCAGGAGATTTTGACTCCCACACTTTGCGATGAGGATGATGATGAACATGGTGGTGAGGTTGAGGCTGCCATGGCAGGGCGACCGGCAGCTGCTAATCCCAAGGTGTCTCAGCAGCCTCCAAAGCCTGAGAAACCTAAGGAAGTTGATCCGGATATCAAGACGAATGATGGTACTGAGCCTCCCTCGGACATGGTGAATTCGTCTACGCACCGGCGTGAACACGCTCGACTTACCAGGCGAATGCAGTCCATTGACCCCGATAAGTACCCTGAAATGCACAGGATGTGGTCTGGCAATCGGCAGGACAGAACAGAATATGAAGGTGTAATTCTTTTCCCTGTGTTTCCCACGTTGGAATTTACCACGAATGTTCCCGATGGTTTCCATTGTTAGTTTTTGATGTTTGTGATCGAAGCCTTTGTTGTTTTCAATGAGTTTCCGGGTTACTGGGAAGGAGACAGAGAGCACCCTTGTCATCTCCAAGGAGCAGCAGGGTGAATTGGAGCAGGGGAAGGAATTATTAACCATAAAAGATATGGTCGATCGTGGCTTCTCACAGATCCTTTGAAATATATGTTTGATGACGTTTTGTTATTTTACTGTGGTGTTTGCCCATATGGGATTCAAACGGTTTTCTTTTCTTTTTCGGTTTCCATGTTTACCTCATACATATGTTCTATATTACATGCATATATCTCATACATCTTAGCTTGCTGGGCTCACATCAAACATGTTGAATGAAGTATTCAAAAAGATGTCCGACCAACGGCTACTAAGGGCAAAGATCGACGCAGTGATTCGCAAAAATGAAGCCATCGCAGACCCGGATGCTCCGGAGGATCCGGCTTCGACAAGATTTTGGACGTATGTGGGAGGAAAATACACGGACCGGGAAAAGATCAGTGTGAAGGGGACCGCGAAGGTTGCAGTGAAAGCGACAGCAGCTGGCGTAGGTTCTTTGTTGGATGGTTCCTCCATGCCTGGATGCACTACGGGCGCTCCCCCAACTCCATCGGGGGTTAGTTTGTCTACTTTGGTTGGCCTTGCTACGGCGGCGGAAACTCCAACGGCACCAGCAGCCAAAGGTAAGGCAAGAGCTAAGACGAAGGCAAAGGCGAAGGCGAAGCCGCAGGAACCCCAATCAACGAAGGAAAAGAAAGACGCTGCTCGTACACCGGCTCATTTTAACATTTTTTTGAAGTGAGAAACCAAAGCTGAATAATGTATATATATATATCATATATATATATATAAGATATGTTTTTTGAAATATATATTGCGTGAAAATTATGGAAATCCAACGTTGCATCAACGCATTTCCTGCCTTTAGTCTTTCACCCTTGTGCCTTCAAAATCAAAAGCATTTACAAACCCCCCATCTTAGGCAACGATCTCAAGAAGGAGCTCAACAAGTGCTCGGTGCTTTATGACCTCCCCAAGGCCCACGTATTGCGTACCAGTTTGGTTGCTGCAAAGGAAGCCATGGAGAATGTGGTTGAAAGGTAGCTAGGTGTCAATTAAATGGCCCCTTTTGTTCACGATTGCTTTTGTTTAAATTTTCAACCATAGCCCTTTTTTAGGCCCTTTGGAATCTAACTTTCCTGTTTAGAACCCACTGCAGTCCAATTGAGGCTGCAGAATTGTGATGATGATTCCATTGATGACCTCTACGAGGAAGCTGCTGATGAGGCGCAAAGTTTATGATCAACATCACTTTTCAAAATGTTTCTTCTGAACCTGGGTGTGAATTGACAACTCAATGGTAAATACTTTGGTCATGTGGAAATTCACCATGTCCAAAAAATCCTAAGTAATTCCCTATGCCAACCAGCCAATCTTCGCCCACAGGTGGAGGCATGCCGCTTACTGCGTGCCCAGGCACGTGCGGTGGCTTCAGAGATCCGTAAAGCTCAGGAGAAGTGATTTTGCCTCAATGCCGGGACACCATGCATATGGCTTCTTAGGGTGACTCGAGAACCCGAGACCGAGTCTTTGGAGGATGGTCTGCATAGAGGGTGCCTTCAAATATCTTTAGAAAGCAAAACCAAACAATAAGATATTCTTATCCGACCTTGCGATTGCCAAGGTAGAATGGTTCTGTGTTGGCAATGCTTGTACCGTAAAAGATATCTATTAAGCTTCCCTCTACTGATATATATTTGTATCTTTTTGATGGAGGCACCTAGGCAGTTCAATCCGTTTGTAGCTGTGCATGCAAGTGTTTACCCCGGAGAATCTTAATTTTGGCTGAGATTGGTGGCCTGAAATTTTGCGAGATCGTCAAAGTATCCAAGGTCCGAAAAATGCATCTATGGAAAACATTTGAACACCATATGATGGGGTTGCAGGGTTTTTTTCACAAAGGATCCTTTGTGAAAAACACACCTTTACTCAAATTTAATTGGATGCCATGCTAGTGGTCCCCCCCCCGCGCAGGTTCAAACAACTCTATTGATCCAGATCTACGAGAACGACTGGATCAATCGCTACTTGGTTGTAAGGTCTACCGGGGTGATGGAAGAAAAGGTTTCCGAAATAAATTTGATTGGGGTACAAAACGGCGACCCTATAGCTTGATCTGAGGCTAGCGGCCCTAATTGGAACTGGTCGCACAAGTGTGCAACACTCTCGAAATTTGGGTTGTGTCTACGACTCTAACTTGGTGTCGCTTCTTGGCCAAGAACCACAACATGAATTAGACAAATGATTGATCAAAAACACTTCAAGCACTTGAATTACCAACGGCATCTTGATCATCAATCACCTTCGAACGCTCCATTGTTAATCAAGAGTGTGTGTGTGTGTATGTAAACTTGTTCCAACAAAGATCAAAATAAGGAGTCAAAGAGAAGATGGGCTGCATGAAAGAGCTTCACGCTTGGGTGCATCTTTGCCTGTTGAAATGACGTATATAACTGTGCCAATGGCAAAGTCTGCAGACGATCTCGAAATTGTTCTGGAACAATGGCCAATTTTGGCACCTTATGATTTCGTATCTAAGCTCCCAATAGACAGTGGTGTTTTTTTTTGGCGGCTACTTGTAAATATCGTGTGCATTCAAATATTTGAATATAGACAATCCCAAGCAAATCTCCGAATTGAGGTATCAGCTCTATTGTCTGAAGGCTTTTTGGGTGCCCTGGTGGCCGATCTCAACAAGCTCCCCGAGTATTGGGCTGGTATGCTTAGTGATTTCCCTGAGCACCCCGCACCATCGCATGACTCTGGCCTGAAGCGTAGTGTTGGATGTACACTCTACTGAATCTTGTCTTAAACCAACAAATCTAGATGTATATCGCAGGGTTGTAGAAATAGAAGTTATGACTGGGTCTTTCTATATGTGTTATACATTCTTTTTTCAAGAAGTTTGTGTCGTACCTACCATGACTTTCTAGTGATTGTTTCCCAAAATTGGCAGCCTGCTCTTAAGGCGACGAAATCGATTCTTTGGGTGACAGTTGGATGTTTATTGTTTGGTCCAGCGACAGTTCTCCATATTTGACAAATTCAATGAGCTCAAGATTCCCCATAGCAGTTTTGCCTGCTTCTCGCTATGCAGTGTCAGAATCTGGTATCAATTTGACTCTGGAGGCTGTTGCTACCCAAATAGTTTCTTCATTCAATCGCTTGTCTTTGCATGGTATCAAAGTTGTGGATTCTCAATCAATGAGGTCCCGAGCAGTTTCTGGGCTTAGATTCATAATGTATTTTTGTTTGGGGTGAGTGGTGGTATACATGATGGTGAACCATTTTTTGGAATCGAATTTAGCTTCACAGTGATTCAGTGATATCCCCCTTATGCCAAACCATGTACGAGGTGGCCTTGCTTCGCTTCTATGTGCTCGGTTTCCGGGGGGATTGGAAAGCGATGAAGGCTATGTTTTCTTTCACCCGCCATTATAACACCAACGAGGCTAGGGTTTTGTGTGTTTATTTACTCTTCCAAAATTGATTTCCAAAAAATTGAAAGGGGACCCGAATTTATTTGTTTTTGGTTTAGTCCACACTCATCTCGCCATCCTAGCCACTTCACCCCCTGTTCAGATTTGTTGGCTTTGTGGTGCCACGAAGGGTCATGGCGGGGACAATGACAACATGCACTTTACAAACTCAGCGCCTAACGCACCATTTTGGGCTACATTCCTTGCTTCAGGACCCTGGCTGAACCCCCCTCCGTATTCACAGCTGATTGGTTTCAACATAGAGATGATCGCCCCAGACCTTTTGCACGTGGTAAATATGGGGTTTGGTCGAGATATCGTTGGATCGATTTTGAAAACCATATTGATGCAGCAACATGTCTTTACGGATGGGACAATTGACGAGAGGCTTCAAGCAGCAACGCAATCATTGAAGCAGTTTGCACGTTTGCATGCCCATCCCTTACGCCTCAAAAAACTAACAAAGAAGAAACTGGGTTGGAAGGCTCACACTTATGCCGAGCTACGCACAGGTTCTGGGTACGATATTGCAGTGACTGCTCGTTGGCTAGAAGAATTGCTCCAGCCCCATAGCCAAATGTACCCAGACTACTGTTGTCTCTTGTGGTCATTAAACCTGACTTTGTCTACATTGTATTCCGCAAGTTTCTTTTTGACCCCCCAAGAAAAGTATACGGTGAAAGCCGTGGGGTCGGTGTTTGTGCGCACGTTTTTGAAGCTATGCTGCAAAGCAGTGGAAGATCGTCAGTACTTGTTTAGGTGCAAACCTAAACTCCACCTTTTTGACCATATTGTCAAAAGCGAAAGGCGAATAAATTTTGCCAAATATTCCACATGGATGGACGAAGATTATTTAAAACGTGTTTCCCGTACACTTCGCCTCACTTGTGCAACCACCGCACAAAAGCGGGTATTGCAGAGGTGGTTAATGGCAGTTCCCGAAAGTTTGCGGAGTAGCATGGCCAGTGCATAAAGCACGCATGTGTGAAGGGATGTTGCGCACGTCCGGTGGAGGGAAAAAAACGTCTGAGCTCCCGAGCTGGTTGCGAACCCACATGCTTCTGGAAGCATTGCCAAGGATATGTTGTTTGAAGAAAGTATGCTCTCTAAGTATGTATAGTGCATCTGTAAATTGTGTCGATGTGTTTTTTTGTTGCATTGAATCTTGCTAAAGAAAAACTCTTACATAGATGTGGTGTCACCCAGGGAAACCTGCTATACAAAAAACATGTCGACATTTGTGTGGATACCCTATGTATATATATGTTTTATTACTCTTAACTGGTTCGTTTTTTTGGAAGCTCAAAACCTGTAAATTGCTTCGGTGGGCTTGGACCTTTAACTTTTAGAACTTCCTGCGCTTGCACTTGCAAGTGTGTTGAGACATTCGCAATGTTGAGCTCATTTGGCGCGAGGGCGCGACGGAATGTATATGCAAACAAAAAACAGAACCCAAAAAACTAGATTTGCATGCATGGTGCTAGGCCAAAAACAACTCAGCCCTGGTCAGGGTAGCAGTACTATAGTCGTAGTACCACAGCAGATGTCCAAGACATTGACGTGAAAACACACGGCTGTAAGCCCAACCCCCCCTATGGCCGTGAAATCGGCCTATGTCTCTGAAGCCTTTTTTTCTTGATCGAGAACAGGCTTGCCACATTTTTTGTGAACAAACAGGCCCCTAGGATTGGCGGCTAGCGCTATCGGTGGGGTTCTCAGAAGATTCTACATGCAGCAAAATGGGATAGATTCCAAAACTAAAGCAAAGGGCAGCGATGCGCCTTAAGGTGGTCAGTAGAAGGTCACTGCTTGTTCTTCCCTTAGAGATAATGCTCATGCACACATAAGAGTCAGTCAGGTGTAGTATCCTGACATTGACTTCCTTCAAATGTGACACTCGCCATTGAAGAGCCAAAAGGATAGCTCGCATTTCCAATCCATTTATATGTTCAGGACGTGTCCACCTGCGTGAGAATACAGCTTTCCATTTCCACCAGTCTGCCGCCCCTGATTGTCGGGGATAGGCCTTTGGACACATTACTGCCCCTGTGCTTACTCTAATATCACTGCCTGTATGGTTCACCTTGCTCAACAGGATTCTAGTGAGGGTAGAGGTAGGATGATGGACAATAGGCGAAGTACCATAACCCAGCTTACG
>Ga0126337_10001127_pt1 | contig 15592 bp, 7 predicted proteins | sample DipCmetagenome_FD_92527 | JGI IMG/M metagenome (GOLD analysis project Ga0126337, IMG submission 92527) | Coral microbial communities from La Bocana,Puerto Morelos, Mexico - Diploria C A metagenome | ecosystem: Host-associated > Invertebrates > Cnidaria > Coral | place: La Bocana,Puerto Morelos... | reverse complement strand
TTATGCAAACCCCCCTCCAATTAAAAACAATCGTCACTGTTTGCAGAAGTACATAGGAAATAAAACATGTTGCTTGATTTTATCTGTTAAAATTTTAGACCATGTGATATTCATTATATTAGAGATTTGCTTTTTAATACGACTAAGACAAACTGTTCATTCGTATACTCGTGACTGAAAATTTGAAAGAAAAAATTCTCACGAATATCATAACCGGGTTATAATAAATGAAGCAAAAAGAAAACGGGAATGTTCTAGGAACAGCTTTAGACAGGTTTTTTGTTTTCTTTTTCTTATTTTTTTTTAAGCAAAACTTTTACCGCGAAAATCAAATAGACGCCTAGCCTGCAGTGCAGGCGTATTTGGGGCCGCGAGTGCACATTTTCGTATTAGGCCGCCATCTTGGATTCAGTAACTCTGCAGGATTGGGGCGAGGAGATATTCGCCGAGGGAATAGACGCCCCAATATACAACCAATGCACAACGCGTTGGCTCTTGATTTCTTTCTCACGAAATGTGTAATTTGCATATTTAATCGGCGTTTTAGGATTATAGTGAGAAAAATAAATATTTTGCCGGAAAAAAATGGTACCCCGTTTTTTTCCACTTAGACTTTTTGTTGACTTAGATCCCGTTCTTTTCTACTACACCCGGTGTTTTCCGCGCTCCGTGTTCACAACATCCCGAGACACCCTAGTCCACGGATGATAAACACGTGGTATGGTACATGGTGATAAACACGGATTATAAGTAAAAAACGATACGTCTAAGTAGAAAACACGGGCTATATTTTCTTTTATCGCCAAAATACGATCCCCTTACTATAATCCTAAGCATCTCGGCCTAAAACAAATATGCAAATTAAATATTTCATGAGAAAGAAAACCATTCAAAACCCAAAGTGTCGTGCATTGTTTTTCTTTTGGTTCGTCTCTTTTATTTTTGGCAGTAAAAAGGTCACATGGAATACACGGGGTCCAGGTCTCGGGGTTCGGAGTGCGGTGTCACGGGGTGTGGTGGAAATAACATGGGGGTCACTGGCTTCGTTTCAGAGATAAGGTGTGTGGAAGACTTGTCTCATTTTGATAAATTGTTGCGCGTAATTCATAATGGTCTCCAGGGATTTTAGGTTAAAATATCAAAGACAAGTCAACAGAGGCAAACTATCCTAATAATATTTTGTATAAGTAAATCTGTGGCGTTAATAATTTCAAATATTGCTCTCATTTTCGCAAACCTCAACCCTTATGAAATGAACGCATACACTATTTTTATACTATTTAGAAAAATAATCTGGTCCAGTGGAAATTTAATTCAAACAACATATAATTTGCTTCCCCTTTTGGAAAACTGCTTATAGTTCCTTTTCACTCAAGCTTTACATACAAAAACTTTAAACACAATATATGGATCTCAACCGTAGTAGGTTTAGTTTACCGGGTACAATTTATCTAGAAAACAGAAGGTAAGTTATATGTTACATGTACCACACTGGGCTACCGCACACTCTCAAGTGGAACTTTGAAACCCATTGTTATTAACTTGAACTGTAGAGTGGGAATACAAGAACAATCAATATGCAATGTTTCAAAATGGCAGCAGGAGAAGTAATTTTGAAAGCGATTCAAGCCCTTTGTCCACTGCCTGGTCACATTATGAACACTTTGCATTTGAATAGGTGAAAGCCAGCCTGGCTGGAGGATAAAATTTAAACATGTGATATCATCTAAAGTTTTGATTTACTTTTGCAAGCACTAAATTATATCTGCATATAATTTATGATCCTTTTTGGAATCAATTTCATGACTAAGCCACTTGCTTAATTGCCTGTAAATTTACACATGTGTACGGTAAATCACATCCAGTCCCTTCTGCTTCATTGTTGTTTTAGTTGTTTTCATTGTTTGGCCTTGTTTGCCAGGCACTTGCTCTTAACTTCTGTTTGTAATATTGCGATTACTTGTGCTAAAGTGCTATCGGCTGGAACCTCTGAGGACTTTTTAATATCAGCTGACAGTTTGAATTTTCTAAAAGCTTCCTGCAAACCATCATTTGGTGACATGACACCAGTACCATAAATTCCAGTTTTGGTACATTAGAGATACGGACACAGGCACACACTCAGGTTCTTGCTCAGGCGCTGGCTCTTTTATAGCTTTCGGCGATGGCTGTCATTCTGGCACTGGCTCTGTGCCAAGTGGTCAAGCATAAAAAAAAAAAAATAATTTGGCTGCCTCAAACTGACTAGGACCTAAAGAGTCTTCCCAAACATCAACGATGAAGCTTAGAAAGCAATGTGAATAATGTTAAGCAATTCCAGTTTTGGTACATTAGAGATAACAGATAAGCAGACATAACAGTCTGTTTGCATCTCTGGAGAAACTAACCTTTTCGCAAAAAAGCACTCTCTTGCCTCCCTATTTCTGTCTTTCTCTTTTCTCAAAGTGTCAAGTGTATGTTTATTCGCAACATACGCGTACAACTGTCGTATTTTCCCTGTTGGAATTTGTATTGTTCTCAACTGAGCTGAAAAAAAAAAACATATAATTCTAATTCGAATGCGAATTTTTTCGTATTCATCAGAAATCGTGTAAATGCGAAAGTTAATAAGAATAAGGAAATTTAATCTCAGATACAATATTTCGAGGTGCGGATCGAAACGGTAAATTTTGTGATGAAAAATACCGCTATCGAAATATAGTTTTTTATATCCTTGTCTAAAGAGGGCCCTGGCTCATTTTATCAAAATTGTGAGGATTTGTACGAAACTTCATAGGTAGAATTTACATGGAAAGAAAATGTAAGAAATCCCCGATCCCCGATCCCCGATCCTCGATCCTCGATCCTCGACCTTCGATCCTCGTTTTCCAGGAAACCAATAGTTCTGTCTATTTCGTCGTCGACCTAAAATAGCTTAACAAAACTGTATTTGTAAACAATGGTAGGCGATAGGCGAGTTTCGAAGTTTTCTCTCTGTTAGTAGAGCACAGCTGCTTCGAAGACTGCTAAAATTTCTTGTTCTGTTGTTGGAAACCAAGAAATGTCAATAAACCATTTTAAGCCCAAGCAAACCTTATTACTTTTGACGTTCCTACATGGATATTTGCATATTGTAAATACCAAGTATGGAGATTTCCTCGTTTTGTTTGGTGAAATGCTTGGTTGAATTTCGAAGTTAATTCGATTGACGGCTGGTAAGCTACCTGCCGATAAAATGACAGCAAAGCTGCCGTTAGTAAAAATAATATTGAAATCTTGATGCTTCAGCGTGAAATATACCTGAATGATAATCAACCTTCATTGAAAAGGGATAAATTCTGTATAATAATTAGATGTAGTGAATTGGATATTGTCACGGTGTTTGTAATGTGGTATTGTTTTTGTCCAATTTACTCGGTTTGGTAAAATGCTTACGTTGAGTAGACAATTATACATGTAAACCCTGTCTCCAAAAAAAGCTCTTCTTTGATCGTGTTTTCTTTAAAAGTTAAAGGCTGTTATATCTACAAAATAAAACCGAACATTCGATTAAAAGTCATCATCAGGGTTCAGGCTGTTTGATTTTATTAACTAGTGCCACTGCCTTTGGTCAGGGGCACATGGCCTTTATTTTCCTAAGGGATGTTTTTCTGCGGTGCGGTTTAATTACATTTGTGCAAATTTTCTATAAAGGTGGGACAGTACTAATTAAAGATAAAAATGCGAAGAGCTTTAGTTGGCAATGAAAAGTGTAAACAAAAATCCCTCATATAATTATAGAACATTTATGGTATAGGAGTCCTTGCCCAAACCATTTCCCTGTAATAAAATATCTTAACTAAATGATACATATAAAAAAAATAGCTTGCGAGAACTTTCTGTCTACTCTGTTCTTAGCAGTGATATTTTTTATTGACTACTAATTCACCGAATGCCACTGATATCTTTTTTGTCATACTTTACTCTACTTTTCCGGATCCAATTCGTTGATAGTTTAACTTTGTTAAATCTCTCTTCTCCTAAACGTTTATCTCGTCAGGGTAATAGAATGGACTCTCAGAGGGTTCAATCTTCATTTTCCGGAAAAAAAGCCTTAGTTTTCTTAATTTAATCCTTTTGCTTCGGATTAGGACCTATAAGCTGGCCTGTCAGCCAATCAGAGCAATCTCCATTATATTGGCTAAAGAAACAGTCCATATAATAGGAAATGTATGTAAATGATATTTTTATTACAGAAAACTGAACATGATGAGAAATCTTAACCCTATTTTTTTTTATATGTACACTGTATCTAATCGATATCCTTTTATTACAGACAGCTGGATGGGGCGAGAACTTCATTGCCTTAATTTTTTTTATATGCATAAAAAGGATATGTATAAAACTTTTTGTAAATTTTGTAAATAAAAAAAATGGTGTACATAGTATAGCATGTAAACATTTTGAGTACCAATGGCATATTAGCCTTTCATGCATTTGCTTTTTTAGGACAAATTATATACTGTCACCTGTCCCCTGGCGCTAAGTTGGCGCATAGGGCCTGAAATTAGATACTAGTGACGTTTTAAATGATACGTGTAAGATCGGAAAAACAAAGAATATTGTCCATGCAGTACCTGTTTGTGGACAGCTTGTGCACACACACTAAGAGGAACTGTAAGCATCACAAGACAAGTTAAATGTACTTGGATTTTCTGTCATTACATCACAAGAACAAGTAATGAGAAATACATTACATGTAGTTGATGGAATTTAGTTTTCAAGGCAAACTTAAACGTCTGCCTCGCGTGTGTAAGGTGAATGTAAAGCAAACACACTGTTAAAGAACTGTTGTGCATGTTACCAGTAATCTTGAATAATTAGAAATTTCAGAGAGTATAAAACTGTCATAATAATTATCATATGTGTGATGGTTCTGGGGTAGAAGGCTGTTACATGTTGATTGCTCATGCACAATTATAGACTTAATTGTTATGATTCGACAATGCACACATGGGCAGCCTGGATTATATCATTAAAGATTTTCAAAACAACCACGGCCAGGTGAGATATTTCTTAGAAATATAAAATTTTAAGTTCCTTACGATTGCCTAAAGGCATTGATTTTTATTTGAAACAATATCTTGCTGAATGTATGTAGAACACAGACTATTGTTATGACAGACATTTTAATGAGTGAAAAGTTTGTAAGCAAATGCATGAGAACAAATTAACTTATCATGGATGCAGCTTCTGAGAGATCCCCAATATTAATGAAAATATTACACTGCACATACATGTTTAAGTGTTCAATTATTTATTATTTAAGATTGTAATGCTTTGTTTGTCTTCTCTGTTCTCACAGACATTGTGATGCTGTATAATGCTGTACTAGGCTCATTGAACAAACTGACTCGAAAGTTGAGTTCTGCAACCCATCCTATGTGCAGTAATGGCATAGCTGCAACATTGTCACAGCTACACTGTATTACATAAGAAACACAAACAGTACTTACTTAATTAATTAATTTCAATTCTTTTAAGTGCCTGTTAAATTAATCAGTTTTTTTTCTTGGAGAGAATTTACTAATGGTTTATTTGAATAATTAATCTTTCTAATGGCTTTGGAATATACATGTATTAATTCTGCTTCCTTTCTAGTGCTTTTAAATCATTTTTTTTTTTCATAATATGCATTAGCATAAATTAATATTTTGCCAACAGGAAATGGAGAACTGAATCTTAAGCAAAGATACAGGATAGGTATGTTTGGAAAGTAGAGGGTTGAGAAATATTTGACATTCTACTTGCACATGTAGCTTTAATTCCATTTGCATTGGCATTCACATTGTGCAGATACAGTCGAAAAGGTATATTTAAGCGATCACCCTTTATCAAATCTCTATCAAGTCCCCAAAAAATACTTCCAAAATAATTTTGACCTATAAAGCAGTCACCTCGACTAAAGTACCAATGGATCTTTTTCCATTGTCATAACCTGTATTACCTAGATGGTCACGCAGTGACCGTTACTTGTTTATACAGTTTCAAATAATGTAACACACAAAGCGCAACAAATGATTTCCTTGTTTATTAAAACACTTATATGACGTCAAATGTCTGGTCAGTACTGACTGTATTTGAATTATTTTCTTGCAATCTGTGTTTGGTGGTCACCCTCTATTAAGCTGTCAGTTCTCAAAGTCGCCAAAAATTTTGCCTTAATACTACAATTTTGACCTATAAGAAAGCAGTTATGTCCATTACCGGTATGTGGTCTTGGTCACCATTTGCGAAGTACCAATTGGTCTCTTTGTATGTTCTTCTACCTGCATTAAATGGTCATGCAGTGTCTATTCATTGTCCATACAGTTTCAAATAATGTAACACACGAGGTACAATACAGGTTCAACTTAAGTGTTATCTATTGTATAAACTACAGTATTTCAATCTGTTGTTTAAATGATAGCCTTACAGCCCCATGTCTAGCGTTGGCGCGTATAGGTTATTGATGTGCTGTTTATCCATTTGCTATACTTATCGTTAATATTTATTGATGTGTCAATTAAAACATATCTTGGATATGTTGGGCTTGGTTGACAAATGTATCCCACCTCATAACCTTTGATTGCATTTAGTTCTGTAGTGCAGTCAAAAAACATGTACATAATATAGCATACCAATGGCTTAGTTATAAATTTTTGGTTTAGTCTATAGTTTGATATTGGAACATCTAAACAGAACTAAATTACAATGTTATGTTTTTTGCAAGTAGTTGGTAAGTGTGCTTGTTTCTTTAATAAACTAAAATGGCTTCCATAGTCCCCAATCTCATTCAGGTAAAAAAAATCACATTGAAACGGAATAATAAATAACTGTATTAAAGGATCGGCAACAAAATAGATTTACCATTTATGCCAGAGTGATTTTGCTTATACTTATACTTTGAGAGATGGTGCAAACCCTTCCAGCAGGAAGAGACTCCATGTAAAAGTGAAGATATTAATTTGCTAACTGTATCAAGTTGAAAAACAAAACTTTCCAACTTTGTCACATGTGTAATCTATTTTGTGAGATTTTACTTAGTACAGATTTAAGAACTGAGTATGATTGTAACCACTGGATCTCATACCCAAAACAAAAAGGTGCCAATTTATTTTGTGTGAGAGTCTCCATGTTAACAAAGAAATGATAAAATGATTTATCATTTATATAAGGTAGGAAAGAACAAGAAATGTCACTAAAAAGCAGAGAAGACAGTTCTGTATTATGTCAATAGTTTTTGGTGGCCCTTCTGAAATCCTGCCCATGAAATCATAGCTCTATTTTCATCAGCATACCATTTTACACCTCGATCTGCTGGTGTAATCCGAGCTCACACTGAAACAACAAAATCGTTTGCAATTTCTTCGACATGCCCGGTATATGTTGGATTATTTTTAATAGTGACAACATTCCCAGAAATGCCTGTGGAGTTCCGCTTTTAGGCTTGGCTAAATCCATTTATTATGTTTTTGCTTTTGGCTGTTTGCCGAAATGCTATCTCTGGGGGAGTACACCTTACATCCCCGTCTCCCATTCTTATGCAAAATCGTCGCTGTTTGCAGAAGTAAGGAATAAAACATGTTGCTTTATTTTATCTGTCATTAAAATTAACGGTAAACGGAAAAACAAATGAATAGTTTGTTTTCTTATTTTAGACCATGTGATATTCTTTAGCGAACTAATTAGACAAACTGTTCATTCGGATACACGCGACTTAAAATTGAAAGAAAGAATTCTCACGTAAATCATATAACTGGGTTATAATAACTGAAGCAAAAATATGACGGAAGTATTTTGGGAACAGCTTTAGTAAGTTTATTTTCCACATTTTCCACATTAAAGTTGGAAAGACTAAAGTGCTGACACTGGTTCGTCTCCGAGTACAGTAGGGAATATCAGAGTAAGCTTTCAACTGATCACTCGTTAGGTAAACGTTGTAATATGCCAAGGTCCACTTCGGTGAAGATGTCCGGAGATCACTGTTTCGAAAACAAGCGTTTACCGCTCGTTTCTAATGCGTTTAATTGTCTGTGTCACCAACGACGTCCAATTTGCCTCGAGTTTGTCGAAACTCGAAAACCAACAAGTTAAATTTAGATTACCGTGCATCTGTACTCTGATAAACCACACTGCTTCAGCAAATCAGAGAGCGTGTTATATGGAAACATTACTATAAATAATGGTAATTGAACTGAATGGAGCGCAATTTGGTCAGAAATCACACGCGTGATTTCAAAATCACGGCTCCGGCTTCAAAAAGTAAATTTTAAAATTCCGTCAGTGGTACGAAGCAAAATCCGAAGAAGTACACCAGAAGACGTCCTAACAACCAACCACATCTTCATTTTCAAGACGAAAGGTGGAAGTATTATACGTTTGCGAAAGAGCTTAGAGAAAGGCTTAGAGATTAGGAAAGATAATTTACAAACAAAACGCGACTAACGCAAATCTAACCTGTAAATGTCCAATGAAGAAGCATAAGTCAAGAACCAACCAGAGGAAGTTAATATATGTCCTTCACTGCCGCGGAGAAAATCCGTTTCTTGGTAGACTTTAGCTTAGTTTCTCTGCGTTTTGGTTAAAGCAAGTTGCGCTAAGTTGAAGAGTTACTTCTCCGCGGATATGAGCTTGAACAAGGCACAGAGTTTTTCAACCACTCAAAAAACAGTTGTAAAGAAAACCGTATTAAAGCCGCCGGAAGGTTTGTTTTGCTTTGTGGTCAAGTTCTTCAATTCACTGTGAATTAAATCTGCTTTTCACAGTTAAAAGAAACTGCTCAATTTTCATACATGACTTGGAGAGAGTGAATGAATTTTTACGCTGGAATTCAGATGATAACTTTCTTCCCATAAAGTTGAAGTAGCTTGACGCTTCATTTGTCACGTTAAGTACTGAAGCGTGACAGAGATTGTTTCTTGTATATTATTAAAAAGTAATCAAATGATTTTTCTCGTGCAATTTGGAATATAAATTTTTCAAAGACTACAAATTGCATTTTTTTTGTAGTCTTAGAACAATTTACTTGTGCTTATTTATTCCAAATTTCACTCGAAATCATTCGATTACCTATACAAATTTCAATTGCCACTTAATTATATCCATTTTGAAATCGCACAATTTAATAGCCTAGATGCAAGAACTACTATAACAACTGAAGTTGCCAAATTTGCCAAACGATGGCCTTTTTGTCTTTCATTTTCCTGCAATGTGATTGGTTACTCAAAAAAACCCTTGAAATCTGATTGGTTGCTTTGTTTTACTGTCTCATTCTCATTGGCTGAGAAAAAGATGCGATTTAGAGCAAAAATAGTGCGATTTGGGAATAAATCGCACTGCTGAGAGCTAATCAGATTGCAAGGATAACCAGTGATTTAAAAATTGATGTAATCAATGTTGGAAAAAGATATGGCCACACCTTTACAATTATGATAAATATTAAAAAAAAAACGCAGATATGCATTGTTTTACTTACCCCAAGGTATATCAGTGTATCCTCCAAACACGTACTCTCCATTCTTAATGATAGTGACCGTGTTTCGTTTCCCATCACACCTGCTGTGAAAGGTACTGGAAGCCCAGCCGTGAGTGGAGGCGCGGTAACACAGCACCCAACGAGGGTTGCTTCCAACAGCAGGAGTTAGGAAGTCATTAAGGCGACTTCGATAAAATGCATTGTCCCCTATTATAGCTGATCTTATCCAGAAATCTAAAATTTCCAAAGAGATAGGATTTAACTAATTTATAAAGAGTTAGCAACTCAATTGATGGCTTCTCTTCCTGTAACGTCTGAATTTGTACCAGGGGTACAACAAACTCGCTGGAACGGCTCACAAGATCATGTACAAGTTAATGTAGGAATATTTAAATGGAACTTATATATCATCAACTCGCTGTAATTAAAAGAAACATCTCCTGCCCCTAAACAATTTACACAACATTTTCATCATGACATTGTTCTTGAAGCATTTTGAAAATGTTTTTGCCCAGCCCAACTTTCTTTTTATCTTAACAAGATTCCAGTCAATAGTAATTAAAATGTTATATGATGTGCGGAAGCTTTCAAACTTGTTTCCTCAGTTTATTGTTCATAGCCATAAGTCGATCATGACGTAAGAGAGGGGCAAAATGAGATTATAAATTTCTTAATATTCGCCACTAGACCAACCTTTTGTGGAATAAAGATTACAATATTCCGAGACAAAAACGGTTTTTAGATCAATTTTCATCGGCACTCACCTGGCTGGACATAATTCAACGTGGTTAATGCCTTAACAGATCCTAACTTGTTTGTGGCTTTGCACTGATAAGGACCAGCATCTCGACGATTGAAGTTGGAGATCTTCAGTGTACCATTGGTAACAGTGGTTCGACCTTGCGGTAGTAGCACAAGTCCTCTTGACCAGACAACTGTCGGTTGTGGAAAACCAAATACTTCGCAGGAAAGAGAAGCTTCTGAATTTGCTGTTACTGCTACAACGCTTTTGGGGATCTCAATGAATTGTGGAGGAACTGCACGAGGAAATAAATAAACAAACCGATAAAGGCGCATATAGTTTGAAAAGCCAATTCGTGATACCGCATTGCATGTATGGGTCACATTCAATTTTGGCGGAGTCGGCAAGACACTTCAACTTTATGGCGAGTTCGGTAACCGAATTCTATCAATTTCAATCAGTTTGATTTTGTTGGGGAAAAAATGCACAAGTACCAAGCTATATAAAGTTTAATCATGTTGATCTTTATTGCTGTAAGGAAGTAAAAAAAAAAATGTTACTACGAAACATCAACTGGATATAACAGAACACTGCAAGCCTTGTAAGAAAAGCTGGCTCAGGTTCAGCCTGTGACAGCAGCATTTTTTTTAACCAGTGTACTTGTAACTTGGAAACCAGTTGAAACCAGTTGAAACCTCAGTCAAGAGTTCAATCGTAAGTACGGTGTTCGAGGAGTATCACTAAAATAAATAGATGTAGTGATTCTTGTGTTGTCCGTCTGATTTCTGAACTAATTTTTTTGGTTTCCAAAATTTGTTCGTTTGATTTCTAAAACATTTTTTTTTTAAATCGTTTTTTTTAAGGGGTAAAAGTGGCGTCAGCGATGCTCTGTTCTCAAAGCGCGCTAAAATAAGCCAGTTACAATCCCTCATAGAATTGTTCAACTAATTTGAATGGCTAACGAGACGACAGTTGTCAATCGGAAACTGGACTTCAGCCAACTTTAACTTTCCAAAGAAGAACGATGCCTGAAAAGTTCGCTCCTCTTTAAAATAGTTTGATCAGGATCTAAAGGTTAAGGTTTCTAGTCCAGAGGAATCCGGAAACATTAGAGCTCATGAAAACGAGCAATATTCCAATGAAATTAAGATACAATTTGCTCATACGTTACGGATGAAAATGGAAAAGGCTGAGTATTTGTAAGGAGTCACAGTAATTACGCTTTCTTTGAGCTTGCAGCAAGATTGCTTGAACTAGCGTCAAAGTTGGAAAGACTAGATGCATCTACTGGGTCTACTTCGAGCACAGTAGAGAATAGCAGAGAAAGCTTTCAACTGATCACTCGAAATTGTTGAGGCTCACTTCACTGAGATGACTGAGGATCGCTACTGAGCAATCGAGCGTTACTGCTGCAGCATGTAAGTGTTGTTTGAGCATTCAACCTCGTTCCTAGGGAAAAGTCCCCGGGAACGAGGTTGTTGAGCATTTCAGTTTACAAAAACAATGCTTCTTATTATAATTACACATCGCAATTCTTTTTTTTTTTCCTGTCGTTGTTTTACTTCTTATTTGTGCCTGTCATTGAAGCATTCGTCAGGTTGAGGATTTCTTATTTCGCTACCGTGCCGCTTTGTCGGAATCTAGCAAAATGTGTTAATGATTTTCGTACAGTTTTTACACCACTGTTGTTAATAATGTTCTCTGTGACCCATATTTACTGCTGAATTTGCAAAATTTGAAAACCTGCCTAATGTCATTAACCCGTGCTCTGTTCTCTGATAAAGCACGTTATTTCAGCCAGTCAGAGCGCGAGTTATATGGAAACTTTATTATAAAAGAAAATATATTGTTATTGATACATAATTCTATCAATACAACATAATGTACTTTGAAAACTATGAAACTAAGATATACGAAACACCTCAAGTCTGTCGTCTGTGTACCGAAGTATGAACGTGACTCATTTTAGAACGAGAAAAATGTCGTGGATGAACAGTGTAAACCCAGAAAACCTAAAAAAAATACCACATTGCTGTATCTACCGGCAATTGCAAGACTTTCAATTTAGCTCTCCCTTGCTTGCATGTATGTAATGAAGACAGATAAAAAAGTATGGAGATGTTACTGACTGTCGAATTTACATAATTGCTTCTATTAATGACGAACGCGCGCGCTGTACCAACGTTTTTCTTAGCATATATCCCAAGCACATATATCACGCTTACCTTCTACGAAAAGTTTCACAAATTTCTTTGCTTGTCCCAAGACACTGGTAGCCGTGCAAACATAAATCCCCGAATCATTGTATCCAGCACTCCTGATCTGTAGCTTATTGCCTTGACCGTCTTTATTCCCCTGTCCTGTTCCACTTGTTTTACTCCAGGATATGCTGGGCTTTGGGTTACCGTCAGCTGAGCAGTAAAACGTGGCGGTCTTGTGCTGAATTACAGTGAGTGAGGTAGGAGATACAATCACTTCTGGAGCAGATATTGAATCCCCTGCATCACCTTTAGGTCCCGGATGGCCCGGAGTTCCGACGTCACCTGAAAATAATAATGTAGTTAAGAGTAGAAATTACACGGGTTTTAGTAATGATAACGATTTTTGAATTGTCTTCTTTTCTTACGTGTCAGTGTATTAGAATCAATTTAGGTCATCAACTTATATAGAAAACTACTTCTTTACATTAGAAATTTTCCACCACGTTAAGAGACGAAAATCAGAAAGAATATTACTGCGTTTAAACTTTCCACTTATTTTACTTCGTAAGGAGTGCGTTCTTTCCAAAAAAAAATCACGCAATTATAGTTGCACGATGCAATTGACAACTTCCACTTGTTTACTATCTCATAGGAATATAGGTAACCCCTTTCTCCCCAAGACGAATTGGAAATCAAACAGTTCAGTTGTAAACACGTTTACCTTTTTCTCCTTTTATTCCAGGCGTTCCAAGATCTCCTTTAATTCCTTGTTTACCAGGTTCACCTGGCGTTCAAATAATACCTTTTCCTTTCTTGCCTTTGGTTCCTTTGGGTCCTCGCTTACCCCGATTCCCCTGATTTCCTTTTAATCCGGGGGGCCCTGCTACGCAAACTTTATTTGGAGCGAGGCAGTAAGACTCTACAGACTCAGCAACAATGGACTTCACGTATCTCTTGAGACCATCGCCGACTTCGTCTAAATCAGAATAGCTGTGGTTCGTTTTTAAGCTACGACGGATAATGTTAGCCGTGTACTTTATGCCTGTGAAAATTGAGAAAGTAATAATATTTTTTGTAAAATCTCTGAATTGTGTGAGAAAATTCCATTTTCTTCTGTTTTTGGAAATTTTTGACTGATAAAATCCATGAACCTCTTTGCATTAACAACATACAGTCAACAGACAAGTGGGGAGAACAAAGACAATCATCAATTTGAGGAGCTCCTAAATGTGTTTGGCAATGGTTATTTTTGTGTTACCTTGTGTCTCTGTTTCGAGATGAATCTTCGAGGAATTAAAATATTTCATATGAACATGAGTTTTTTTTGCATGAAAATGAACCTTAGTCCTGTAGGAGGAACACATTTTCAAACGAATAGTATATTACGTCACCCATGAGTATAGGGGGCAGATGGCAATCTTATGGCGTTCACTCACTCGATTCTAATTAATTTATTCATTAAACATTTTTCCCCTACATACCCTGTTACGTATTGTGTTCTCCAAGAGTGTTCAGTCGTCTTCAGGAGGGCTTTTTGACAAGTGGGGGACTAGAAAGGCGTACATTTTGTCCGGTAAATGGAGAGCCTGGAACGAGTCTGTCTAGCACGTCGACCGTTTTGGTTTGATGTGTTTTGATTTCGTCAATATGTTGTTTTTTGCCTATCCGCTTTTGCTCACAAGTAGGTGCAAGCTGGTAGAGGTATTTATGACTGTGGTCATGAATCGGTCACAACGGCACGGTCCGCGAGGTCAACGAATTGAAACAAGACTTTCGGGAAGACAAAGCCAGAAAGTGAAATTGTGTTAAGAAGATGGGGAAATTAAGTTCGTAGTTTTTTTTTTTTTTTAATTTCATGGCTAGAGAATTTGATGGTTTCATTTTATCGTTATTGTTTTATTCTGTATGCACGCATTGAAATCCTGGCTGTGCTAGTTATAAATAATCGGAAGTTCGTTTCGAAACAAGTGATTTTCTGCAATGCTTGTGAGATTAGAAGAAACAATTTTCTATAAAAACTATATACTTTTATTTACTCTAAACTTCATGATAAAAATTATTGTTATTTTACTTGTTCACTCTACAGTTTGTAGTGATGTTATTATTGCATTGCACCAAGCTGCCCGGGGGCTATAGTTGACTAAAGGTGAACTTTTTTTCTAGATTGGGAGGCTAGATTGGAGGTATTACAAGACTTAACAGGACAGGATTTCGAACCTTAACTGATTATTCATCCAAGAAATGAAATGGGTCACAGTAGGTTTGAGATAGGGGTTTCAAGCTAGAGACTACATCTGTATGAAAGTCTTTCCTGTCAAAATCACTATGTGAAATAGATGAGGTTTTGACCTTGGGCCAGAGCTTCCACAGGGCGCCTTTCATTGTAAAGATTCCTTTTGACATAACAACAACACACACAAAAGAGAAATGGCCTATTAAAGATCCGAGCCGCTGGATTATGAAACAAAATACTCGCCAGGACACTAGTTGTCGGCATGTCTCTAGCTGGCATTTCGGGAAAACACTGGAAAATCTCTGATTACAATTCCACTCGTTATTTGCTTCAGCTCTATTGCCATGGGTGAGCAAAGGCGACCTTGATTCAATAAACGAAGTTGTCTATAATAAGGTAAATGAAACCGCCTCGTGATAAGGTTACTGATTCATCTAATAGCTGACAATTTAACGTTGTCAACCTAGTACTTGCTTCGCTTGTGTCGAATCAAACACGAAGAAACAATGGACAATTATCTAAATGCCCTGCCAAGTTGTTCAATGAATTCCTTACATTCAGTCACTTCCTTATAAGATTAAGTTGCTTCCAAAAATGTGTCTTGAGACCATTACAATCAGATCATAATCTCTCATGATGAGACTCATAAATAGAGCAAAACATAAAACAAACAGAGTTTCTTGATGGTTCAGACATCCTCAGCTACAGGTTATACTGCAACAATGATTAACCCTATTAAAACGCACGGAAATGATGCAGCCGGCTACGTTAATGAAATCCTTATTCCTAGATCACTTACCATTGAGCACATCAGAGTCCTCTTTGACACGAGATTTACGAGTATCTCTTTCTTCCGTCAGAGCATCTTTGATGTGTTGAATTTCCAGCGTGAATTTTGAATCCATCATTTTCGTGTCATGGACGACTGTCTCCATTCTCAC